>OLSB01001022.1_pt1 | contig 29786 bp, 24 predicted proteins | sample 1672071 | NCBI WGS metagenome assembly OLSB01 (sample SAMEA3136642, study PRJEB25190) | human gut metagenome | biome: human gut; feature: human-associated habitat; material: faeces | place: Austria | collected 2013 | reverse complement strand
AAAAAAAAAAAAAAAAATTAATAAAACCCCGCTGTTTTTTTAATTATTATTTTTTTTGAAAAAAGGAGTAATCCGGTTCCGCTTTTTCTCCGCTGTTTGCCGAATTTACAATAGCATTGCAAACCGCAACAGTTGTAGCTCCCTCCACACCGTCCGTTACAACAGGTCTGTCCTCTGCGATACATTCGGCAAATTCTTTCACCTCGGCCGCAAGATTGTGATTGTTAACCTGCACGGGAATCTTCATTTCAATAGCCTTCATACTGTTGTCAAATGCATGGTCACAGCCGCAAAACTCTGTTTTGAAAACAGTAAACTGCGGTTTCTGGTTTTCGACAATTATTGTTCCTTTTGTACCGTAAAGACATGTTCTCATAGTATAGCCTCTCTGGCAGCCGATTGATGTCAATACCTTACCTATAACATTATTCGGGAATTTCATAATTGCAACAGTACAATCGTCCACAGGCCAATCTGTTAATGATTTTCTGTTGGCATATGCGCAAACCTCAGTCGGGTTTCCCGCAATCCACCTCAGCAAATCAACAGCATGACAGCCGCCGCCCGTGACGGGATTTCTCAGATTCACCTCATCCGTTCTCCATCCCTTCATTCCGGGAATTTTGGAATAGTCATGTGCGTATTCGCTTTCAACAAAAAACAAATCTCCGATTTCGCCTTTTTCAACAAGTTCCTTTGCTTTTTTAAAAGACGGCGTATACCTGCAAACCTGACCTATCATAAGCTTTGCCTTTGTTTTACGCTCAGCCTCGAGCATCGCTCTGCAATCCTCGTCCGTCAACGCCATGGGTTTTTCGCACAACACATGTTTTCCCGCCTTTAATGCATCCACCGTAATCATTCTGTGCGACTGGTCGTTTGTCGCAACTATAACAGCGTCTATATCGCTTTTTTCTAAAAGTTTTCTGTAATCCGTTGTGCCGAACATCCCGGGCGTTCCTGAGATTGCCTCCTTCAGCGCAGTCTCGTTTGTATCGCAAACGGCTGTGATTGCCGCATTATTGATAGTTTTTACCGATCTTAAATAATTTTTTCCTATTACTCCTGTGCCGATTAAGGCAAAATTTACTGTCTTGTTGTTCATTTTATGTATCCCTTCTATTTTGTTTCAATCTTTATATTGTCTAAGTACAGAACCGCATCATCCTTTGATTGAGGTGGCGCCGTTACCGTAAAACGCGTAACCTTTGACGGCAGGCGTTTGGTAGTTGAAGTGTCGCTTTCCGCCAAATAACCGTCGGATTTATACACCTCTTTGCCGTTAATGTAATATGTAACCCACGTGCCGCTTTCCGTTTCATCCGTCTCTTCATAGACTATTTTAAAATGTGTCCAATCGCTGAAATCCATCAAGCCGAATTTTTCGGTAAGCTTTTCCGGAGAAACGCAATTTCTTTGAATGAGGGTAAATCCGTCATTTCTCGCATCGTAAATCCAGTTTTGACACGGTGAAAGATACAGCCAGAATGGTTTTCCGCCGTTATTGCTGTATTCGTCTATCATCAAATCGTACTCCAAGGATATCTGTTTAACGGTGCTTTTATTATTGATTTTAAATTCTATTGATGTTTTTGCCGACGGAACCCGTGAAATTTTCAGGCATTTGTTTTTCTTGTTATAAGGGTCCTTGCTTATTTCGACAAGACTGCTTTTGTCTGCTACAAGCGGAGAATAGAGCGCATTGTCATCAATGGCTTCGCCTATTTTATAAGCTTCAAAATCAATTGTTCTGCCGTTTGACAGGGTAAGGCTTTTTTCCGCAGGAACTCCGCCCTTCTTCTGAACAGGCTTTGCATTTTTTATAAGCTCTATAAACGCGTCCCTGTCTTCCTCTGTATATACAGGCGGAATTTCAATACCGTCCATGTTTAGGAAATAAAATACCTGCAGCCTGCCGTTGTACCATGTTCCTGTGCCGTTTACATCCCCTTCGGCAAGACCGAGTCCAACGCTTGCTTGCTGGCTGGCTGCAGAGGATTTGTCGGGCAGGTATGAGCAGCCGCCGTCGTCTTTGACAAACACCTCGTTTTTTTCCATGGTGCTTCTAATCAGCTTCGGAACCTTTTTCAAAACACTTTTAAATGTTTCGTTTTTCAAATAGTCGTCACTGTCGGAGCTCAAAGACATTCTTGCGACAGTCAGCGTTGTCCATGTATTATACATGCTTGACGTTGAACGCGGTGAGCAGTTTTCGATAATATACATCACACTGTCAAATATTTTCTCAAAAAACGGAACAGGCACCTTTGCATAATAAAAGCAAAGACAAGCCTTCATTGCCGCGTCACTGTTAATTGTCGTGAGATCCTTGCCCGTTTCCGATCCCCAAAGACCTGTTTGCTGATTCTGAATTGACTTTAAAAAATCAATTGCTATGTCGGAGTAGCCTGCGGCTTTTATATTTTGATATGTTGCCGCAAGGGTATTTGACGACTCGTAGCAATGCTGTGCCGTATCCCACAAAAGTGTATTTTGAAGCCAATCTTTAAAGTTTTCTTCGCTTTTGAGAAATTCTTCGGCGCCGGACTTTAAATTATCTGCCGCGGCTTTATTTGCTTCCTGAGGGTTTTTTCTTTCTTCGGGAAGAGGATATTTGAACTCACCGTTACCGAATTTTTTTATTATATTCTTTGCGTGTCCCAAATCACGCCCCTGTCTGGAAACGGAAATATCCTTACCCCATTGCGGATGATAAAAGTATCCGTCATCCTCACTTTGCATTTCACGTGCAAAATTTACCATTTTTTCGGAAAATTCCTTGGGCAGCCTTGCCTTCATATCCTCAAAATCTTTAAAGACTCCCATGTTTACAAGCAGACTGCAGGCCTGATAAGTGCTTTCCAAATCGGGCAGAAAAGGATAGTTGTCTCTTGAGCTTACCGCATAATAAAACCCGCCCGATTCCGTATCGTACAGCGACGCAAGCCATTGCAGTCTTTTAAAGCTGTGCATATACTCCGTATATTCATTCAGAGCCTCCTGAATTTCCTTTGTGGTCTTATAATATACCGTTGCTTTTTTGCTTTCCGCGTCCCAGCCAACATCAAAGCCGAATGCCTCGCTTATAAAACGAAGCGGAACAAGTGTTCTGCCGTTTTGGATAACGGGCACAGCATCAAGTACGCATTCATTATCGTTTATAAAAGCGATATTCTTGCCTATTTCAAGCTTTACCGTTGTATCACGTCGTACAGCCGTTACCGTTCTTGTTTCGTCATCCCACGTAACCTTTGCCTTAATTGCCTCAAAAATCCCGCGGAGAGGCACCATCGTCCGGGAATTAAGTATAATCGCCGGCTGGTCCGTTTCAAGCTTTACATAATCGATATACACGGAAACGTCATCCTCCGCAAATGCTTTGTTTCCGCTTCCGAATGGAATAAATAATGCTGCCGATAATAAAATTACCAATAATTTTTTTAAAAATCCGGTCATCGGTATGCCCCCTTTTTATTTTGTAAACAGTAATGACATGTTTTTAAAGTAAATGTCAAATTTTGCGCTTGCCGAGCCCGAGCCCATAAAATTGCTGTTTAAAGAAAAACCAAGCTGTCTTATCGCATCATTCTGCCATGAATCAAAATTTGTCATGTCAGGATCAATATCAAGCATTCCGCTGTACACATGCTCGTTGTTAATATAAAGCGAATAACCTTTTTTGTAAATCGGTTTGGTTTCTCCGCTTGCGTCCGTATATGTGCCGTCCTGCGTATTTGTAAAAATCATTCTGATATTTGTCCATGTATTCAAAGGAATTTTGCAAACCGTTACCCAGTTTCTTGCCGTGCCCGCATTCGGAAGATTTGTTCTTGAATGTCTTGTTGGAATAATGTCAACATAGCCTTCCGTATTGCTTTTCGCAAAATAAAAGGTCGGTTTAACGTTTCTTGTCGCATCGACGGGGAACGCTACAAAAAACTGTGCCGCGTCAATCGAGTTAAAATACACATCATAGTCGCAAATCACTTTAAGAGGGCTCCATTTCGGAAGGTTCGGATTGCCATTGTATGCAATATTGCAGCTTTCATTTCCCGTTTTGCTTATTCTGTAAGCCTTTTCACCGCTGTGATTTGCGGTATCGGGATCATCGGCAAGCTTTGTCACATCTGCTCCGCTTACCGAAAAAGCACTGCCGGGAACACCTCTTCTTATGCCTATTTCAGTGTTTGGATCGCCCTCTTTTGCGTCAAAACAATAATCGTAATATACTCCTACGGTCTCAATCAGAACTAAATATTCTTCGGAGCTGCCGTCCTCGGCCGTAACGGTATATGTCTGCGGCGCCGTAAAATCTCGCGGCACTTCCCTGTCGGCAATATCGGCCCCCTCTCCCAATACAAAGGATGGCGCAAGGGCAGTTATATTACTGTTATAGATTTCATCACTTACTTCGTATACAACGCTTTTGCTTGATTCATATATTATTCTGTCAACATTGAATGTAACCGTTTTATTTGTGTTGTCAATATCCGCTTCGTAAGTTTTTTCTCCTATTGTTACGGCTGCCGAATAAATCCTTGTATCGTTTGAAGCAGCTTTTTTTATTGTTTTTGCCTTTACAAACGGTTTATAGTCTGCGCTCCACACAAAAGATGCCACTTCAGTTGTCTCGTCGGACACGGGCAGCCCCGACGTCGCGGTCCGATAATAGTCTACCGCGCCGTAATCGGGTGAAAAAGCCGTCAGCTTATCAAACGATACATCCGACAAAACATTTCCGCGATATGCAGCGTGAATAATACATAAGAAATTGTCCGTCCATTCTCTGCCGGGAGTAAATTCCACCTTGCAGTTAATTTCTCCGCTTTCCGTCAGCTTTGTGATTTCTTTTTCATTCTGATAATAATGTACGGCGTGTACATTCACGCCCTCATTTTTGGCTGCGCATATCGGCGTTACCGATGTTGTTATGCAAATTACCGCCGTAGATACTGCCAATAAAATCTTTTTCATAAAAAATACATCCTTTCAAAAAAATTAATACCGACCGAGTTCTTTTGTTTTTTACAAATTAACCATTTGATACCACACCTCCCATATTCCCTGCCGTCTTCCAAAAAAACAGGGGATATATTTGCAGAAAAATAATCAGCAGAATGAAAACAATATAAATAATTTGTCTTTAAAGCAGACCGGCTTATTATCATCCACGGTATTAAAATACTCAAAAAGTAATTGTAATCATAATTAAAAACTTATTCTTTAACCAAAACCATGTCAATATATTAAATATATCTTGATTTAATTATAACATTATGATACAATCTTTACAAGAAGGAACATTTTTAGAATTAGGGGGGTATTTTGTTGTGCCTGAGCTGAAATCTCCTTTTTTTAATATTACAAATTCCACACTGCGTGTCTACAGAGCTTCGCATTACAATACAAATTGTCATGTTCACAATCAAGTATATGAGCTGTCTTATATTATATCCGGCGAGGCGGAACAAATAATTAACGATAAAGTATTTAAGATTAAAGCCGGTGATTTTTTCATTATAAGCAACAGCAGACACAGCTTCCAAAATGTAAAAGAAAAACTTGATATGATTATATGCACATTTCACTCCGGCTTTCTTGACAGCCGATTAACATATAAAACATCGCTGAAGGAGCTTATGCAGAACTGCTTTTACACCCCTGTCGGATCTCACAATTTAACTGATGAATATATTTATCACGATAACGAAAACAAGACTGTTTTATATATGTTTGAAGAAATGCTCAAAGAATTCGAAGACGCCGATGTGACTTCAAAAAAAGCAATAAAATGCATTTTATCGTTGATTTTGATAAAAATTTTAAAAACATATTTAGGCAGACACACCACGGATGACAATGACCATATAAATTACGTTATACACTATGTAAATGAGAATTATTCGGAAAATATTTCTCTCTCGGACATTGCAAATTCATTAAATATAAGCGTTTCCGCGCTTTCGCGCGAATTTGCACATAAAACGGGGGTGCAGTTTCACGAATACATTCAGAAGCTGCGCATTTTTCAAAGCTGTATTCTTTTTTCCGAAACGCCTCTGAACCTCGAATCGGTGGCGGAAAGCGTCGGATATTCAGATATAAAACATTTTCGGGATGTTTTCAGAAAATATATACATATGACTCCTACCGAATTTAAAAGAGCCGTTAAGGAAGTGAGAAATTGTCCCCGCGATTTTGCAACCTGCAATATTGAATGTAAATACGAGTTTATCTGCAACGGCAGTTATGTGCGTTAAATCTATCAAAAGACCTTGCGTTTTAAGCAGAAGACAATCAGAAAACACTCAATATAATTACCTTCCGAACACTTTCTTTGCGTAATTAACCGTTGCAAGCGCATCGGGCGCCTAGCAATCGGCGCCTATCATGTCGGCGTATTCGCGCGTAAACACGGCAAACAACACTGAAACTTGGGTGAAATAATCCTTTGTGCAAGTGGGAGAAAGCAGTCGGAAACGATTGCTTTCTCGCTGTTTCTGTGGTATAATATTTGCAAGATAAATGTGAATATGTAGGTGAAACAATATGAACCGTGATGATTTGGAACAGTTTATCAATGAAAACTATAACGCTGAATCAGATTATCCGTGGCTTAAATATCCGAATTACGAAGTGTTTCGGCATAGCAATAACCGTAAGTGGTTTGCTTTGATTATGGATATACCTAAAAATAAACTCGGATTGCCGGGAACGGATATAATTGATGTGGTAAATTTCAAGTGCGATCCTTTGCTGATTGGCTCTTTATTAAAGGAAGCAGGGTTTTTTCCTGCATATCATATGAATAAAGAAAGCTGGATTACTGTTGCACTTGATAAAAGTGTAAATGATGATACAATAAAAATGCTTTTGGATATGAGTTACGATGCAACAGCACTAAAAACTCATAAGAAAAAAAGCTGACAGTTTCTGTTTTTATAACAGGCTTTTAAGGCAACCTGTACGGGTTGTCTTTTTCGTTTCAGAAAATTTTTTGACGGTCTTTTTATATGATGATACAATAAAGATACCGAAAATAAACTACTGAAACGGAGGAATTTCAATGAAACGAACAGTATTTGCGAGCTTTGCGGCAAGACCGAGGTGCTATTAAAAACATAAGACAGCGGGGAGCATTTCTATATGCCTTTCGCTGTCTGTATGAAAGAACCACACAACCGAGAATTATTCTCTGCTGTGTGGCTCTGTTATTATTTTTCCTGTGCATACAGTGCCGCAAAATTAAGAAGCTGCTTTTTTGAGGAAACGCCGAGCTTGCTGTAAATATTGCCGTTATGGTATTTAAGCGTACTCTCTTTAACTTTTGCAATCTGTAAAATTTCAGGAACGGTTTTTCCCTCCAGATAGAGGTCAAATATTGTTCTCTCCTTGGGAGTAAGGCTGCGTAAACCAGAACAGAAATGATCATAATCATCCTGTATGATGATATTTTTATGCTCTTTCATCAGACGCTTGTTTTCGGTTCTGATGCGTTCAATCTCGCTTTGCAGACTCTCGTTTTTTTCGGAATGCTCATCGAAGATTTTTTGATATTCGTTATCCTTTCCGGCAAGAAATGCAAAAAGGTCGTCAATTTCCATAATACCGCTTTGACTTTCGTCGGAATATGTCTTTTCGGATTGCTTTATTTTGTCAAGCGATTTTTTTATCGGAAGGATAAATCGTTTTGAAAAATACAGGCTAAGGCTTAAAACAGCAAATCCCAAAATCAGAATTATGAGTATAAGCTGTATGGTGTTTTTCGTTTCCAGCTCGGAATAATCCGCATACGGCATCATAACCGTAACCGAATAAGGCGTGTTTTCGGAATAAAGAGTTGTGCTTCTCGTCATGCCGATATATGCGCCGTATTCATTTTTTAAAGCGACAAGACCATTTTTCAGCGGCTTGATTTTGAGGGAATCCTTAGGTGCAAGAAAATATCCGTTTTTTGCTCCGCAGCTTAATCCCTCTTTGATATTGATTTCTTTATCGTCCGAGCGGGAGAATATGCAGGTTATGTGCGGAAGCGTGGACGGCTGTGCGTGTGCGGACTTAAAAACGCTTTCGTTTACTTCAAAGCCGCAGATGCCGTAAACGCGGCCGCCGTCGCCTCTGATAGGAAGCGCTACAAGCATAACATGCTCCGACGTTCCGGGAAGCATTATAATATTACAAATGTGAGAGGCTTTTTCAATCGGCTCGGCGGTATCCGAAAGAACTTCTTCAAAATTTGGGAATCCCCCGGTGTCAAATTCCAAATGCCATTTACGGTGAGGCATAATGCCTTTGTTTATTGCAGCCTTCACATTTCCCCTGTAAAGAAGCATTGTTTCCTTGTCCGTTGTTCCGAACAGATCCTGATTAAGGTACACGCCTGCTTTTGAACCGCTTTCGCCGGTTTGAGATGCGTTAATCAGAATAAAAGCGCCGGAACAGCTTGCCTTTAAAAGCTCGTTCTTCAATAAATCAATATAGCGTTCCTCAAGAGCGTTGATATGCAAAGAAGAATTTTGAACGCCGCCAAAATCTGTATTTTCCGAATTGAGATATTGCTCGGTAAGCTGCGCGGCTTTTTCGGAAAGCTGTGCGCCGCGCAAGGTAATATCATTGTAGTAAGACGTCATTTCACGGTCGAAAAACTCAATCTGAAGGCTTAATATATCCGATATTTTATCCTCAGTTGTCGAAAAACGTCCGAACAGGAAAAGAAAAGCCGCAAATATAAGCAATAAAACGATAGCCAGGATAAACATATATCCAAACAGCTTTTTTTGCATAGATTGTCTTTTGTTTCTTACCGATATTTGCATAATAATCCCCCGTCTATTTTTCGCAGAGCTTTTGCCAAAGTCCATTGGCAAGTGCTTCGGGCGGCGTGTTGCTTAATATAAATTGTTTCTGTTCGTTTCTTAAATAATCGTAAAATGCGTAAACTCTGCTGTAATATGCGGGACTTTGCTGTTCCGATAAAACCTCCGAGCTTTCCTTAACCTTTTTTAGGACTGCATAGAGTTTTTCATAATCGGCTGTCTTGAAATGGCAGTCGTCTATTTTGTCAAATGCACCGTTTGTAACGGGCATATAACCTGTTTGGCATACGAACTCAAGATTTCTCTCCGGCTCGGTGAGCCATTTGGCAAAAATCACTGCAGCTTCTGCTTTTTGACTTGATGTTTTATATGAGCAAAGACCGACTCCGGCTTGCGTGATATACGGCTTTTTTCCGTTTTCAGCGGGCAGAGGCAGTATCTCCAGATCCATCGGCTCACTCGTTCCGTCCTCATATGTCACGGTATCATTATAGTAAAGAATTGCGGCGGACGAGCCTATGCCGGCTACAACCTCGCCTGTCATCACCTGTGTGTTTGAATAGAGATTTGAAAGCATAATATGTCCTTTTGCAAGCGAATCCGCAAATTTCATGAAGGTTTGCTTAAAAATCACGTTTGACGGGTCATAGAATCCGTTGTCGGCAAAAATATTTCCTGCGCCGCTTTCCGTAGCCGCAAGCTCAATGGCGCGCAGCGGATAATCAAGAGCGCAGAACGGTTTTCCGCCCGACCAGTCATAATATTTCGCGGCAGCATCGAAAAACCCATCCCATGTGGACAGTGCTTCATATGTAACGCCCGTATCGGCTGAAAAGCGTTCAAACTGACCTCCGGCGATGAATAAAAGATGCGTGGATTTGGAAACCGGGAACACGGACAGATTTCCGTCTGCCGTGCCGTCCTCCAAAAACCCCGGAACGTATGCCGAAAGCTCTTTTTCGGAAAAATATTCGTTCCAGTCAAGTAAACAATCCGTTCCAAGCTCCAGCGCGTTGCTTTTGTGTGCAAAGAAAAGGTCGGGCATTTCGGCGGAACCGGGAATCTTATTATGTGCGTCAAGCAGTTTTTCGCCTATTTTGGAGGCGTTGGACATTGCCGTGACATTGATAATAATGCCTTTTTCCATGCCAACTGTCTCGTTAAATTCGTCAATAAGCCGATTCATCGGCGAATCCGCTTGTTCTCCGTAAACGTGCCACATTGTAAGCGTAACGGGCTTGTTTTTATCAAGTTCCGATTTTTTGCAGCCGGAAAGACAGCATACCAATATGCTGAAAATGAGTAAAATTAAAAAAATTTTTTTTACAGGTTGCATACAAAAATTCCTCCGTAATATGTTTTAATGATTTTTTCTGTCCTTCGGTTTTACACCAAACATTTACCAATAAATGTAATTTTCCTATACTTTTCCCCCTACTTTTTTAAAAAAACCTGATTTTTTTGAAATTCATCCTATACTTTTGGCAAAAAGTATGGGGACAAAAAGATATTTTTATGTATAATGAAAACATGTAAAAACAACAATTTGCAGCACCGGAAAGAATTATCTGCAAAAAAAGATAAAGAGGCGTTCTTTTACGTACGTGTTTCAACCTATTATAAAGTAATCGCAGTTTCTTAAATAAAAAGACGGGTTCCTTTTCAGCAGATAGATCCAGTACAAGTATATCACATTTTTGGCAATTAGTCAACGGCTTGCGGATAATTTGCGTAGGTTTGTGCAAAAGAAACGGGTTTATAAGTTTTTCAGAGAGGAGGCGAGGCGTATGATAAATGAGAAGCATAAAACGGCTGCATACAAAATTATTCCGTCACATGGCGGAAACCGTTACAGCTTTTTCTGCGAATTGTCGGGAAAGCTTGTCTGTACCACAGGAAAGTATTATGCAGACGATTTCGAGGCAGAGCTTTCGGCGGCATGGGAAGCGGAGGGCAAGAAAAATTTTAATTTATGCCACTTGTGCGGCAGATGGGTTGATTCGATTGTATATAATCCGGATATGCTTATGTGCGTGAATTGTGCTCCTCTTGAGGAAGAAGCAAAGTATTGCAAGCACTGCGGCGCAAAAGCAAAAAACGGAGATATAATTTGCTTTGTATGCGGCAAAAAACTATTATATGGAGGAGCTGATGAGAGTGACGAGATATAGACCGTTAAGAAAAGATGTTTTGGAGCATTTCGGTTTTGGCACCCAAAATATGAAAAGGTTTAAAATCTGCCCGTGCTGCGGAAATGCGCAGGCTGCAAAAAACAAGTTTTGCAAAGTTTGTCAGACAAAACTGCCGGAGGAAACAGTTTTTGATATTTACAGAGCAAAGCATCGTTGCTGCACCAAATGTGAAAATGTTCTCCCTAATGATGCGGAGTATTGCCCCATGTGCGGAGCAAAGCAAATTCATGGAAGAGAGGCGATTTGATTATGAAAAGAAATCATGTGAAACATGCCGTTGTTCTTTTTGCCGTTGTTCTTTTTGCCGTTGTCCTTTTAGCAGCCATTTTCAGCTTTACGGCATTTGCAGACTATTCCGACGGTCAGAACTGCGGGAGCTGCGGTCACTATCATTGGGACAGCTATTGCTGCGGAAACTGCGGCCGCTGTACGGAGGACTGCAGAAGCGACTGTTTTGAAATCACTCATTGCCACAGCTGCGGCGCATGCTTTAACGATTTGAGCGAAAACCAATACTGCACCGAATGCTGGAATTGTATCGAATGCGGCGAAAACGACCACTGCAGGTATTGCGGAGAATGCGGCAGAGACATTTGCAGCGGCTGTAATGTATGCGAAGACTGCCGCCGGACGAACGGCGCCATGTGCCCGTACTGCGACGAGTGTCTGACCTGCCTTTACGGGAGCGGAGGGTTTGAGGAGGAGGATATGTGCAAGACCTGCCGCGCAACTCTCGGCTGCTGTCTGGAAATCGTTTGCCAGGATTGTTTGTCAGCCTGCAACCAATGTAAATCGGAGGACGATTTCTGTAAAGAGTGCGAAAAGTGCAACAACTGTGTTACGGACGGCGTCATCTGCCGGGAATGCGATAGGTGTAAGGACTGCTGGCCGGATGATCACTGTACGGAATGTAACAGCTGTGCATATGAATACCACGATACCTGCGAAATGTGCGAAAATTGCGCCGAAAAAGACGACAGAATCTGCCAAAGCTGCGGCAGCTGCGGCTTTTGCTGCGACTGGGAGCCGAGCGATATTTGCCCCAACTGCGGCGCTTGCCCCGAAGAATATGACAGACGCTGCGAGGACGGGGAACACTGCAACAAGTGCTGGGAGTGGATTTGTGAAAACTGTAATCAGTGTAACTACGAAGGCTACATACTTTGCTCTGATTGCGGAGATTACTGCAGCTCGTGCGAAAATTTCTGCTACGAATGTGAGAAATGCGAGGAATGCTGCCGCAGAACCAGCGAAGAAAACGGCTGTTACCACGATATATGCGTGGAAAGCAGTGACTGGGATGATGCTTCTCACCGCTGTCAATCCTGCGAAAACTGCTTTGAAGAAGATGAATTGTGCGACAACTGCGGCATTTGCAAAAATTGCTGCCTTAATGAAAGTCAGCTGAATGGCTGTGACCACGGCATATGCGTGGAAAGCGCAGAGTGGGATGCGGAGGATCATCGCTGCAGCAGCTGCGGCGATTGCTTTGAAGAAAACGAATTCTGCCCCGAATGCAGCTACTGTCTGGACTGTTGCTTGAACAATGCCGATCTTGCCGGATGCGTCCACGGCATCTGCATTGAAAGCAATGAATGGAGAACCCATTTCTGCGGTCAGCATGGCGGCTGTGTGGAGGTTTTGTGTGACATCTGCGGCGGCTGTGCCGGCTGCTGCGATAAAACACGTGTACAGCAGAATTGTACACACACGCACGTTTGCCCGGGCTCCTCGGGCTGGAGCAAGCATTTTTGTAAAACGTGCCAAAACTGCTTTGCGCCCGATGAGATGTGCCAATACTGCGGCAAGTGCCTTGCCTGCTGCAAGGCGGCAACGCCCTGCTCCTGCGGCAACGACATATGTCCGAGCGACCCGAAATGGATCGACCACTATTGCACATCGCACGGAACCTGCTTCTCGAAATGCTCCCACGGCGCACATACACATACGCCGGGAAGCACCTATGTGCAGGAGGACGCCAACAGGCATTATCAGACCTGTACCATTTGCGGTATGGCGATGAACCGAAACAGACACAGATTCGGAGAATGGGTCCGTGAAAACTTTTCCGAAGTTTTCGGAAAACCTATTGCAATCATACATTCCAACTGCCTTGACTGCGGATACTTTTTGAGAAAAACAAGCAGTGTTTCGTCCGCCTGCGTAAACGGAACATGCGAAGGCAGTGAAGTGCTGGCGTATAACGCAACGCATCACTGGAGGCAATGCAGCCTTTGCGGCGATGTAAAAGCCAGCACAAAAACAACGCACGATTTCTCGAAGAACCCCTATGCCTGCGGCGCTTTGAACTGTTATTATAAGAAAATTGCCGCGCCGGCAATTGATACGGTCGGCGGCAAAGATCTTGAATGGGACTACGTTACATATGTCAACGGCAAAGAAAAATATTACGCTGCGGACGAATTTACGGCGATATTCGGTGAAAAACTGGTAATTCCATATACGCTGCTATGCGGCGAAAATGTAAAGATGTCGATTATCGACCCCGAAACGGGGATGAAGATAAATCCGCAGCAGAGCACGCCGTTTTGGAATATGTATGCCCAGCAGCTGGTAACCTATACCAAAGACAGCGTTATTTTGGATTTACAGGAGCCGCAGTGCCAACGTCTGTTCAAGCACTTGTACGGTCAGTGCGGCAGATATGAATTTATCCTGCGCGCACATAACGAGCTTGGAAATTATGAGGCATACTACAACAGCGACGTGCGGTTCTTTATCAACCTGCCGCACGAAACGGATGAGTGGCAGATGAACGAAACGCAGCATTGGAAGATCTGCTCCAATTCTGATTGCCCCGACGGCGGCAAGCGCGTGAATATCGGCGCACACGACTGGCGCCACGGTGATGCCTGCGTTTCCTGCGGAAGGATCCGCCCCGTGCGCATCACATGGCAGTCGCCTGCCGAAATAAAGCCGACCTACAGACACGGACGCGACGACAACTTCGTAAAGCTTTCGGTCAAGGCGCGCGGCAACAATCTTACTTATCAGTGGTACAACGCTTATTACGATGCCAACGGAGATGTTAAGTTGTATAAAGTTCCCGACATAGAGGAACACCCCGAAAACGGTCATGCGGGCACAAAAACCGATACGCTGACCGTTGGGCTGTATGACGCCATGTGCGGCGAGGTTTTGCGATATGAGGATGAATTCATGTTTGTCTGCGTTGTTACCGGCGACGGAGGCACGGTGCAGTCCAATCCGATTCGCATTATTCCTCAGCATGACACCTCGTCTTATGAGTACAGAAATAGTGTGGCATATACAGGCAGTCGGACAGACAGACATATGGTACTGTGCAAAAACTGTTACGAAGAATTTTATTTGCAGTCGCACACACCGGGTTATTGGAAAACCACCAAGGAGCCTACGGTTGACGCCGAGGGCGAGCAGACCTATTACTGTGCCGACTGCGGCTTAACAAGGCAAAAGCAGAGCATTCCCAAGCTTTCCGCACCGCATACGCACAACTTCACCGTGGTGGCGCATGACAACATTGCGCACTGGAATACTTGCTCCGACGAAACCTGCGGACGCTCCGACAACTCCTATGTTCGCCATACATACAGCGACTGGGTGACCGTTACGGCACCGACAGCAGCTGCGCCGGGCCTTAAGAAACGCATCTGCTCGCAAGCCGGCTGCTGGAACGAACAAACCGCGCCGATAGCAACGTTGACGCATGTCTGTTCCTTTGTCAACAGTTCATATGAGCACGACGAAACAAGTCACTGGCTGGAATGCGAGAGTCCGGACTGCTCCGAAAAGCTCCGCGTGATACCGCACCATTACAGACCGATGGTATTTCCCAAAAAACCGACTTTGACCGAGGAAGGAATCGGCCATCATGTCTGCTCCGTATGCCTTTACGAAGAGGATGTAACGCTTCCGAAGCTTACCGAAGAACCTGTCTTGCAGCTGTTCGAGAAAAACGGTGAGTATTGCATCCACGCTTCCAACGGCGGACTCTCTGCCTATATTTGGATAGCAAGCTACAAAAACGGACGGATGATTGACATAAAAAGAGAATTTATCCGCCAAATGGATATGCCGGTACTCGACGCTTCCGTCGGCACCCTTGAGCTGAATATTTCGGATGCGGATGAGATAAGAGCGTTTATGTTTAACTATGACAAGAACATAAAACCTCTTTTGCCTTCGGCAAGACTGAAAATAACAGGCTCATAAAACCAATATGCAAGTCGGGCTTACGGCATTTTGCGGCCCGGCCGACGGAGAAACAATCATAAAAAAAGCAGTAGGTGCGCGGCAGCTGCCGCGCGCCGAAAGAAAAAAGGAGCTGAATTGTATGAAAATAAAAAAGGGCAGGCTTTTTTCGGCTGTTCTTTGCGCGGCAGTGCTTTTGGGCGTTTTGCCGCAGACAACGCTTGCGGCTCAAACCGTTATACCCGAAGTGAGGATTGAGGGGATGAGCGAGGTAAGCATTAAGAAAGGCGTCAAAGCAGCGCCTGTTAAATTAACCTGTCCCGGTTCCGACGAGATATTAAAGATTGATGAGGGAAAGTGGTACAGGGCGTGCGACGATGCAAAGCTGAGTTCAAATTATGACCCGTTTGACAGCGGCACAGAGTATTATTACCGTTTTAAAGTGATCATCAAAAACGGAAATTATGTGGTAAACAGCAGTACCGCGTTTTATATTGACGATGAGCCTGTGCCGCAAGAAAACATAGACTATTATGCCGGGTATCTGTATATAAAAACAAAAAATCTGTGCACCGAAGGAGTTAGGAAGAATTATTTGGATTCGCTTGAGCTTATGGGCGTGCAGCAGCCCGGGCCAAACAGCTCGGTAGAGGAGCTGACGCAGGCGGTAAAGGTGTCTGCCGGCAGACCTTACAGCATATGTGGGATTAAATGGAAGGTATATGACCCCATTAAAAAAAGCTATGTCAATGCAACGAGTTTTAAAAACACAACCCGCTGCACGCTGACGGTGACGTTTGATTTTGAGGAAGGCTTCGGCATGAGTCGGAATACTCAGATACTGCTGACGGACGGCGCGCCGCCGAGAGAGATAAGAAAAAGCACCGTGGGAGTGAACAAACCGAGCGTTACGTTCGAATACACAATCAAAAGTCCGAAGCCAAACACGATAACGCTTGACGCAAACGGCGGCAGCTTTGTGGGCGCTGCCGGCGCCGCAACGCTTGAGATGCAGACGGGGATTGACGGAACGATTATGAGTTTACATTATGACCACACCGTTATCAACAGAGAAGGGTTTTATCTTGAGGGTTGGTATACCGAGCCCGAAGGCGGCGAACGGGTTGACCTCGGCAGGGTATATAATAAGGATACGACAATCTACGCGCAATGGAAGCCGATAATAAAAGAGCTGCGGCTTTACAATATCGAGCCGATGCCGGGCAGAAAACCCGTTTTTTATCCTCTCGGAACATCGGAGTATACCGTAATGCAGATTTATGAAGACGATGACGGGAATATTATTTCGGACAATGAGGCACAAAACGCGCTGTTTGCGGGAGAAGCCGAATACAGCTTATTGGAGGAATATACCGAAAATACCGTATACGAATACGGCGCCTATGAAAAAGCCACGGGTGACGCCTGGTTTACGGCGGAAACAAAGCTGTATATAAACGATGTCTCCGTTGAGAATCATCTTTCCAAACCTTCAAGGGACATACACATCAGACGTGAATATACTTGCGCGGAAGCTTCGGAGTTTAAAGTATATAACCTGAAGCCCGTCGAAATTCCGGCAGGTGTTTCGGGATCTTCCATCAATGTTGATTTGAAAAATTATATAAGCTGTGCCGACAGCTATACGGTGACGGGTGATGCGGAATTTGCAGCTTACGGGCTTTCAATCACAGGCAATCGTTATATCACCGGCGTTTACCCGTCCGCGGCAACGGAGGAAAAAAGCTTTACGCTGACGGTGACGTCGGGCGACGAGAGCAAAGACCTTCCGGTGCATATCGGGAGAACGGAAACCGCGCCCTTTATCGAAAGCCTTACAGACAAGGTTGTTACGGAGTGTGACAGGAGCGCCGCATTCCACATCAAGGTGTGCGCGCCCGAGGGGGCAACGGTTACATATGACTGGCAGCTTAAACAGGATTCGGCGTTTATCAGCATAAAACAGCTTGTTGATTATGGGGTAGGCGTCGGCATGTTTGTCGGCTATGAGACGCCGGGATTTGTCATAACAAACAGGATGCCGGGAAGCGAAACATACAGATGCGTTGTAAAGGTAAACGGCGAAGAAGTTACAAAAGGGGTAAACGGCAACCTTGTCAGTCACTCTGTAAGGCATATATTTGATTCGTGCACCCCGAAGGACGGTACAAACCACAGCCTTATATGCAGCCGCTGCAGCTACGAGGATGAGAGCGGAAATACCGTGACGTACAAGAAGGACGAAGAACACATCTACAAATATGAGCTTTTAAGAGAAGCAACCGACACCGTAGACGGGCTGTATCGCAAAACCTGCGCCAAGTGCGGATATCAGCCGTCTGCTGTCAATTCGTTTACAAAAAGCGATATGCAGAGCAGCACGGTTCTCTTCCTGTTCGATAAAAGAGAAGCCGGCAGCCAGCCGTATAAAACCATACGGATGGAAATGTATAATAAAGTAATTCTGCCCAATGTTCGTCCGATAAAAAACGGATACAGCTTTTTGGGCTGGACTGTCGACAAAAACGGCAAAACGGTGGATTATCTGCCGGGAGATGAGGTTTTCGTACCTATGGGGCTTTCGCTTTATGCGGTATTTGCCGAACCTATAATAACGGTGGGTGGCGAAAGCATCACGCAGGACAATGCCGAGGCGCTGTTTGGAGGAGCGGTAAGCTTTACGCCGGAAACATCAATGTCTCCCGCAAAGCTGACGCTGAACAATGCGCATATTGATACGCATCCGATTTACGCCACGGCGGAATCTGTCGGAATTTATGCAAACGGCGACCTTGACATAGAGCTTATGGGCGACAGTATCATCGAAGCGGACACTATAGATGCCGTGGGTATTCTGTGCGGAGGCAAGGTTTCTTTTTACGGCAGCGGAACACTCACAATCAATGGTGCGGGCAAGCTGACGTATGACAAGGGCATAAAAGCCACGAAAATCGAAAATCTTGCCGAGAAGCTGAGCGTGAGGGACTGCAAAACCGCGTTTGACGGCAAAACGATGCTTGCTTACGGCATAACGGAAATATATTGGGGAAATTACAACGGCACAAGCTTTAAGGCATTTACGCAGATGTTTACGCAAAGCGAATATTCTCCCATGAAAGTCGTAGGAACAAAAAAAAGCAGCCAGTTGTCGGTTGTCATGTCAGACCCCGGCGATGTGCCGAACGCATGGTATGCGCTGATTGCGCCGGAGGACGCAGCCTTTATCAGCTGCAACAAAGAGCTTAACACCGTAATCGGTTTTGCACCCGACAGCAGCGCAAGGCTTCACAGCGCCAAGTATGACGCAAACGGAAATCTTGTAAATTACTGTATAAACTATGTTAATCGGGAGGGTTACTATTTAAAAGGCACTCCCGGCGACGGATACGTTTACAAGCTTATGCTCTGGGGACACGAAAGCCAAGGTATGCAGCCGCTCTGCGATGTCGTAACGGTGGAATAACACGTTTGTCATATCTTTTTGAAAAAACAGATATAAATATTTTTTAAAGGAGGTTCAGTATGAAAGGAAAGCAATTTTTGAAGGTCACGGGAATTCTGATGATTATCGGCAGCGCGTTCGGTATCATCGGAGGTATTGTCGCTCTTGTCAGTGTGGCAACAATGGCGGCGCTGCTTGACACAAGCACGGGTACTCTGACGCTTGCAAGCGTTCTTATTCTCGCCGGCGCCGTGTTCCAGCTGATAGCGGGGATTATGGGCGTGAAAAACTGCGAGAAGCCGGAAAAGGCACAGGCGTGCCTTGTTATGGGCGTTATTGTGGCTCTGCTCAGCGTAGCCGGAAACGTTATGTCAAACGTAGTCGGCAGCAAATTCAATATCATGAGTTATGCCTCGGGTTTGATTGTTCCGATTTTATACATAATCGGAGCGGCAAAAAACAAGGCATAGGCAAAAGTGTCAGCCGCTCCCCTGCCCGAAAACGGACACGGGGAGCGGCCGGGCAAAAAGGAGGGAAACAATGGAAACTGTACAAAGCTATAAATGTCCCTGCTGCGGAGCTGCGCTGGTTTTCAAAAACGAATCGCTGCACTGCGATTCCTGCGGAAACAATTTTGAGCTTGACGCTATGCGGCAAATCGACGATGCGAACACCGAAATGCAGGGTGAATCAAAATATGACTGGGAGAGCTACGAGCCGAGAAATTATGAAGCGGACGGAGAAATTGATCTTGCAAGCTACACCTGCCCTTCATGCGGCGCTGAAATAACGGGCGATGACACCATGGGCTCTACCGTATGCCCTTATTGCGGCGACGCCGCGGTTATCAAGGGACAGTTTGAGGGAACGCTCCGCCCCGATTACATCATTCCGTTCAAAAAGGATAAAAAAGCTGCAACGGCGGCGTTTGAAGATGATTTTAAAAATGCGCCGTTTCTGCCGGACGAATTTAAGGTAAAAAAGAAAATAGAAGAAATGGCAGGTGTTTACGTACCGTTCTGGATGTTTGACTGCGACTGCAACGCGGCGATTACATACAGCGCGCAGAGGGTTACAAGCTGGAGCGATTCAAGCTACAATTATACAAAAACCGATTATTACAGACTTTTCAGAAGCGGCAGCGTCGGCTTTGCCAATATCCCCGTTGACGGCTCGAAAAAGGCGGACAACGCATATATGGAGGCTGTCGAGCCCTTCAATTACGAGGACGCCGTCGTTTTTAACGGAGCGTATCTTTCGGGATATCTGGCGGACAAATACGACGTTACGGCGGAGGATAGCATAGAAAGAGCAAACGAGCGCGTCAAGGCATCGACGGTTTCGGTATTTCGTGAAACCACGGGCGGCTATGCGGCGGTAATTCCCGAAAGCACGAGAATAAGCTTTTCAGGCGGTAAAATCAGATATTCGCTGCTTCCGGTGTGGATGCTCAACATCAAGTACATGAATACAATGTACAAATTCGCCATAAACGGGCAGACGGGCAAGGTGGTGGGAGAATACCCCGTTGACAAAAAGAAGAAAAACATATATTTTGCGAAAATTGCAGGCATCGCGTACGTTGCTGCGGCGGTAATTGCATATTTCCTGTTACACTGAGGAGGCGGCAGGCATGAAAAAAATACTTTTATCGTTTTTGGCGGCTATTCTTTTGCTTACGTCGGCTTTCGGAGCCCTTGCGGATTTTGCAAATCCGCCGATTACGGACGAGGCGGAGCTTTTGTCGGAAAGCGAATTTGACAAGCTCTCGAAAAAAGCCGACGCAATAAGAAGCAAATACAATTTTGACGTAGCGATATACACGGAGGAATACATGTCGGGCGATGATGCGGAAAGCAGCGCAGACGATATTTTCGACTACGGCGGCTACGGTTGCGGCGCGGAAAAAGACGGTATTATTCTTTACATTTCCGAAATGCCGAGAGCGTATCATTTCTCAACACACGGCAAAGGTATCAAATATTTTAATAAAAACGGCTTGGCGTATATGGAAAAACAGGTTTTGCCCTTTCTCAAGGAGGATAACTTCGATGCCGCGGCAGAGGCGTTTTTCGAACAATCGGAAAAGCTTCTGGGCATGGCAAGCAGCGGCAATATCTTTAACGAAAAACAGTATACCTTAGGCTACCTTCTTTGCGTAATCGGCGGAGCGCTGCTCCTTCCGCTGCTTCTGGCGTATTACATGACGAAAAAGCAGCTGGAAAAAATGAAAACAGCCGTAAAACAGGATTATGCGTCCGATTACATGAAGCCCGGAAGCATGAATATGCATGATTCAAGGGATATATTTCTTTACAGTACGGTCACAAAAACGGAAAAACCAAAAAACAATTCCGGAACCCACACATCGTCGTCGGGCGAAACCCACGGCGGCAGGGGCGGAAGCTATTAAATCATTGGAGGTTGAAAAATGGGATTCTTTAAAAATATTTTCGGTAAAAAAACCTGCGCACTATGCGGCAAAGAGTGTGGCGTGATGCACCGCTCGAAAATCAAGAACAAGGAATTTATCTGCAGCGAATGCGGAAACCTGTGTTCAAAATACATTCGTTTAAGCGAGCTTACGCTTGACGAAATCAAGGGACACATTGAGTACATGAAGCGCCAGAACAGACTGTTTGAAGAGGTTTACTCAAAGGAGGGCAAAAAAAGCACATATCCGTCCACGCTTAATGATATGGGCATTGAATTTTGCGACGAGCTGGGAATGTTCAGAATTGTATACAGAAGCGACACGAGCAGAGGCAAGATGAAAGAGCTTTTCCGCTACGATCAGGTGGCAAGCTATGAGGAATATGTAGATGAAACACCCGCAACCGAGCCGGGCAAACAGCCCGAGTTTAAGGGCTGCGGTTTGAAAATCAAGCTGTTGGGCGGAAATATGAGCAGGGTGAATACGGATAACAAAAAAGGACTGCGTCCTCACCCTTATATTAAGCAGGAGCTTAAAATCTGCTTCAGCAAGAACAATCGTTCAGACGTACAATATGTGCACAATGCAAAGCAGCATTTTGACTATATTTTCGGCGTTCACGATGACGAAAGAGGGTTGTTCGGCTTCGGCAGAAGCAAGGCGGAAAAAAGAGAGGATGCGGCAGCGATTGGAATGGCGGCGGCATTCGGAACGGCTTTTAAGGCTGCAACAAAGGGTGAGGAAGCCATAACGGAGGCGGACAAAGAAAAACTGAAGGAAGGCATAAATGCTATGAATGACGCAGCGACCGGCGGCATGGCGGTTTACACAAGACGCGCGGACGATGCGGAAGCCAAAATAAAGTAGCGGGAGGTGCAAAACGTGAAAAAACTATCGTTATTGCTTGCAGCACTGCTGATCTTAAGCAGCACTGTTGTCAGTGCGGAATGGGAAACATTCAAATCGGCAGACGGTATGTATGAATACACAAAGGATGGAGTAATTACCGCTTATTACGGTGATGAATTTGCCTTTTTCCCGGCAGAAATAGACGGAACAAAAATCAATGAAATCGGTGTTATGGCTTGTTTTGACTTAGGACTTGAAGCCATATCCGTTGCCGAAGGAATTGAATTGATAAACACAAATGCATTTGAAGGCTGCAATGCCGAAAGTGCATATATTCCGTCAAGTGTGAAAAATATCGGTGAGCGCGCTTTTGCCAACTGCGCAAATCTTAATGAGGTTACATTGAATTCAGCGGAAATAACGTTTGATTTTGATGTGTTTGCCGGAACCGGATTTATACAGTTTTATATCCCGTGCACGGCAGATGAGCATGTGATGTACGAAAAAATATCCGATGCAAAGGGTGACGGGAATTTTAGTTTTTCACTTATGCATACTGCGCTTGTTGAGAGTATGACGGAAAAGGGTATTTTCGGTGAAAACATGATATACTGCGAGGACTGCGGTTTTAAAGGAAGCAAATATCTGGAGGATACCTCTCTTCCGTTTACGGACATATCGCCGGACGCATGGTACTATTCTTATGTGCAGACGGCGTACAGCTTCGGCATCTTAAACGGGAAAAACAAAAGAGAATTTGATCCGAATGCAGGGCTTACCTGCGCGGAGGCAGCCAAAATTGCCGCGGTAATTCACAAGAAAAGCCAATACGAAGGAGAGGAAGTTGAATTCGAAATGACCGGTGAAAACTGGTATGATGTTTATGTGGATTATTGCTATGACAAAGCAATACTTGAAGATTATATTATCTTCGATTGGGAGAAAAACGCAACGCGTGCACAGATGGCATATCTGTTTTCACGGTGCGACGTCAATCCGTATTTTATAAACGATGTTCCGATAACCGATATTCCGGACGTTTATGACACAACGCCCTTCGCATATGAAATTTTGGATCTTTATAATAAAGGGGTCGCAGTGGGAAGCAATGAATACATGGCGTTCTATCCGGATTCACAGGTAAAACGCAGTGAAGCGGCGGCTCTTATTTCGAGAATTCTTTGCTACGATATGCGGATTGAATTGCCGAAAGGGTGATTAAGGTAAGGCTGATGAAAGCAATTGCGATATTTACGGTTATTGCCGGTCTTTTCGGATGCAGGGCTACCGGAGAAAACCCTTTTATACTGGACGGACCGGGCATGGTGTATGTTGACAGTGAGCATCGTACAGAATACGCAAATACTCTTCCGTTCGATGAAATCGAGGACTATCCCTATTGGGCGGTCGCATATCTCGGAGAGGGAGAAACCGGCAAAAATACGGCAAATGAATATATAGAAAAGCTTTTTTCGGAGCTTTCCGAGGAAAAACGCCGGGCAATCAGTCATTATGATTACGGCGGAGAAAAATGGTATCTTGTTATTCCGCGGTACGGAGAGGAAAACGAGCTGATTCATAACGGCGATAAGAAAAATTTGCAAAAAGCAGATGACGGCACACCGTATATAATAAACTGCGGCGGCGATGTTGAAATTTATATCGTCATACGCGGCGGACACAAAATCACGCTTGATACGGATGAAAACGGCAGGCTGATATGTACACCCGATATATGGGATATAACAGACTATAAAGAATAAAAATTTTGAGAGGAGAACAGAATTATGGGACTTTTAAAAGCGGGCGCAGGCGCTCTTGGCGGTGTTTTGGCTGACCAGTGGAGAGAATTTTTCTACTGCGAAAGTTTAGATGCCGACACACTTGTGGCAAAAGGTGAAAAACGAGTGGGAAAAAGAAGCTCCAACAAAAAGGGAGACGACAACATTATTTCAAACGGTTCTATCATTTCGGTAAACGAAGGACAGAGCATGATTATCGTGGAATCGGGCAAAATTGTTGAATTTTGCGCCGAGGCGGGTGAGTTTGTTTATGATAATTCAACCGAGCCGAGCATTTTTTGCGGCAACTTAGGCGAAAGCATTAAACAAAGCTTTCAGCAGGTAGGCAAGCGTTTTACTTTCGGCGGCGAACCGGGCAAGGATCAGAGGGTTTATTATTTCAACACAAAGGAAATTACCGGCAATAAATTCGGCACCTCCTCTCCCGTGCCATTCAGGGTGACTATAGATGAATCGATGAACTATAAGCTGTCGGTGGATTTAAGGTGTAACGGTGTGTATTCCTATAAAATAGCCGATCCCGTTATGTTTTACACGAATGTGACCGGTAATGTCGAATATGTATACAGCCGTTCGGAAATTGACGAAATGTTAAAGAGCGAGCTTCTGGACGCTCTCAGACCGGCATTTGCGCAGATTTCGGCAATGAAAATAATGTATTCCGAAATACCGGCGCATACAAAAGAGGTTACAAAGGCGCTTGCCGATGAGCTTAAAGCCGAGTGGAAGGAAAAACGCGGAATCGAGCTCTTTGCCGTAAGCATTAACGGTGTATCTATCCCGGATGACCAGAGAAAAAAGATTACCGAATGGGAAGAAAACGTTATGACAACCAATCCGAATATTGCGGCGGCGCGCATAGTCGGCGGGCAGACAGACGCTATGAGAACGGCAGCGGCAAACGAAGGCGGAATGGGCGCAATGGGCGGCTTTTTCGGAATGAGTATGGCGCAGAATGCAGGCGGTATGAATGCGGGCAATCTTTTTGCGATGGGTCAGCAGCAACAGCAGTCTCAGCAGCAGGCACAGCAGCCTCAAGCGGCAGGCTGGAGCTGTGAATGCGGTCAGACGGGCAATACCGGGAAATTCTGTATGAATTGCGGAAAACCGCAGGCATCGCCCGACGGCTGGACGTGTTCGTGCGGAACGGTCAACAAGGGTAGGTTCTGCCAAAACTGTGGGAATCCGAAACCTGCGGGCGCACCGACCTATAAATGCGATAAATGCGGCTGGGAGCCTGAAGATCCCAAAAATCCGCCGAAATTCTGCCCTGAATGCGGTGACATATTTGACGATAATGATAAACAATAAAAAAACGGAGGAATTCAATATTATGAAAAAGTTATTAGCAATGATTTTGACAATCGGAATGATATTCACACTTGCATCGTGCGGAGGAGACAAGACCGGAAGCGGCGGAAACCAAGGCAAGGGAGCTAAAAAGATTGACTACGCAAATATGACGGAGGACGATTTGATAAAAGAGTTTATAAAGGATGAGCAGAACATAACCCTGGACGAATTTATAAACCTTGCTTCCACATATTCATATGCAACAATCAACGATAAGCTTGAGCTTGATGAAAATATAACGGATAAAGCAATCAAAAAACTTAAGGATAACAAGGCGAAGCTTCCTGCGGCAAAGGAGTTTGTCGAGCCTCTTTTAAAAAGCGACGCACCTCAGGTAAGAGGCTATGCGTTTTCAAACATCGCCACATTTTTTGGGGCAAGCGATTCGCATAAAGCGGCGGCAAAGGAGATTCTGAAAACCGAAAAAGAGCCTTATGTTATTAAATGTGCGGTGAGAGCTCTTGGAAATGAAGGCGGCAAGGATGCGGAAATCGGCAAATTCTTGCTTGATGCGGCAAAGAATGAAAACGCAGTTGTAAGAAGGCAGGCGGCGGTTGCTATTGGAAGCACATGGAACAAAACTCTTGATGGTGCGGTTGATGCGGAAATCGAGCTGATGAAGGATTCGGATAATGAGGTTCGGAAAGCCGCATATGAGTATGCCGGTCTCCTCGGTGATGACAGGGTGGTTGCGCCTATCTCGGAAATGCTGAAAAACGAGGCTGACGCAGACCTTCATTCAAGCGGTGTAAGAGGGCTTGTTTGGTTGTGGTACGATTATCCGTCGCACGAAAACACAAGCGAAGCGGCATACAGGGCTACGATAGACTACTTTAAGACCACCCCGGGCAGCGACAAGGTTCCTGCATGGGCAGCTGTGACAAGCTTTACAACCAAATCCGATGAAAATTATGACGCATGGAGAGAAAAAGCTACATATTTCAATACGGATGAACTTTATGAGGTTATGCTCGGACTTGTAAAAAACGAAAATTTAGGACGTATGACGCGCGGATATGCCTGCAAACCCGTTGCGGCACACTGTTCAAAAGAGCAGTTTGAAGCGTTTGGCGAGGTTGTAAATGCTCTTACAGATAAGAATGCGGAATTTATACAGGACGAGTATCAAAATCAGGCAAAAAAGCTTGAATAACCGCAGAACGGAGGGACGACTATGAAAAAAATAATCGGAGTTGTACTGATTATAGGCGGATTGCTCTTTGCTTCGCTTGCCATAAAAGCTCTTGTGTCAGCACCGCAGTCCTATGAGAAAATCAAAGCTGCGCCAACGATTAAAGACGGCAAGCTTACTCCCGAAAACGAGGGAAAGCTTGTGGTTGTTTCGGGAACTCTTAAACCTGCCGAACAGCTTCAGGATCCCATAACGGGCGTTAAGCTTCCCGGAGTAACGGCGAAAAGAACGGTTTGGACTTATAAACAGGATACCGGCAGCGGTGATGAAAAAGTGTGGGACTGGCATCCAGAGAATACAGACTATAGCGAAAAGGCGAATTTTGGAATAAACGCCGAGATACTTACATCAACCATGCTTGCCGCGCCTACTCTGCTCGGAGAATTTAAGGTGGAAAGCAAGCTGCTCAATCCGCTTATGAGAAACACGGAATTTACGCAATATGATGAGCAAAGCCTTAATGCGGGCTGGAAGGTGCTTTCGGGCGGAAAAGAAAGCCGCTACTGCGTTTCAAAAGAAAATTGGCTGCCGAAAAAATCAACAGGTATGTACTCATCGACGGGATACGGAGCTCAAAAAATATCTTACGGCATCGTTTCGCCCGACGATCCGCTCGAATATACGATTGTCGGCGTACAGAAAGGCGATACCCTGATAGAAGCCGAGGATGTGGATTCGGTTACAACCATTAAGGGAATTATGACGGCAGAAGAATTTGCCGGGGAGAACAAAAAAGGAGTGCGCGGCGGCTCGATTTTCGGCATAGTAACCGGTATATTGCTTGCAATCATCGGAGTGGGAATGATGGCATTTCGGAGGCAGTGAAAATGAAGACGAATCAAACAATCTTTTCGGGTGGCGGAACATATATTTCAAAAGTGGCAATTGCAAGGCTTACATTAAAAAAGCACATACAAATGATTATAGGCGGATTCTTCACGGCGGTTTTTCTGTTTGGAATTATTTCCGGGGTTACCGGGTATAACGAAGAGCTTCGCGATAACTTGATTACCAATATAGTCATGGTTGTTCCGTCCGGATTGCTTTTGTTAAACGGTATTAAAAACGGCAGAATGGCGGCGCGTGCATATCGCTATAACTCGATCTTCATGTGCGATATCGACGGCACGGTGACGATCGAGGAGCTTGCAAGGCAAGCCGGAAAAATGCCGTTCAAGGTGCTTTCCGAGCTGGAGAAGCTTTTTGAAAAAGGCGTATTTCGTGACTGCACTCTGCAAAAGCAGGGATTGCCCTGCGTGATTCTTTCGGGAAGAGAAGGCAGTAAAACAAGCTTTGTTAACATTGTGTGTGAAAAATGCAGCGGAACAACAAGAATTCGCGCCGGAAGCTCCGGCAAATGCGAGTATTGCGGTAATGCAATTTCAAGCCGGAATATCGGAGGCAAGTAGAACATCACATCAAAAGGAGGATATAAATGTGAAAAGGACAAGACAATTTTTTTCTGTTTTACTGACGCTGGTGATGCTGCTCTCCCTCGTGCCCGCCATGGGCGTGACGGCGAGCGCGGCGGAATGGACGACCGTTAATTCATTTGGGGAATTGCAAGAGGCAGTCAAAAACAAGCAGGAACACATCAAGCTGGGGAAAGACATTGACACCAGATTGTTGAACAGTAGCACTGGCATGCTAGACCATGATAGGCTGAACTTTGAAGGTAGAAACACTGTTCTTGACCTGAATGGCAACATCTTGAAGCTGCAAACCGAAGACAATAAGGTGTATTCCTTCATATACTTAGCAAACGGAAGCCTGACCATCAAGGACAGCGGTTCTGTGAAAAGAGATGAGATATCCGGCTCTTTCGGCAGCACAGCGGGCAGTTGTGACTATCGCACGATTTTTGTCGGAGAAAACGGCAACCTGACATTGGAGGGCGGTACTTTCCGCGTGGGAGGTAACCCTTACCCCACGACAACCGAAGCAATCTATTGCCGCGGTGGTAGTGTTACAGTTAAAGATGGCGTGACCATCAGCCAGCTGTGGTTTCATGATGGATGTTATGCCCGTGATCTGGATGGCTCCGGCTACGCTCTGCACACAGAAGGAAAGAGTAAAGCCATCATTGCTGGCGGCGTATTTTACGGCCATGTAAAGCTGAGCGGATATCAAGACACCAACGGCTCTGTTCAAATCAGTGGAGGCACTTCACGCTACACCGTATCGTTTGAATCGAACGGCGGCAGCAAGGTTTCAAATCAGACCGTTACAAGAAACAGCGTTATGAAAGAGCCGACAGCGCCGACAAAGGAAAATTTTGATTTTGACGGTTGGTACTCGGATAAGGAACTCAAAACCAAGTACGATTTTTCCGAAAAGGTAACAAAGAACTTTACGCTTTATGCAAAATGGACGGAAAAGGATAATTCGATAAATCAGATTATCTTAACAATCGGCAAAAAAGACGCACAGGTATTCGGACAGATAAAAACAAATGATGTTGCTCCGAAAATCGTAAACGACCGCACCTACACCCCTATCCGCTTTATTTCCGAAAACTTGGGAGCAAGCGTCGAATGGGTTGAAAAGGATCAGAAAGTAATTATCACAAAGCCCGAAATCAAAAAGGCTGAAACAAAATAACACTAAATAAAGCTTTCCGAACAGGAAATTGGTGACGGCATAGCAGACCGCCCGGTATAGAGGCAAAACGCCTTTATTGCCGGGCGGCTTTTTTTGTGCCTTTTTATATGATATTACAAAGCAAAAGAAGCGAAAGCGGTTACCGCATAAATAAAAAATTGCCCTGCATAGGACAAAATTATGCTTTTTGTCGGATATGCCCTGCGGCACGGAGGACACTTTATGAAGCACAGAGCAAAGCGCAAAAAGCATAAGCCTAAAGGACATCACCGCAAATCTTCGGGAAAACATCACAGAAAACCACCACCGTATCATAGCCGTGCTCCGCCTCTCTCTTTTGTGCAAATTCAACAAAATTTACACAAAAGGGAGATTTTATGAAATTATTTTTTGAAAAGCGGAAAGAACTGCATAGTTACTCCTGTACAATGGAAGTCGAAAGGAGGTGCTATCGGTAATGAAAGACAAATTATCAGCGTTTGAACGCAGACGTGAAATGTTGTTTTTGCTCAATAAATGCAGAGAAACAACGGCATTAGAATTGTCGTACTATTTTGCGGTAAGCAAAGACACCATATTCAGAGATATTGATTTTCTGAACCGATATGCACCTATATATACCAAACGAGGAATGTTCGGAGGGATTTTTTTAAATGATGAAAGCCGTAAAAACTTATTGCTGTACTTATCAGATGATGAGGAACGGCTTCTTAAAAAATTGTCAGTAAATCTTGACAATGCGGCTAAATATCATATAAACAATATTCTCAACAAATATTCAAAACCAAAAAACGGTACATAATCCTTTCGATTACAAAGAAAGCACGCAAGATAACGGCGGTGCAGTATAACGGCAAACAGATACATTCCGGTATGGACGAACCAAGCGGCAGATAGGCCAAGACGATAGT
>OLSB01001018.1_pt1 | contig 29839 bp, 26 predicted proteins | sample 1672071 | NCBI WGS metagenome assembly OLSB01 (sample SAMEA3136642, study PRJEB25190) | human gut metagenome | biome: human gut; feature: human-associated habitat; material: faeces | place: Austria | collected 2013 | reverse complement strand
GCGGCCATTGCCGCGCACGAGGGCGTGCCGCAGCCGTATGTGCTCTGCGGCGGCGGCGCGGCGGAGCTCATCTATGCCTACTGCGATGCCCTGCGCCCGCGTCTGGCGGCCGAGCCCGCGCCGACGTTCTCGGAATACCGCACGGCGGCCGCGCATTTCGGCGCGCAGCTCGCGCAATATCCGCTCCGCGCGCCGGATTTCCTGCCGGACGAGGGGCTGCTCGCCTTTTTAAAGGAGCGGAAGCCGGACGTGCTGTTCTTGTGCACGCCCAACAACCCCACCGGCGTGCTTCTTCCGCGCGAGCTTCTGCAGGCCGCGCTGCGCATCTGCCGCGCGCAGGGCACGCGCGTGCTGCTCGACGAGTGCTTTCTGGACTTTACGGACGCGGCGAGCGCCAAGGACCTGCTGGAGGCATATCCGAACCTGCTGATCCTGAAGGCGTTCACCAAAAATTACGCCCTTGCGGGCGTGCGCGCGGGCTACTGCCTGACGGCGGACAGGCAGCTGCTCGAGAAAATGTCCGCCTGCTCGCAGCCGTGGAACGTCTCGGTCCCGGCGCAGGCGGCGGCGCTTGCCGCCCTGCACGAGCCGGACTGGCCGGCAAAGGCCCGCCCGCTGATCGCGGCGCAAAGGGCCGTGCTCACCGCGGACCTCACGGCCCTCGGCCTGATGGTCTGCCCGTCGCAGGCCAATTATCTGCTGTTCCGCGGCCCAGCCGGGCTGGACACCGCGCTGCTGCGGCAGAAGATCGCCATCCGCAGCTGTGCGAATTACTCCGGCCTCGGCGAGGGCTGGTACCGCACGGCGGTGCGGCTGCCGGAAGAAAATGAAGCGCTGCTGGATGCTCTGCGGCGCGGGATGGAGGAACTGTCATGGCGCTGAATCTGATGCTGCAGGGGACGATGTCCAACGCGGGCAAGAGTCTGCTTGCCGCCGCCCTCTGCCGGATCTTTAAGCAGGACGGCTATCGTGTCGCGCCCTTCAAGAGCCAGAATATGGCCCTCAACTCGTTCATCACCGCCGCGGGCGGCGAGATGGGCCGTGCGCAGGTCGTGCAGGCCGAGGCCGCGGGCCTCGCGCCCGACGTGCGCATGAACCCGATCCTTCTGAAGCCGACGACCGATGTCGGCAGCCAGGTGATCGTGAACGGGCAGGTCGTGGGCAACATGCGCGCGATGGAGTATTACCGCCGCAAGCGTGAATTCCTCCCGGCCGTGCTGGATGCCTACGCGGGTCTGGACAGGGAATACGACGTGCTCGTCATCGAGGGTGCGGGCAGCCCGGCGGAGATCAACCTCAAGCAGGACGACTTCGTCAACATGGGCCTTGCGAAGCTGGTGGACGCGCCGGTGCTGCTGATCGGCGATATCGATCGCGGCGGCGTCTTCGCCCAGCTCTACGGCACCATCGCCCTGCTGGAATCGGACGAGCGTGCGCGGGTCAAGGGCACCATCATCAACAAATTCCGCGGCGACCGCGCGATCCTCGAGCCGGGCCTAAGGCAGCTCGAGGCGCTCTGCGGCGTGCCGGTGGCGGGCGTCGTGCCCTACACGCGGGTGGATATCGATGAGGAAGACAGCCTCACCGAGCGTTTTTCCCGAACCGCGGGGCGCAAGCTCCTGGACCTGGCCGTGATCCGCCTGCCGCGCATCTCCAATTTTACTGATTTTTCTCCCTTTGAGCGCTATGCGAACGTCTCGCTGCGCTATATCTCCTCCGTCGGCGAGCTCGGCACGCCGGATATGATCCTTCTGCCCGGCACCAAGAGCACCATCGCCGACCTCAGCTGGCTCCGCCAGTCTGGGCTCGAGGCTGCCATCTGCAAGGAGGCCGCGCGCGGCACGCCCGTCTTCGGCGTCTGCGGCGGCTATCAGATGCTGGGCCGCAGCGTCTCGGACCCGGATGGCGTGGAGGCCGCGGGCCTGACGCAGATCCGCGGGCTGGGGCTTCTGGACATGGACACCGTCTTCCACGGCGAAAAGGTCCAGCGGCAGACCGCCGGCACGTTCTCCGGCGTGCAGGGGCTGCTCTCCGGCCTCAACGGCCTCGGCTACGAGGGCTACGAGATCCATATGGGCCAGAGCGCGTCGGCCATGCCGCCGCTGGCCGGGTCCGGCAGCGTCTACGGCAGCTATATCCACGGCGTGTTCGACGCGCCGGGCGTCGCCGATGCCATCCTCTGCGCGCTCTGCGCGCGCCGCGGGATCGACGCGTCGGCCCTCGGCAGCTTCGATGCGCAGGCCTACAAGGAGCGGCAGTACGACCTGCTGGCGGACGCCGTCCGCCAGGGCCTCGATATGGACTACGTCTACCGCGTCCTGCACCGGAAGGCATAAAATAAGCGGCGCACCCGCCGGGTGCGCCGCCTGTTTTTTTGTTATCTTTTTGTTACCCCAGTGCCACGTCCAGCACCATCATCAGGCTGAAGCCGATGGCGAAGAAAATGGTGCCGACGTTGGTGTGCGTCCCCTGCGACATCTCGGGGATCAGCTCCTCGACCACAACGTAGAGCATCGCGCCCGCCGCAAAGCTCAGCAGATACGGCAGCGCCGGGATGACATGCCGCGCCGCGAGGATCGTGAGGACCGCCCCGATCGGCTCCACCACGCCGGAGAGCACGCCGTCCAGAAACGCCTTGGACTTTTTCATCCCCTCCGCGCGCAGCGGCAGGGAGATGATCGCGCCCTCCGGGAAGTTCTGGATGGCAATGCCGAGCGAGAGCGCCAGCGCGCCCGCCGCCGTGATCTGCGCCTGTCCGGACAGATACCCCGCGTATACCACGCCGACGGCCATGCCCTCCGGGATGTTGTGGAGCGTTACGGCCAGCACCATCATCGTCGTGCGCTGCAGGCGGCTCTTCGGCCCCTCGGCCTGCCCGCTTTTCGCGTGCAGATGCGGGATGATGTGGTCCAGCGCCAGCAAAAACAAAATGCCGACCCAGAACCCCAGCGCCGCCGGGAGAAACGACCACCGGCCCAGCGCCGCCGACTGCGCAATGGCCGGGATCAGCAGACTCCACACGCTTGCCGCCACCATCACGCCTGCGGCAAAGCCGGTCAGCGCGCGCTGCACCGCGTCGCTGAGCGTTTTTTTCAGGAAGAACACGCACGCCGCCCCCAACGACGTGCCGAGAAACGGGATCAGGATCCCATAGAAGGCTTCCATGACCATTGCCTCCTTTTTTTGGTTAAATATATTTAACCACAGTATAGCAGACGCCCGCCCGAAAGTCAAACCGCTGCGCCCCGGCGGAGCTCTGCATATTTGAGATAGCAATGCCCGCGCCGCTGCGCTATAATACAAAGGAAAGCGGCGATATGGTTTTTCTATCGAATTGGATTTCCGTTTTTGCAAAGCATTTCACAGAAAAGCATGATACAATGTGAAAAAACAGAGGGGCAGCAATCATGTACTTATGGATCCTCGCGGCGGTGGCCGCTTATTTTATCAAGGGCCTGTGCGGCTTTGCCAATACGCTGGTGTTTACGTCGATCCTGAGCTTCGGCGTAGCCAACGCCAATATTTCTCCGATCGACCTGCTGCTGGGCTATCCGACCAACCTGATCCTGACGTGGAAGAACCGCAGGAGCCTTGACCCGAAGGTCTATCTTCCGCTGGCCGCGCTGGTGCTGGCGGGCAGCATCCCCGGCGCGTTTTTGCTCAAGCATGTGGACGCCAGAGCCGTCAAGGTGCTGTTCGGCGTGGTCGTAGCGGCCTTGGGCGCGGAAATGTTTTCGCGGGAGTACAGCAAAAAGCGTCTGCGCTCCTCTAAAATCGTGCTGGCGATCATCGGCGTGACGGCGGGCGTGCTGTGCGGTCTGTTCGGCGTGGGCGCGCTGCTGGCCGCCTATGTCAGCCGCGTGACCGAGGACGGCGGTTCGTTCAAGGCAAATATCAGCGCGGTATTTATCGTGGACAACACGTTCCGCATCGTGCTTTACAGCGCATTGGGCCTGCTGACATTCGACACCCTGAAAACCGCCCTGCTGCTGCTCCCGTTCGCGCTCGCAGGGCTGTTCCTCGGCATGAAGTGCAGCAGCCGTATGAACGAATCACTCGTCAAAAAGATCACGTCCATCCTGCTGGTGCTGTCCGGCATTTCGCTGATCCTGAAAAATCTGTAAGGGGTGACAGCTATGGTTTTTGCATATGGAGAGACGGAGCTTGCCTGGCTGCGGAAAAAGGACAAGCGGCTTGGCGAGGTCATCGACCGCATCGGGCACGTCGACCGCGCGGTGGATCCGGACCTGTTTTCCGCCGTCATCCACCACATCATCGGTCAGCAGATCTCCATGAAGGCCCAGGCGACCATCTGGCAGCGGATGCAGGACGCGCTGGGGGCAGTCAGCGCGGAAACGATCTTAGCTGCGGGCGTGCCAGAGCTGCAGTCGCTCGGCATGACCTTCCGCAAGGCGGAATACATCACGGACTTCTCCGAAAAGGTCCATACCGGCGCATTTGATCTGGACGCCGTGGTGCACATGCGCGACGCAGACGCCATCCGGGCGCTCAGCAGCCTCAAGGGCATCGGCGTCTGGACGGCGGAGATGATCTTGCTGTTCTGCCTGCAGCGCCCGGATATCCTGAGCTACGACGATCTTGCCATCCAGCGCGGCCTGCGCATGGTCTACCACCACCGCGCGATCGACCGCCGGCTGTTTGAAAAATACCGCCGCCGCTACAGCCCATACGGCAGCGTGGCCAGCCTCTACCTCTGGGCCGTCTCCGGCGGCGCGATCCCGGAGCTGAAGGACTACAAGCCGAAAAGCAAACGGGAGGCGCATTGACATGGTCTACACAACGGAATACCTCTCCCCCCTCGGCACGATCACGCTGGCGTGCGACGAGGAGGCCATCATCGGACTCTGGTTCAACGGACAGCGGTATTTCGGCAGCATCCTGCCCAGGCAGACCGAGCGGCAGGAGCGGCCGCTGTTCCAGGACGCCCGGCGCTGGCTGGACGTTTATTTCTCCGGCCGCGAGCCAGATCACCTGCCGCCCCTGCGGTATGACTCCACCCCCTTCCGCAGGCAGGTCTGCGAGATCATGCTGACGATCCCCTACGGAAGCACCATGACCTATGGCCAGATCGCCGCCGAGGTCGCCAGACAGCATGGGCTTGCGAACATGTCCGCGCAGGCCGTCGGCGGCGCGGTGGGGCATAACCCGATCTCGCTGATGATCCCGTGCCACCGCGTCGTCGGCACGAACGGAAGCCTGACCGGCTACGGCGGCGGGATCGCGCGGAAGGTGAAGCTGCTGGAGCTGGAGCATGCGGACATGCACCGCTTTTTCGTGCCGAAGACCGGCACGGCACTTTGACAGGAGGGAACAAGATGAAAAACGTTGCGGCCGCGACCCGGAAAATGATCGGATTTTACCACGGAAACAGGCACGATATCGCCCATTTCCTCAAGGTCTGGGCCATGGCGAAGACCATCGGCGAGCTGGAAGAGCTGGACGGGCACACGCAGGAGGTGCTGGAGCTGGCCGCCGTGGTGCATGACATCGCCTGCCCGCTGTGCCGGGAGAAATACGGCGATACCAACGGCAAGCATCAGGAGCTGGAGAGCCCGCCGCTGGTGGAGGTGTTCTTTGCCGATCTGCCCGTCAGCCGCGCGGACGTGGACCGCATCAGCTGGCTGGCTGCGCACCACCATACCGATACGAACGTGGACGGCCCGGACCACCGGATCCTGCTCGAGGCGGATTTCCTCGTCAACGCGGATGAGGGCGCCTGCGCCCGCCCCGCCATCGAGACCATGCGCGAGCGCGTCTTCCGGACCCCTTCTGCGATCCGCCTGCTCGATACAATCTATTTGGCATAACAGACGCAGCGCCCGCCCGGCTCCCCGGGCGGGCACTGCCGCTCGATCCGCGTCGTTTTCTTCAAATTTTGGCGCAGATCGGGCGTTTTCCGTCTTGAAAAGTGCGTGCGGCGGTGCTAGAATACCCTTGAAAAAACGGTCCGGAGCGGGGCAGGCCCGCGGCGGCTTTTTTGTGCCACGCCGGTTAGAAATATCTAACTGAGAAACAGCGGCTGCCGCAGGGGCCAAAACAGCGGGAAAATGAAGACACAGAAGGAAACGGAAATGATCGGTCAGGTACTTTTGGAGGGGCTGGGCCTTGGCGTGCTGCTGGTCCTTGTCTGCGCGGTCGGCATCCGCAAGGGGCGCGGTGGGCATGGTCCACCTCTACCATGCCGACGTGCAGGAGCGCTGCGTCGAGCTGGGCCTTACGACCCATGAAGCCATCCGGAAAAACAGTCTGCGCTTCAAGTGCATCTGCATGCCGGGGTATATCGCCTACGTGCTGATCTGCGTGTACGCGGTCAACGGCGCGCGGGGCTTTCTGCCCGGCTTCTGGCAGCTGCTCGTCATTTTGTCGGTCATGAACGTGATCGACCGGTTCCTCATCGACGACTGGTGGGTCGGCCATACCAAAGCCTGGACCATCCCCGGCACAGAGGACCTCAAGCCCTATATCACCGGCAAGGACAAGGCACGCAAATGGCTCTTCGGCACCGCCGGGATGGCCGTGATCTCCGCGATCCTCGCGGGCGTCATGGCGCTGCTCGTGCGCTGAAAAGGAGGGCCGCATGGAACGAAAAGAAGCGATCCGCAGCGCGTACCGCCTGACGGGCAGCAGCAGCTTTTACGACGGCATGATGACCTGCTCCACGCTGCCGGGCAGGCTGGTGTGCCGTCTGGACTACGATTTTTCCCTCGCCGACAAGGACGCCGCCATGCACAGCGGCGTCATTGCCCGCACCATCGTGCTCGACCGGCTGGTGGGGGAATACCTGGCGGCGCATCCCGGCGCGACTGTCATGAATCTCGCCTGTGGGCTCGATACCCGCTGCTACCGGATGCAGGGCTACGCCCACTGGTATAACCTCGACCTGCCCGAGACCATCGCGGTGCGCGAAGCGCTCCTGCCGGAGAGCGGCAGCATCTCGCAGCTCGCCATGTCTGCCATGGACGATTGGGGCGCGGCGGTCGAGGGGCCGTCCGGCCCGGCGCTCGTCATCATCGAGGGCCTGACCATGTACCTGACGCAGGTGGACGTGCAGCGCATCTTCGCCGTGATCGCCGGGCGCTTCCCCGCGGCCACGGTGTTCACCGAGACGATGAACCCCATGGTCGTCAAACGCTTCAAGGAAAAATCGATCGAGGGCAGCAAGGCAAAATTCACCTGGGGCGTCAAGGACGGCCGGGCGCTCGCCGCCCTGCTGCCGGGCTTCCGGCTTGCGGGCGAGCACTGCCTGACCGAAGGCATGGCGGCCTTCGTGCCCATCTACCGGCTGCTCGATAAGCTCCCGCTGATCCGGAACATCTCCAACCGCATCGCTATCCTGCAGGGGACCGGCGAAGAGGAACAGCCCGAATGCGGAGGTGCCAAAGCATGAAGGTCTATCCCTTCGGCGCGCCGGATGCTATCGATGTGACCGGCGCAGTGGATCGAGCTGGTCACGCGCATTGCGGAAGGGAAGGAAGAACGATGAAGGATACCTATCTGGCCAAGGATTTCCGGGCGACGGCCGCCCGGCGCTTTCCCGCGCAGGCGGCCGTGCTGAACGCCGCCTTCGACGCACGGCTGCAGGCCCTGCGGGCAGATAACGCCGCGGCGGGCAAGGAAAAGCAGTTCCATCTGGAAAAGCAGATCCTGCCCGGCATCGCAGCCTATGAGACGCTGCAGACCGTCATGCCGAAGGAAGAAGCTCTGCAGACGGTCCACGGCTACGTGGAGCAGCGCGCCTGGAAGCTCCGGAAGCTCTTCCTTGCCCTGATGCACGTCCCCGGCCTGCCCCGGAAAACGCCGGGGATCTTCACGAAGCAGACCCGGCGGATGTTCGGCGAGGCGGCGGGCTTCGAGGCCCGGGAGATCGAGACCACCGGCGGCGTCTGGCGCATCGACATGATAAAATGCCCCTATCACGACGCCTGCGTGCACTACGGCTGCCCGGAGCTTTGTCCCTGCTTCTGCGACAGCGACGATATCACCTACAACGACCTGCACCCCGACCTTCTCTGGCACCGCACCAAAACCCTCGGCCGCGGCGACGACTGCTGCGACTTCTGCCTGAAGCTCCGGTAGGTGCAGGGGTTCCAGTTCTTTTTTACCGGAAGGAGGCATACCCATGTCATTTTTGGAAAATACCCGCAGCCCGGCCGGGCTGGGCGGCAAGCTCATGGTCCGCATGATGAACGTCGGCCACCGCGCGCTGGCGCGCTGGGGCCTGCGGTTCCTGCTGCTTTCTGCGGACGCAAAGGTCCTCGACTGCGGCTGCGGCGGCGGGGCAAACATCCGCACGCTCCTGAAAAAATGCCCGCAGGGCATCGTCAAGGGCGTTGATATTTCTGACGTGAGCGTCACGACGGCGCGGCGCGTCAACCGCAGCGCCATCGCGGACGGCCGCTGCGCTGTATGGCAGGGGAGCGTGGACGAGCTGATCTTTGCCGCGGACTGGTTCGACGCCGTCACGGCGTTTGAGACGGTCTATTTCTGGCCGGACCTGCCAAAAAGCTTCCGCGAGATCCGCCGCGTGCTGCGCCCCGGCGGCACGCTTCTCATCTGCAACGAATGCAGCGGCGACGCGCCCGGGGACGAGGCGTGGACAAAAAAGATCGCCGGCATGCGGATCTACCCCGCCGCCGAGCTGCAGCGGCTGCTGGAGCAAGCTGGCTTCCGCAGGATCCAGATCCATAAGACCTCCCGCTGGCTCTGCCTCACCGCCCAAAAGCCTGATTGAGGGTACCGACCCGACGAACGGCAAAGCCGTCAGACACCCGGCTGACGGCTTTTGCTGACGGACGCGCCCGTCCACGCGGAAAACGCCAGCTGAAACGAGCCGGTCCTGCCCGCCCTGCGTGATGGGCATGCCGAGAAACTCCGCGTAAGCGGGGTCCTTCACCGGCTGCCTTGCTGCAGCGGACAGCGGCGTGACCGGCTCCTGCGTCGCCTTGCGGATCAGCCCGACGAGGAAAACGAACTCGTTCCCGACGAGGATCTCCGGAAGCTCCAGCCCCGCGCGGGCGGATACGAGCTCCACGCTGAGCGCCGTCTCGGTCTCTTCGACGCGACATAAAAGCGCGCCGATCAGCGGCTTGTACTGCGCCAGCCGCCGCAGGCAGGTCCGCGCGTCCGGGCTGCGGAAGCGGAAGTATTCCTCCGCGCCCAGGCACGGCGCCTGCCGCGCGAACAGATCCTCCGGCAGCCCGGCCTTTTTCAGGACCTGCTCCACGCAGAAGCCCATAGCGGAGAGATAGTCCCGGTAAGCTCTGCCGATCAGAAAATTTGTCATGCGAAGCCCTTCTTCTGGCCTCTATCATACCTGAAAACCGTGCGCGCCGCAAGCGCCTTGCCGCATCAGCTGAATGTCCGGAGGACCCAGTCGAACACGCGGTCGCCGAAGAGCCGGTGGGTCCAGACCATCGGCTTTGCGCCGAACCCGACCAGATAGCGCGTGCGGGGCCGGCGCTTGGTGACGGCCTTGCGGACCGTTTTTGCGATCAGCGCTGGCTTGGAGAGCAGATCGCCGCTGTAATTCTTGATCATGCCGTCTGCGGCCTTATTTGCCATTTCCGCATATGCACCGTTTGTCGACGTCTTTTTCAGATTTTCCGCGGCGATAAGACCCCAATCGGTCTTGATCCCGCCCGGCTCCACCACGACGACATCGATGCCGAACGGCTGCAGCTCCATCCGCAGACAGTCAGACAGGCCCTCCACAGCGTACTTCGTCGCGTGATACCAGCCGCCGAACTTCGTCCAGATCTTCCCGCCCATCGAGGAGATGTTGACGATTTTCTCGTAGTGCTGCTCCCGCATTGCCGGGGTGACAAGCCGGATGAGCCGTGCCATGCCGAATAGGTTGACCTCAAACTGACGGCGAACTTCTTCAAGACCGAGGCGGACATCCGCCCGCTGTTTGAGCAGCAGCTCGAGGCCTGCGGCGTCGAGTATTTTGACTTCTACCTGATGCACGCGCAGGGCGCGGGCAACTATCCGCATTTCAAGGCCTGCCGCGCCTATGAGACGGCCCTTGCCCTCAAGGCCGAGGGCAAGATCCGCCATGTGGGCATCTCGTTCCATGACTGCCCGGAGGTGCTCGAGCAGATCCTGACGGACTATCCGCAGATCGAAGCCGTCCAGATCCAGTTCAACTACGCGGACTACGACGATCCCGCTGCCCAGAGCCGCGCCTGCTATGAGGGCTGCCGGAAATATGACAAGACCGTCATCGTCATGGAGCCGGTCAAGGGCGGCAACCTCGTCCGGCTGCCTGAGGACGCGAAGGCCGTATTGGACGCGCTGCACGGCGGCAGCCCGGCAAGCTACGCCCTACGCTTTGCCGCGGGCTTCCCCGGCATGCTGATGGTGCTCTCCAGCATGAGCAACATGGAGCAGATGCAGGACAACATTTCCTTCATGCAGGACTTCCGGCCGCAGAGCGTCCGACTGCCTCAAATGCGGCAAATGCGAAAAGGTCTGTCCCCAGCATCTGCCCATCCGCAAGCTGCTCGAGGATGTGGCGAAGGAATTTGAAAAAGCCTGATATCCGGCGGAAAACAATCTGGAAAACCGACCAGCGGCGCTCAGGAGCGCCGCTGATCCTGTTCTTTTGGGGCGCAGACCTCGGTGTCCGGGGACGGCTCACCGCGCCCAAATTTCAGAAGATTGTCGACGGTCACGGCGGCGATGTTGTTGAGCGCTTCCTTCGTCAGAAACGCCTGATGCGAGCTGACGATGACGTTCGGCATGGCGATCAGCCGCACGAGCGTGTCGTCCTCGATGATGGCCTCCGAACGGTCCTCGTAAAACAGCTCGGCCTCCTCCTCGTACACATCCAGACACGCTGCGCCGATCTTCCGGCTGCGGAGTCCCTCGATGAGCGCTTCCGTGTCCACCAGCGCGCCGCGGGACGTGTTGACGATCACGACGCCGGGCTTCATGCCGGCGATGGCCGCCGCGTCGATCATGTGCCGCGTCTCGTCCGTGAGCGGGCAGTGCAGCGAGATGACGTCCGCCTGATGAAAAAGCTCCGGCAGCGCCGCATAGCAAAGACCGCTGCCCGGGTCCGGGAACTTGTCATACGCAAGCACCCGCATCCCGAAGCCCCGGCAGATCTCCGCGAACACGCGGCCGATCTTGCCCGTGCCGACCACCCCGGCGGTCTTGCCGTGCAGGTCGAAGCCCGTGAGGCCGGACAGGCTGAAATTGAAGTCGCGCGTGCGGATATAGGCCTTGTGCGTGTGCCGGTTCACGGTCAGCAGCAGCGCCATTGCGTGCTCCGCCACCGCGTAGGGCGAGTAGGCCGGGACGCGGAAGATGCGGAGCCTGCCGCGGCATGCGCGCGTATCCACATTGTTGAAGCCCGCGCACCGCAGCGCGATGACCCGGACACCGAGCCGGTACAGCTCGTCTGCGACCTTCGCGTTTACCGTGTCGTTGACGAACACGCACACGCAGTCAAAGCCGCGCGCGAGCTGCACGGTGTCCTCGCCCAGCTTCGTCTCAAAGTACCGGATCTCCAGCCCGGTCCCGGCGGCGTGGGCGTCAAAGCCGGGGCGGTCATAGGGTTTTGCATCAAAAAAAGCAAGTTTCATAGCGATCCCTCCAAGCCTTTTATGGCACCGCCCGCCGTTTTCTATACATGCCGCAGCATGCAGCTGCCGCCGATGGCCGGAAAGACGCAAAAAAATCCCGTCTGCCCGGGCGGCAGACCCGGTCCAGCTCCCGCAGCGCCTGCAGCGGCTCGTCCAGCAGGTGGATGACGTTCGCGGCCACGACCGCGTCAAAGCGCCCGTCCGGGTAGTCGAGCTTCGTGATATCCGCCTGCGCGAACCGCACGTTGCGGCAGTTTGCATACTTTCGTTCTGCCTGCGCGAGCATCTTCTCAGAAAAATCCGTCGCCATCAGCGCCCTGCACCGCGCTGCGATCACACCGGTCAGCAGCCCCGTGCCGCAGGCACATTCCAGCACCTCGTCCTCCGGCCCGATGTGCGCCGCCACCGCCGCGCACATCGCCCGGTTCGCCCGCCGGTTGATCCCGTTCGCAAACACATCATACACCCAAGCCACCCGATCCCAAAACATCGCGTATCCTCCCGAACCTAAATTAGATATCTCTAACCAATCCCTTAAAAAGCGGCCCCACCAAGGGCCGCTTTCAGTGTATCACAGCAGGCGCCGGAGCGCAACACTGTTTCCGGGAAACCGCCGAAGGTGTGAAAAACTACTTCCAAAGGCCGGAAAAGAATGATACAATGGGGGAGAGAGGTGATCAAATGCTGAAGGTTTTTCTGGTGGAGGATGAATGCGTCGTGCGGGAAGGGCTGCGCGAGTGCATCGACTGGGCGCGGTACGGCTTTGAATTCTGCGGCGACGCGCCGGACGGCGAGCTGGCGCTGCCGCAGATCCGCAAGCTGCGCCCGGACATCCTGATCACGGACATCAAAATGCCGTTTATGGACGGGCTGGCGCTCAGCAAACTCGTCTGCGCGGAGCTGCCGGAGACAAAAATCATTCTCATCAGCGGCCACAACGACTTTGAATTCGCGCAGGAGGCCATTGAGATCGGCGTGGAGCAGTATCTGCTGAAGCCCGTGACGAAAAGCTCCCTGCTGAAAACGCTGGAGGATGTCAGCCGGAAGATCGATGAGGAACGCGAGCAGAAGGCCTATCTGCGCCGCTTTCAGCAGGAGGGGCGGGAGTATGAGCAGTATGCCCGCCGCAAGTTCTTCGAGCAGGTCACCTCCGGCTCTTTGCGCGTGTCGGAGATCTATGAGCAGGCCAAAAAGCTGCAGATCGATATCGACGCCGAGGGCTACACCGTCATTTTGCTGACACTGCAGAGCCGGGGCGCGGCGGAATATTCCCAGACGCTGGCCGACCGGCTCGAGGAGCTGATGGCCTACCTGCTGCGCTACGGCGAGTATCTGCTGTTCCGCTGCAACCTCATGACCTACTGCATCATCGTCAAGGGCAGCGGCGCAGGCCTGAACGACGCCGTACACCGCTGTCTGGAAAACATCCAGCGCCGCTGCGGCGGCGACGAGGCGCTCGCCTGGTACGCGGCAGTCAGCGACCCGGTCGCCCGCCTGAGCGAGCTGCCCGGCTGCTACGCCCGGGCGCACACGATCCTGTCCTACCGGCATCTGCTGCCCGAGCAGCATGTCCTGACGGCGGACGTGCTGAAAAAGCCGCAGCGCGGCGGGCTTTCGGAGCTCGACGAGGTCGACGCCAGCAAGGCCGACCCCGCCATCATCCGCAGCTTCCTGCAGACCGGTATGCGTGAAGAGATCCCGGATTTCGTGTCGGAATACCTCTCGTCCTTCGGAAACGCGCTCAACTCTCTACTGTTCCGGCAGTATGTGCTGCTGGAGCTGCGCTTCAGCGCCATCCGCGCGGCCAAGAGCTTCGGCTATTCGCAGGAGGAATTCCTGCGTCCGCTCGAGCCCGAGCAGGCGCGCGCGGTGGACGCCGACCTGCCGGAGCTGAAAAAGAGCTGCGCTGCATTTCTGCGCCGCGCCATCGAGCTGCGCGAGGAGGAATCCGGCAACCAGTATAAATCCATGCTCAAGCGGGCGCTGCACTATATCGACCAGAACTACACCGACGAAAATCTCTCCCTCAACGCCGTGGCGAAGGCCGCCAATATCAGCCCCAACTATTTTTCCGGCGTTTTCAGCCAGGAGATGGGGCAGACGTTCGTCGAATACCTGACGGAAAAGCGGATGGCCCGCGCGAAAGAGCTGCTGCGCTATTCCGGCAAGCGCTCGAGCGAGGTGGCCTACGAGGTCGGCTACCGCGACCCGCGCTACTTCAGCTTCCTGTTCAAAAAGACGCAGGGCTGCACGCCGAGCAGCTACCGCGCGGGAAACGGAGACGGCCATGAAGCGAAGTGAGGCCCATTGCTCGCTCGACGGAAAGCTGCGGCGGCTGCTGTGGAGCATGCTGCTGCTTGTCTGCGTGATTTTGGTGGCGACGCTGGCGATCTTGCTTCTGCACAACCACCAGTATTCCATCGTCACGGCCAATATCGTCCGCGCCTCCCAGTTCAACCAGAACTTCAAGGAGGACGTCGACCTCAAAATGTATTACTACGTCATCGACAGCACCTACGGCGAGACGCTGCCGCTGCAGGAGGTCGACGAGGCGACCGCGCTCGCGCAGGAGCTGCTGGCCGGCACGCAGGACCGGCAGAGCCGGAAGGCCATCACGAGCGCGATCAATCTCTGTGAAAATCTGCGCGAGCGCATCCTGCAGATCACCGAGACCGAGGGCTATGACGCCCGCATGGAGCAGCTCGAGTCCAACGTCTATATCCTCACCGAGCTCATCCAGCAGTATTTCTATACCTATCTCTACCACGAGGCCGGGTATCTCGATTCTCTGCAGGCGGCGCTCACGGCCAGACTCTGGCTCGAGCTGGGGCTGGTCGCCGTGGGCGCGCTGGTGCTCGTGGGGGTGCTCATGCGCCGCTCGGCGGCCATCAGCCGCAGCATCACGCAGCCGATCTACGCTCTGCGCGAGCGCGCGCAGTCGATCGGCCGGGGCGACATTGCCGCGCGGGAGCCGGTCGTGGCCGAGGATGAGACGCTACAGGCGCTCAGCAGCAGTCTTGAGCACATGGCGCAGCACCTGCAGCAGCAGATGGAGCTCAACCGGCAGGAGCAGGATAAGCTCCGCGCGATGGAGCTGGCCCTGCTGCAGAGCCAGATCAACCCGCATTTTCTCTACAACACGCTCGACACCATCATCTGGCTCGTGGAGACCGGGAAGAACGAACAGGCCGTCGAGATGGTCACGAGCCTTTCGAATTTCTTCCGCAGTTCCCTGAGTCAGGGCCGCGATATCATCACCCTCGGCGAGGAGGAGATCCACGTGCGCAGCTATCTGGAGATCCAGCAGGTGCGCTACCGGGATATCCTGCGCTATGAGATCCGTGTCCAGCCGGAGCTGCGCGGCTGCGTGCTGCCGAAGCTGACGCTGCAGCCGCTGGTGGAGAACGCGCTCTACCACGGCATCAAGCTCCGCCGCGGCCTCGGCTGCATTCTGGTCGACGCCGCGCAGGAGGATGATCGCGTCCGCATCACGGTCCGCGACGACGGCGCGGGCATGCCGCCCGAGCGCCTGCAGCAGCTGCGGCAGAGTCTCGACACTGAAGAGCAGGTCGGCTTCGGCCTGCGGACGGTCTACCGGCGGCTGCGGCTGCTGTACGGGGAGCAGTGCTCCATGGAACTGGAAAGCGAGCCGGGTGCCGGGACGACGGTCACGCTGCGCTTTCCCATCAGAAAGGAGGCCGGGGCATGAGGCGGCCGATACTGCTGCTGTTGAGCCTTGCGCTGCTGCTGGGCCTTGGCGGCTGCATGCCCTACGTCCGGCAGACGCCGGAGGAGGAGACGACGCTCATTACCGTCGGCTTCTCGCAGGTCGGCGCGGAATCGGACTGGCGCGTGGCCAATACCGAGTCCATGCGTGAGAGCCTGAGCGAGGAAAACGGCTTCGAGCTCCTGTTTGACAACGCCCGGCAGAAGCAGGAAAACCAGTTCAAGGCCATCCGCACCTTCATCCAGCAGGACGTGGACTATATCGTCCTCGCCCCCGTCACCGAGACCGGCTGGGAAAGCGTGCTGGAGGAGGCCCGCGCGGCCGGGATCCCGGTCATCATCGTCGACCGGCAGGTGGAGGTGGACGATCCGTCGCTCTACACGAGCTGGGTCGGCTCCAACTTCCGCAAGACCGCCGACGCGGCTGTCGCCTGGCTTTCCGAAAAGCTCAAGGCGGACGGCAGGGAAGACGCCGTGCAGATCCTGCACCTGCAGGGGACGCCCGGCTCCACGGCGCAGCTGCAGCGCAGCGCCGCGCTCGAAGCGGGCGTGGCCGCCCACGCGGACTGGACCATCGCCGCGCAGCTGAACGGCGATTTCACGCAGGCAAAGGCATATGAGGAGACGGTCGCCTATCTGCAGAGCAGCCCCGCGCCGGACGTGGTCTACTGCGAAAACGACAACATGTGCTTCGGCGTCATGCAGGCGCTGGACGAGCTGGGCATCGCCTACGGCGATGGCGGCGTGACGCTCATCTCCTTTGACGCGGGGCGGACGGCGCTTTCCTACTGCAAGGACGGGAAGATCGACCTGTGCGCCGAGTGCAATCCGCTCCACGGCCCGCGCGTGCGCGCGCTCATCGAGCAGCTCGCGCGCGGCGAAACGCCAGAAAAGCTCTCCTACATGCCCGAAGCCCTCTTCACCGCCGACACCCTCACCGCCGAGCTCCTCGAAAGCCGCGGCTACTAAGGCTCCCCTTCCGGGGGAGCTGTCAGCAAAGCTGACTGAGAGGCTGCAGCAAATTTGCAATTGCCTCATGTCTCCGACGGCCCTATCTTTTCTCTCGCAAGAGAAAAGATAGGGGAGAAAAGAGTGCTTGGACGCGCTTGGTGCTTGCTGCCTCTAAATTTAGGCAAGCATCCATGTTATAGATGTCGTTCCACTCGATACTCACTCTACGAGTTTTTACTACGCGCCGCCTGATACGGGGGTATCAAGTTTGATACTAGTTGCCGTAGAATAACTGCCATAAATAGAAGGTGCAGACCAAATTTGCTGGTCTGCACCTCTTTGCGTGGAGGGTTTTATTGATTTGCACGCACCCAAGGCTCCCCTCTCAGGGGAGCTGTCACCGAAGGTGACTGAGAGGTTGTAACAAATTTGCTGCGACCTCTCCGTCTCGGCTTCGCCGAGCCACCTCCCCTGAAAGGGGAGGCTTTGGACCTGCGCACCCCCATACCTTCCCCTATGAGGGGAAGGTGTCACGGCTCTGCCGTGACGGATGAGGTGGGGGCAGTCTCGTTTTATCCGCTCTGCCGCTGATACAGTGTCCACGGCAGCTTCACGCTCTGACAGGGCTGGCGGCGGATCTGGGTGAGGAGGTTTTCGGCGGCGGCGCGGCCCATGGCGTGCGGCTCGTGACCGGCGGAGGTGATGCTGACGGGGCCGAAGGTGCTGTAGTAGCTGTTGTCGAAGCTCACGATGGCGACGTCCTCCGGCACGCGCTTGCCCGCGCGCAGGAGTGTGCGGATCAGGTGGAACGCGATCTCGTCGTTGTAGCAGACGACCGCCGTGCAGCCGCCCAGCTGCTGGCGCAGAAAGGCCCGCAGCAGCTCCTCGTCCTGCAGCTCCACGAGCTGATGGCGCTGGAAGCTCGAAAACCAGAGGAAATTTTCATCCAGCGGAAAAAGCCCTGCGTCGCGCATCGCGCAGACCACGCCGTGATACCGCTCTGGCCCCTGCGCATCGTCGGATTTGAAGATCCCGGCGATTTTTTTATGCCCGCTGCGGATCAGATGCCCGGCCAGCAGATACCCGCCGCCGTAATTGTCGTCGCCGACGCAGAAGGCGTCGGTGATCTCCCGGCAGCTCCCGTGCAAAAACGTCATCGGCAGCCCGCGCTGCCGGAGCGCCTGATAGAGCTCCGCGTTCGGGTTCGGCAGCGCCGTCTTGCATCCCTCGACCAGGATCCCCGCCGGGGGATCGAGCAGCAGCTGCTGCAAAATATCCCGCTCGCGGCGGATGGAGTTTTCCGTGGCGTGGATGACGACGGAGAAGCCCTGCGCGGAAAGGCAGGCCTGCACGTCCTTGAGAAGCGAGGGGAAGATGTAGTCGCTCAGCGAGGTCGCGATCACGGCGATCCGCCGGTCCTGCCGCGCGGCGGCCGGGCAGAGAAAGCTGCCGCTGCCGCGCCGCTTTTCAATGAGTCCCTCCTGCTCCAGTACGGCCAGCGCCTGCCGGAGCGTCTGGCGGCTGACGGAAAGCTTCGCGGCAAGCGCCTGCTCGCCCGGCAGCTTCCGCTGCCCGTCTGCATACCACTGCGGCAGCGCCGCCCGCAGCTCCTGCACCAGCTGCTCATATTTTGGCGTCATCGGTACCCACCTCCTATGCTGCCTCTATTGTATCACAGGCGCGGGGCGGGGAGCGGGACGGATTTGTTCGTTTTCTTTGGAACCTCCGGCGGCCGGGCGAAAGAAATCCTGCCTTTTCGCGGACAAGCTGAAAATATTCCAAAAATATTTCGGAAATTTTCAAACAGACAGAGGAAAAATTTTAACAGATACCACAGAAACACCGTCGTTTTGTCCGGAGCGTACAAGCCGCCGTTTCCCGTGTCCGACACCCGGGAGCGGAAGAAATCAAACAAAACAGGCCCAAAAACCGGAGAAAAACAAAATGTTCCGCGCAAGATCTCACGGTCGGCCGGAAAAGCTGTCCGTTTCCGGCCGGGAAGCTTCCAAAGCTGTCTGCGCGCTGCGCCGAATTTGTGCCGGGACTTGTTCGTCAGATTGATTTCCGCCTGTCTGCACGCTTAAATAGAGCCATGACAGGCGAAAGCCTGCGGCAAACCGACACAAATTTTGAAAGCGAGGAAAACACAATGAAAAAGATTCTTGCTCTGCTCCTGGCGGTCGCCATGATCGCCGCCTTCTGCGCCTGCGCGCAGCAGTCCGCCGACACGGCCCCGGCCGCCTCCACGGATACCGCCGCCGAGACCACCACCGACACCACTGCTGAGACTCCCGCCGCCGAGACCACCACCGACACCGCTGCTGAGACTCCCGCCGCTTCCGACGGCGCGCTCATCAAGGTCGGCATCATCAACAACGACCCCAACGAGTCCGGCTACCGCACCGCCAACGACAAGGACCTGAAGGCCATGTTCACCGAGGAAAACGGCTATGACGCTTCCTTCGCCTACAGCCTGAAGAACGACGAGCAGATCGCTGCCGCCCAGAAGTTCATCCAGGACGAGGTCGACTACCTGCTCATCTCCGCTGCCGGTACCTCCGGCTGGGATTCCGTCCTGCAGGACGCGCAGGCCGCCGGCATCCAGGTCATCCTCTTCGACCGCACCATCGACGCTGACGAGAGCCTCTACGTTGCTTCCATCGTCTCCGACATGGCCAAGGAAGGCCAGACCGCTGTTGACTGGCTCGCTTCCCAGAACCTCGAGACCTACAACATCATCCACATTCAGGGCGTCATGGGCTCCGCTGCCCAGATCGGCCGCACCGGCGCGCTCGACGAGCAGGTCGCTGCCAACGACAACTGGAACATGGTGACCCAGCAGACCGCTGAGTGGAACGCCGAGACTGCCCAGCAGATCGTCCAGTCCGTCATCGACTCCGGCAAGGAATTCAACGTCATCTACGCCGAGAACGACGACATGGCCAAGGGCGCTGTCGCGGCTCTGGACAAGGCGAACATCTCCCACGGCGTGGGCAAGGACGTCATCGTCATGGGCTTCGACTGCAACAAGTGGGCGCTTGAAGAGCTGCTCGCCGGCAACTGGAACTACGACGGCCAGTGCAACCCCTTCCAGGCTTCCTACATCGACGCCATCATCAAGGACCTGCAGGCCGGCAAGGCTCCCGCTGAAAAGACCATCATCATGGACGAGAAGGGCTTCGATGCTTCCACCATCACGCAGGAAGACGTCGACAACTACGGCATCTGATCTGACACACAACATCGCATAATCAAAAATTCGGCTGCGTGCGGCACGGCGTATATGGAGCATTCCGTGTACCCGCGCTGCACGCAGCATGCCACTATGGAGGCGAATACGATGCAGGAAACAGCTTTACTGGAATTGCGGGGGATCTGCAAATTCTTCCCCGGCGTCCGCGCGCTCGACGGTGTGGATTTTACCCTGTGCAAGGGTGAGATCCACGCGCTGATGGGCGAGAACGGCGCGGGCAAATCCACGCTCATCAAGGTGCTCACGGGCGTGTATTCCAAAGACGAGGGCACCATTTCCATGGAAGGAACGCCCGTACAGATCCGCACGACGCAGGACGCGCTCAAGGCGGGCATCAGTACGGTTTATCAGGAGATCACCCTCTGCCCGAATCTGACTGTGGCGGAGAATCTATATATTGGCAGGACCAAGGGCGCCTTTACCAACTGGCGCAAGATGAACGCGGACGCAAAGAAGCTCCTCAGCTCGCTCGGCATCCCCGCCGCGCCCACGCAGCAGCTGTCGAGCTACTCCATCGCCGTGCAGCAGATGGTCGCCATCGCCCGCGCGGTCGATATGGAGTGCAAGGTGCTCATCCTCGACGAGCCGACGTCGTCTCTGGACGAGCAGGAGGTCGAAAAGCTCTTTAAGCTCATGCTGGACCTCAAGTCCCGCGGCGTCGGCATCATCTTCGTCACGCACTTCCTCGAGCAGGTCTACGCCGTCTGCGACCGCATCACGGTCCTGCGCGACGGCAAGCTCGTCGGCGAGTACAAGATCGCGGAGCTGCCGCGCGTGCAGCTTGTGTCCAAGATGCTCGGCAAGGAGCTCGACGATCTGTCTGAGATCAAGACCGAAGGCGCCGAAGACGCACTGGAGAACGCAGAGGTCGTCTATGAGGCGTCCGGGCTTTCCAGCGCGGCCGGCGTGCGCCCGTTCGATTTCTCCATCCGCAAGGGCGAGGTCAACGGCTTTACGGGCCTGCTCGGCTCCGGCCGCAGCGAGTCCGTCCGCGCGATCTTCGGCGCGGACCACGTGTCCAGCGGCACGGTCAAGATGGGCGGCAAGCAGGTGAAGATCACCTCGCCGCTCGCGGCCATGAAGCACGGCATCAGCTACCTGCCCGAGGACCGCAAGCGCGACGGCATCATCGGCGATCTTTCTGTGCGCGACAACATCATCCTCGCCCGCCAGGTGCTCGACGGCTTCTTCCATCCCATCTCCAAGGCCAAGGCCGAGAAGTATGCCGAGGAGTACATCAGGCTCCTGAGCATCAAGACGGCCTCAACTGATACCCCCATCAAGTCGCTTTCCGGCGGCAACCAGCAGAAGGTCATCCTCGCGCGCTGGCTGCTGGCCAATCCCGTCTATATGATCCTCGACGAGCCGACGCGCGGCATCGACGTCGGCACGAAGGTCGAGATCCAGAAGCTCGTGCTGCAGCTGGCCGCCGAGGGCAAGAGCGTGACATTCATCTCGTCCGAGATCGACGAGATGCTCCGCGTCTGCTCCCGCCTCGTCGTCATGCGCGACCGGCAGGTCGTCGGCGAGCTGCGCGGCAGCGACCTAAACCAGAGCAGCATCATGAAAACCATCGCCGGAGGTGAACAGGCATGAACGAAACGACACAGAAGCGGCAGGGGAACTTCCTGACCCGCCTGGTGCGGAAGCAGATCTTCATCCCGCTGGCAGCGCTCTTGCTGCTGATCGTATTCAACCTCATCGCGGACCCCTCCTTCTTTGCCATCACGCTGAAGGAAAACAGCCTCGGCGATCTGGTCCTGACGGGCAACCTCATCACCATCCTTGACAACGCCTCCGAGCTCGTCATCCTCGCCATCGGCATGACGCTCGTCACCGCGGCCTCCGGCGGACAGGATATCTCCGTCGGCTCCGCCATCGCCATTGCGGGCAGCGTCGTGCTGCGCGTGCTGTGCGGCACGAATTCCCGCCCGGATACCCTGCAGGCGCCCATCATCGTGGCGTTTTTGGCCTGCTGCGTTGTCTCGATGCTTTTCGGCGCGTTCAACGGCACGCTCGTCGCCGTCTTCAAGATCCAGCCGATGGTCGCGACCCTGATCCTCTATACCGCTGGCCGCTCCATCGCCGCCTGGATCAACAACAACGAGCTGCCCATGATCTCCGACCCGTCCTTCGCCTACTACGGCAACTTCCTGCCGGGCGTGGCGGTCCCGACGCCGATCTTCATCGCCGTCATCTGCATGATCCTCGCCTGGGCGCTGCTGCGGTTCACGAACATCGGCCTGTACTCGCAGGCTGTCGGCATCAACGCCAGCGCCGCGCGGCTCAACGGCATCCACCCGCAGTTCGTGAAGTTCCTGACCTACGTCATCCTCGGCCTGTGCGTGGCCGTGGCGGGCTTTATCAAGGTCAGCCGCTTCTCCACCATCAACTACTCCGTCGTGGCCAAGGACATCGAGATGGACGCGATCTTGGCCGTCGCCCTCGGCGGCAACGCGCTCTCCGGCGGCAAGTTCAACATCTGGGCCTCCGTCCTCGGCGCATATGTCATCCAGTTCCTCACCACCACGCTCTTTAAATTCAACGTCGTTTCCAGCGCCCTGCCCGCCTATAAGGCCGTCGTGGTCATCATCCTCGTCGTGCTGAGCGCGCCGACCGTCCGCGAAAAGCTCGAGGCGCTCAAAAAGCGGCACAGGACCGAAGAAAAGAAGGAGGCCGGCACCCATGCGGAATAAAACCAACCATACGCCGCTCACGCGCGGAAGCCGCCTGACGGACGCAAAGCTGCTGCTCATCATCACGATCTGCGTCTTCGTCGTCATGTATCTGTGCGCGGTATTGTTCCTCGGCTCGGGCTTCAAAAAGCCGCAGACCTTCTTCAATATCCTCAACGAAAACGCGGCCCTGCTCATTCTTTCCTGCGGCATGAGCCTCGTCATGATCACGGGCGGCATCGACATCTCCGTCGGCACGCTCACCGCGCTCGTGTGCATGAGCTGCGCGGTCAATCTGGATTTCCATGGTGGCACGGTCCTGACGGCCATCCTGCTTGCGCTCGGCATCGGCACGGCTTTCGGCCTCGTGCAGGGCTTTCTGATCGCATATCTGGAGATCCAGCCCTTCATCGTCACCCTCGCTGGCATGTTCTTCGCCAAGGGCATGACGACCATCGTCAACGCCACGCAGTTCAACGTGGAAAACGAGGCCTTCAAGGCCCTCAAGGAGACGCGCATCTATGTCCCCGGCATGGGCTCGGTCAATAAGCTCGGCGCGTATGTCCCGGCCTATGTGGAGATCGGCGTCGTCGTCGCGCTGGTGGTCGTGGCAGTTTTGTTCGTGGTGCTCCGCTGGACGAGGTTCGGCAGGAGCGTCTACGCCGTCGGCGGCAACAGCTACAGCGCCAACATGCTGGCCATCAACGTCAAGCGCACGAAGTTCCTCGCGCACCTGATCTGCGGCATCCTCGCGGGCATCGGCGGCTTCGTCTATTTCCTGCACGTCGGCTCCGGCTCGCCGTCGCACGCCAGCGGCGCGGAGATGAACGCCATCGCGGCCTCCATCATCGGCGGCACGATGCTCACCGGCGGCGTCGGCAACATCATCGGCACATTTTTCGGCGTTCTGTCGCTCAGCACGATCAAAAATATCGTTTCTTCCCTCGGTTTGGACGAAGCATGGTGGACAAATATCACCGTAGCTGGTATGATATGCTTGTTCCTTGTAATTCAAAGTCTGGTCCTTTCCCGCAAAAATAAGGATTCTTGAGGTGACAAGTATGAAACAGTATTTTCTCGGCATCGAATTCGGCTCGACACGGATCAAAGCAGTGCTGCTTGACGAGAAGCATGCGATCGTAAAAAGCGGCGACTATACCTGGAAAAGCAGTCTGGAAAACGGCGTGTGGACGTACCACATGGAAGACGTGCAGGAGGGCCTGCGCACGGCGATCCGCAACCTCGGCAAGCTGCCGGGCAAGATCTCCGCGATGGGCGTCTCCGGCATGATGCACGGCTATCTGGCCTTTGATAAGGACTGGAACCTGCTCGCGCCCTTCCGCACCTGGCAGAACACCATGACCGGCGAGGCCGCGGACAAGCTGACCGAGGCCTTCGGCTTCAACATCCCGCAGCGCTGGTCCGCCGCGCACCTGTATCAGGCCGTCCTGAACGGCGAACCGCACGTCAAGAACATCGCCCACGTCACCACGCTCGCGGGCTATGTCCATTACCTGCTGACGGGCGAAAATGCCCTCGGCGTCGGCGAAGCCTCCGGCATGTTCCCCATCGACAGCGAGACACTGACGTATGACGCGGCGATGCTGGACAAATTCGACGCGCTGATGGCAAAATACGGTTTTGACTGGAACATCCGTGCAGTCCTTCCGGAGGTCCGGACTGCCGGTCAGTCGGCTGGCCTGCTGACGCCGAGCGGCAGCGAATACCTCGGCGGCCTCCTGCCCGCGGGCATCCCCCTCTGCCCGCCTGAGGGCGACGCCGGCACTGGCATGACGGCGACGAACGCCGTCGCGCCCCGCACCGGCAACGTCTCGGCCGGCACGTCCATCTTTGCCATGGTCGTTCTGGAGAAGCCTCTGTCGAAGCTCTACCCCGAGATCGACATGGTCACCACCCCGACGGGCAAGCCCGTCGCCATGGTCCACTGCAACAACTGCACGAACGACATGAACGCCTGGGTCTCCCTGCTCGGCGAGACCGCGCAGCTGTTCGGCGCGGAGGTCTCCACCGGCGAGCTGTTCACGAAGCTCTATCAGAAGAGCCTCGAGGGCGAGACCGACTGCTCCGGCGTTCTGACCTACAACTACATGGCGGGCGAGGGCGTCACGCACCTCGATGAGGGCCGCCCGATGGTCGTCCGCAAGCCCGAGAGCAAGTTCACCCTGGCCAACTTCCTGCGCTCCCAGCTCTACGCCACGATGGCGACCTTGAAGCTCGGCATGGACATCCTTGCCGGGGAACACGTGGCGATCGACAGCCTGACCGGCCACGGCGGCCTGTTCAAGACGCCGGTCGTCGGCCAGAAGTATATGGCCGCGGCCTGCCATGCGCCGGTCACGTGCATGCAGTCGGCAGGCGAGGGCGGCCCGTACGGCATGGCCCTGCTCGCATCCTACATGGTGCAGGGGAAAGACGGCGAGACGCTTGAAGACTACCTTGCGGACGAGATCTTCGCCGGAGTGCGCAGCACGACGCTCGCCCCCGACCCCGAAGACGCCGCGGGCTTCGACCGCTACCTTGCCAGCTACCGCAGCTGCCTCGCAGCGGAAAAGGCCGCCGTCGCAGCATTCTAAGGAGGATATCATGAAACACTATGAATTCTGGTTTGTCGTCGGCTCGCAGACGCTCTACGGCGACGACGTTCTGACCACCGTCGCCAACCGCGCGGAGGAAATGGCGCAGAAGCTCTCCGCCGTGCTGCCGTATCCGCTCAAGTATAAAGTGACTGCCAAGTCCAGCGCCGAGATCACGCAGGTCGTAAAAGAGGCCAATTATGATGATAATTGCGCCGGTATCGTGACATGGTGCCACACGTTCAGCCCGTCGAAGATGTGGATCAACGGCCTTGATCTGCTCCAGAAGCCGTGGCTGCATTTTGCCACCCAGTATAACCGCGAGATCCCCAACGAGGAGATCGACATGGACTTCATGAACCTCAACCAGGCCGCGCACGGCGACCGGGAGCACGGCTTCATCGGCGCGAGACTCCGCAAGCCGCGCAAGGTCATCGCCGGTTACTGGCAGGACGCAGACGTGCAGGCCCGCATCGGCAGCTGGATGAAGGCCGCCATCGGTGTTGCCGTCTCGAAGGACATGAAGGTCATGCGCTTCGGCGACAATATGCGCAACGTCGCCGTCACCGAGGGCGATAAGGTCGAGGTCCAGAAGAAGCTCGGCTGGGAGGTCAACACCTGGGCCGTCGGCGATCTGGTCAAGGAAATGAACGCCGTCACCGAGGCGGAAATTGACGCTCTGATGGACGTTTACCGCGAAAAGTACGACTTCGCGACCGACGATATCGCCGCCATCCGCTATCAGGCGCGCGAAGAGATCGCCATGAAGAAAATGATGGACGCCGAGGGCTGCAAAGCCTTCTCGAACACGTTCCAGGATCTCTACGGCATGGAGCAGCTGCCGGGCCTCGCTTCCCAGCACCTGATGGCGCAGGGCTACGGCTACGGCGGCGAAGGCGACTGGAAGGTCGCAGCGATGACCGCGATCCTGAAAGCCATGGGCGAGAACGGCAACGGCGCGTCCGCGTTCATGGAGGATTACACCTACCACCTCGTCAAGGGGCAGGAATACAGCCTTGGCGCACATATGCTGGAGGTCTGCCCGTCCGTCGCTGTCGGCCGTCCGCGCATTGAGACGCACTTTCTCGGCATCGGCATGAACGAAAAGGACCCGGCGCGCCTTGTCTTTGAAGGAAAGCCCGGTAAGGCGGTCGTGGTCAGCCTCATTGACATGGGCGGCCGCCTGCGCCTGATCGTACAGGATATCGAGGCCGTCAAGCCCATCATGCCCATGCCGAACCTGCCGGTCGCCCGCGTCATGTGGCGCGCCATGCCCGACCTCACCACCGGCGTTGAATGCTGGATCACGGCGGGCGGCGCACACCACACCGTCCTCAGCTACGACGTCACCGCCGAGCAGCTCCGCGACTGGGCCCGCATGATGGAGATCGAATTCGTCCACATCACCAAAGACACCACCGTCGAATCCCTGGAGCACGAACTCTTCCTCAACGACCTCGCGTGGAAACTGAAATAACCCCCGACCGCCCCTCTCAGAGGGGCGGTCTTCTTTTTCTCCCGGCAGGGGCCGATGCAAACGCATCGGCCCCTGCTGCTTTTTTACGCAAAAACACCCGCGAAAAAGAAAAAATTGCAGATCTCCGGCTGCATTTCAGAAAGATTTCAGGCTGGTGCTGCAAAATGAAGACGCAGCAGCTGCGCCCGCGCGTGCTGGTGTCCTACGTGCGCGGGCCGTATGTCTATGCCGCTGGTTCGGTTAAAAAACAGGAGGAACTGCCATGACATTCAACGACATCTTCAAATCCAGCTTTCTGGAGAACGTTTCCGAGTTTTCCATCCTTGATACCCTCATCGGCCTGGCCGTCGCGCTGGTGATCGGCCTGTTCATCTTCATCATCTACAAGAAAACGCTGACCGGCGTGCTGTATTCCAGCGGCTTCGCGCTGACGCTGGTGGTCCTGTCTCTCGACATGGTGGGCGCGCTGTCCATCGTCCGCTTCTGCACGGCCATCAAGGAGCCGGTCGAGATTGTGTTCCTGCTCTGGTCGCTCGCTGTGGGCATTGTCATCGGTGCGGGCATGATCCCGCTGGCGGTCATCGGCTCTGCTATCATCGCCGCAGGCATGGCGGCCGCCGTCTGCCTCTGCCTGTGCACAGTCACGTTTTCCGGTCCAATCGCGGCAGCGGCAGGGGAGACCGGCGTTTCCATGGCGTATGAGACGGAACTCTTTGATACCAGCAGTATCCTGACGGTCAATATTTTAATGGATGAGGCCGACTGGAACGATATGCTGGCCAACGCCGCGGCGGAGGAATATTACCAGTGCGACGTCGAGATCGGCGGTACGACCTTTTACCGCGTTGCCATCCGCCCCAAGGGCAACACCAGCCTGACCTCCATCGCCAGTGACCCCACGACCGACCGCTACAGCTTCAAGCTGGAATTTGACCACTATGTGGACGGCCAGACCTGCTTCGGTCTGGATAAGCTCATCCTGAACAACAACTATGCCGACGCCACCAACATGAAAGAGGCGCTGATCTACGATATGTACCAGTATCTCGGCGCGGACGCCTCCCTTTACAATTATGCCAAACTCTCCGTCAATGGCAAATACTGGGGCGTCTATCTTGCGCTCGAGGCCGTGGAGGACAGCTTCCTGCTCCGCAATTATGGCGTGCAGGACGGCGAGCTCTATAAGCCGGACAGCATGAACATCGGCGGCGGAAAAGATTTCGGTGACTTCAATGCCGACGATATAGATTTCGGTGATCTGGATCTCGGCGACATGACCCCGCCGGATAGGAATGCCGCGCCTGCAGAACAAAAAACGGCCGCCGCCGGAGAACGCCCTGCGGACGATTTCGGCTTTGGCGGCGGCAAGGGCGGCTTCTCCATGAGCGGAGGCGGCGCGGACCTCAATTATACAGACGATGAGCTGGACAGCTACGAGACCATCTGGGACGGCGAGATCACAGATACCAAAAAGGCCGACCACAAGCGCGTGGTCACTGCTCTCAAAAACATTTCGGAAGGTAATGCCCTGGAAGATTATATGGCCGTCCACGTCTTCTCCGTCAACGAGGATAGCCTGTCCGGCATGATGGCCCACAACTATTACCTCTATGAAGCCGGCGGAAAGCTGAACCTCATCCCGTGGGATTATAACCTCGCCCTCGGCGGCATGGGGCGCAGCAATGACGCTACCAGTGTTGTGAACGATGCCATCGACAACGCGTTCTCCGGCACGACCTTCTTTGATACCCTGATGGAGAACGAGACATATCACAGCCAATACTACGCCTATCTGCAGCAGCTCGTAAGCGAGTATATTGACGGCGGCGGCTTCGACGCGTTCTACACGCGCGTGCGCAGCCAGATCGATGCGCTCGTGGAGTCGGACCCCACCGCGTTCTATTCCTATGACGAGTATCTGACAGCCGCCGGGACCTTCTATCAGGTGGTCAAGCTGCGCGGGCAGTCCATCCAGGGCCAGCTGGACGGGACGATCCCCTCTACCGAAGCCGCGCAGCGCACCAGCGACGCGCTCGTGGACGCCTCCGCGCTCGATCTCAGCACCATGGGCTATATGAACAGCGGCGGTGGCGGCGGCTTCGATGCACCAGCTGCTTCCGAAACGCGGACCGCGCCGGACGTGTCCGACGGGTCTGAACATGCGCCGTCCGCAGGCTTTGACCCGTCCCAGTTCAGCGGGGAAGGGCAGAACGCTGACGACCCGCAGCAGACAGCCGAAGATGCACCGGCTTCCGGCGGCCGGCTGGATCCGGGCAGCTTCCCCGGCAGCTCCGCAGACGCATCCGCAGCGATCCCCACGGATGACCTGCTCCTGTACGCCCTTTCCCTCCTGCCCCTCACCGCCGCCCTCCTCTTCGCCCTCCTGTACCGCAGAAGGCCGCGAAAGCAATAACGCTCCCAGCCGCAAAACGTCAGACGGGACCCGTCTGGCGTTTTCCATAACTTGAAAAATCTGCTGGATATCCTTGTGCTTTTGCCGCATGTATGCTATAATTTTAATAAAACGAGACACAGCAGAAAAGCACACGCGCCCGCTGCCGCAAAGGGCTGCGGGAGAATCCGGAAAGGGAGGGCTACCTATGATGAGATGGAAAGAACTTCTGGAAAAGAAACCGCATGCCTGGGTCAAATGGGGCGTGATCGCGGCCTGTCTCTGCATTGTGATTGCCGTATTTTTTGTAATCAGACAGCGTGCGGCAGCCCTGCCGGTCGAGCAGGTGGAAAACCCCGTGTTCGTCTCGCGGGAGGAAGAGCCGGTGATGCAAAGAGACGACCTCAAAAACATGCTGGTGAACAACATCGTCGTATGGGGGACGGTACAGGACTGTTCCTACCTTCGCATCCGGGCCGGGGATTCGGTCTGGTATCTCACCACGATGCGCGTCGCCGTGGACACGGTGATCCGCGGGGAAGCGGATGCGCCGACGATCGACATCGTCTCCGGCGAATGCTATACGGGGGAACCTGTCCCGGAAGAAGAATTTCCCGTCCGGCCCGGTATCGCGGACTGCATTCCGGGGACGGAAGGGATCTTTGCGGTCAGCCCGGTGCAGGCGGGCGCTGTATGGGACATCGGCGGTCGGAGCACGGCTGTCCGCGAATTTGGCGACTATATCTACCGCATCCGCTGCAGCCTGCAGGAGGACAGCATCGTCTATGACGATCTTGTTCTGCCGATCAGCGAAGTGGAAACCGCGGGATTGTGAGGAAAAACCATGGATATCGAATTATTTTATCGGGAAACGGGGAGCGGTGAGCCGCTGATCCTGCTGCATGGCAACGGGGAGGACGGCTCCTATTTTGTACACCAGATCGAGCATTTTCAGAGCCGTTACCGCGTGATCGCGCTGGATACGCGCGGGCACGGAAGGTCCCCGCGGGGCAGCGCACCGTTTACGATCCGGCAGTTTGCCCTTGATTTATATGACTTTCTGCGCGCGCACGAGATCCCGTCCGCGGTGCTCCTTGGCTTCTCGGACGGCGTTTCGGCGGAAGCATCGGCGGATGCGGTCTCGGCTTCCGGATCATCAGCC
>OLSB01001006.1_pt1 | contig 30083 bp, 42 predicted proteins | sample 1672071 | NCBI WGS metagenome assembly OLSB01 (sample SAMEA3136642, study PRJEB25190) | human gut metagenome | biome: human gut; feature: human-associated habitat; material: faeces | place: Austria | collected 2013 | reverse complement strand
CAAACAAAGGAGAACAAAAGAATATAAAAGATTCAAGAGATTGGGGAAATTATAGCGACAGTACAGGGAATGCAAAAGTAACAGTAACAGAAAATGGAACAGAAACAAAGAAATATGGAAGTAAACAAAATACAGGATATAGCGAGTATTGGAAAGCAAACAATATCTACGACCTAGCCGGAAATTGCTTTGAATGGACCCAAGAGGCGAACAACACCGACTGCCGAGCTCCTAGGGGTGGCGGTTACGTCGGCGACGATGGCTCTAGCGATCCAGCTTCGTACCGCGGCGACAGCGATTCGAACTACAGCTTCGGCGGCGGCTTACGGTTCTCGTCCCACTTTAATAATAAAACCATAAAGAGCGTTTAATTTTAACTGTGTAAATCATCGCGATTTTGCACAGTTTTATTTTGTTCTGCAGAAGATTATGTAGTTTGCTTTTAAATATCGTAAAGAAAGTCAAATATGGTTTTTAAATATTTTACAAAATATCTAATTTTACTTGACTTTTTGCCCATTTGCGTATAATATATTAATAGAAAATTATGGATTTAAAATCTATAAAGTTTGTTACAAATAGTTAGTAAGAATGGAGGAACTTATGGGAGAGGTTATAGTAATAACATCAGGAAAAGGTGGAGTAGGAAAAACAACTACAACAGCAAATCTTGGTTCTGCTTTAGCACTAAAAGGAAAAAAAGTAGTATTAGTAGACACAGATATTGGATTAAGAAATTTGGATGTTGTAATGGGACTAGAAAACAGAATAGTATATGACATAGTAGATGTTGTTGAAAACAAATGTAAATTAAGACAAGCCCTTATTAAAGATAAAAGATTTGAACAATTATTCCTATTACCAGCAGCCCAAACAAGAGATAAAAGTGCTATAAATGAAGAACAAATGAAAGAACTAACTAACAAACTAAAAGAAGAATTTGACTATATTTTAATAGACTGTCCAGCAGGAATAGAACAAGGATTTAAAAATGCAATAGCAGGAGCAGATAGAGCAATAGTTGTAACTAATGCAGAAATATCTTCAATAAGAGATGCAGACAGAATAATAGGATTATTAGAAGCATCTGAAATTAGAAACCCAGAGTTAATTGTAAATAGATTAAGACCTAACATGGTAAAAAAAGGTGAAATGATGGATGTGGATGACATTGTAGATTTATTATCAATTAACCTTATTGGTGTTGTGCCAGATGATGAATTTATAATTACTCAAACTAATAAAGGTGAGCCTGCAGTAATAAACAAAAAAGCACCATCAGGAAAAGCTTATATAGAAATAGCAAGAAGAATATTAGGAGAAAATATTGAAGTTACAATTCCAGGAAAAGATGAAGGATTTTTTACTAAAATAAAAAGCATATTCAAAAAAAATAACTAACGGAGGTAAAAATGTTAGAAAATATAATTAGTTTCTTTAAAAGAATAGGTAAAAAAGACAAAATAGAGGCCAGTTCAAAGGACACTGCAAAAGAAAGGTTACATTTAGTTTTAATGCAAGATAGAGCAAATGTGTCTGCGGACTTTTTAGATATGATGAGACAAGAAATTATAGAGGTAATAAAAAAATACATAGACGTTGACGAAAATGACATAGATGTTAGATTAACAAATAGGACAAACGATGATGGTACTACAGGAGCACCAGCATTATATGCTAATATTCCAATAGCAGGTATAAAAGAAGATGTCACTAGAACAACTATCCAAGAAGATAAATCAGAAGATAAAAAAGAGACTAAAAAGACAGAGACTGAAAAGGTTGATACTAATACTAAAGCTGTAAAAACAGAGAAAGAAGAAGAGCAAAATAAAGTAGAGGCAGAATTAAAAACGGAAAATAACGAGTCTGACAAAAAAGAAAAAACAGAAGACTTAAAAGAAGAAAATAAAGAAGCAAAAGAGGCAGAAGAAAAAGTAAAGGAAAATTCAGCTGAAGTTGAAGATGCAAAAAGTAAAGAAACAGATAATAAACAAGAAAGCACATCAAAAGATAAAAAAGTTGTAAATAAAGAAACAGCAAAAACAAGTTCAAAAACCAAGGCTAAAGCTAATAAAGCTACCAAAAATGCCAAAACAACTGCCAAAAAAAAGGTGGCAACAAAATAAAAAGAATAAATGAGGGTATTTAAGTGGGAAGAAAAATATTGAAAAATATGGATTGGGGAATACTCATTTGTCTAATAATATTATTGTCTATAGGGTTAATAGCCCTATTTTCAGCTACACAGAGTTCTGATTACGAAGAATTTAAAAAACAAATAATGTGGATTGCAATAAGCATTCCAATAATGTTAGTAGCAATATTTTTAGATTATGAAACAATTTCTAGAATTTCACCAATATTATATGGAATAATTATTATTGCACTTATTGCTGTTCTGTTTACAAAAAGTGTAAATGGTGCAACAAGTTGGTTTAATATAGGCCCTATTTCAATACAACCAGCGGAATTTGCCAAATTTATTGTTATAATTGCATTATCAACATATATATCTAAAATACAGAAAAATGGTAAAGATGAAATTAGTAGACCAACTAAATTGTTAATAGCATTAGCCATAGTGGTAGTTCCAATGCTATTAATAATAAAGCAACCAGATTATGGAACGGCTTTAACTTTTCTTGTAGCAACTGTATTTATATTGTTTACTGCAGGAATAAAAAAGAGATATATAATTGCAGGAATATTATTAATAGTAATACTACTACCAGTATTATATTTCTTTGTACTACCAGAACATGCAAAAACAAGAATAGATGTATTCTTGAATCCAAATTTAGATCCAAGAGGATCTGGATATAATGTTATTCAATCTAAACTGGCTATAGGATCTGGCGAATTTTTAGGCATGGGAGTTCTTAAAGGAAATCAAACACAACTAGGATTTTTATATCCAAAAACTACAGACTTTATATTTGCAGTAATAGGAGAAGAGATGGGATTCGTAATAGCAGCTACTGTAATAATAACATATGTTATATTAATAACAAAAGCTGTTTACATAGCCAAAACTGCTAAAGATAATTTGGGATCTTATATAGCTATAGGAATTGCAGGAGTATTTGTTTTTCACATGACAGAAAACATTGGAATGACAATGGGACTATTACCAATAACAGGAGTTCCACTACCATTCGTTAGCTATGGAGGAAGCTCACTTCTTACTAATTTAATTATGATAGGACTATTGTTAAATATAAGTGGTAGAAGACAAAAGGCGATATTTATAAATTAATATTAATTAGTGAATTTTATAAAATATAAAACAGATAATCGAAAAATGAAAGGCAAGAAAATTGAAAATAGGAAATGTAGAATTAGAAAATAATATATTTTTAGCACCAATGGCAGGTATTACAGACCTGCCATTTAGATTAATATGCAAAGAAAATGGTGCAGGATTAGTATATAGCGAAATGGTAAGTGCAAAAGCACTATTATATGGAGATGAAAAAACAAAGCTATTGTTAAAGACTTGCCCTAAAGAGAAACCTTTTGCTGTACAAATATTTGGAAGTGATATAGAAGCAATAAAATATGCAAGTAAATATGTAAGTCAGTTTGCAGATATTGTGGATATAAATATGGGATGCCCAGCTCCCAAAGTAGTAAAAAATGGGGATGGAAGCAAACTTTTGCTGGATTTGGAATTGGTTAAAAATATAGTAGAAGTAGCAGTAGAAAATTCAAAAGTCCCAGTGACTGTTAAAATGAGAACTGGATGGGATTTAGACCATATAGTTGCAGTAGAAGCAGCAAAAATTATAGAAAAGGCTGGCGCTTCTGCAATAACAGTTCATGGAAGAACAAGAAGCCAATATTATTCAGGAGAAGCTGACTGGAATATTATAAAAAAAGTAAAAGAAAATGTAAAAATTCCAGTGATAGGAAATGGGGATTTAAGAAGCGAAGAAGATATAAAAAATGCATTAGAATTTAGTAAAGTAGATGCTGCTATGATAGGTAGAGCATCAATAGGAAATCCTTGGATATTTAAACAAACTGTAGAATATTTAAATACAGGAAGAAAACTTCCAAGACCAAGTAAACAAGAAAAACTAGAAACTATTTTAAAACATATAGATTTAGAGATTGAGGAAAAAGGAGAAAATATTGCTATAAAAGAAATGAGAAAACATATTTCTGCTTATACAAAAAATCTGAAAGATTCTAGTCAATTTAGAAATAAAATAAATACATTAAATTCTAAAGCAGAAGTAGTAGATTGTCTTATAGAATATTTTAATAAAATATAAAATATAATGAAATAGCATAGCAAATATGCTATTTTTTTATCAACAAATTTAACACTGCTAATATAAAAAAATTTAGCTAAAAGTTTTAGCTCTAAATAAAATGAACCATGAAAGAGGGAGAATAAATTAAAATGAAAAAAAGTAAAAAATATATACTAATTATTTTTTTAGGATTTCTCATTTTTGTAATTGCAATATTTTTTATAAAAAATAATTATAAAAAAACAAATCATGGAAATAATATAACTAATAAAACTTTAGATGAAGTTGAAGAATATATTTTAAATATTAATTCGTATAAAGCAACAATAGAAGTAACAGTTAATAGCAATAAAAATGTAAATAAATATAAATTACTACAAATTCATAGTAAAGATGAAGATATACAAGAAGCAATAGAACCAGAGAATATTAAAGGAATAAAATTTATATATCAAAATAATACTCTAAAAATACAAAACACAAAATTAAATTTAGAAAAAATATATAGCAATTATCAATATTTACAGGACAATTACTTATGGTTAAGTGCCTTTATAGAAGACTATAAATCCGAAGGCATAGAAAAAGAAATTAATGATAATAATAAAGAAGTAATAATAACAATTAAATTAAATGATAATACTACTATAAAATATAAAAGGCTATATATAGACAAAAAAACTGGTAAACCAATAAAACTCTACATGATGGACAATAACAAAAATAAAGTAATATACATATTATATAATGAGATAGAAATAAACTATTAATTAGTAATTTTATCTTAAAAGTATTTAAAATATATCAAAAAACAAATCTTAGTTATAGAAATATTAGGAGTGAATAATATGATAGTAAAAAGAGGAGATATGTTTTATGCTGATTTAAGCCCTGTAGTTGGTTCAGAACAACGGAGGAATAAGACCTGTTGTGATAATACAGAATGATATGGGAAATAGACACAGTCCAACGGTTATAGCAGCTGCAATAACTTCTCAAATGGGAAAAAGTAAATTGCCAACTCATATAGAAATTGGACCAGGAAATACAAAATTAAAAACAGATTCTATAGTACTTACAGAACAGATAAGAACTATAGATAAAAGCAGATTAAAAGAAAAAATAGGGCATATAGATGATGCAAATGTAATGAATAAAATAAACAATGCTCTAGGCGTAAGTTTTGGATTAGGTGAATAATATTGTATTAAACAAACTATAAAACCCTAGAGAATCTCTAGGGTTAGGGGCTAAAATTAAACTTTTAGCTTCTTTATTATTTTTATTTCATTATACAAATCATTAATTCTGTTTTTTCTTACAATTAAAGCATCTCTGTATTCGTGTAATATTTGATGATAGTTTTGAAAATTTTCTCCAGATTGAAACAACATTTGCATACCTTCTTTATAGTAATTACGTTTTTTTTCACTATTTGCAGTTTGCATTTTAGCATTATAATTATCAATTAATTCTAGCCTTTTAATATTATCTTTTATATAATCAATATAGTCGAAAACAAGGCTAATTTCATATTTGGTGTCATCAATTACAACTTTAAATAATGTTTTTAAAATTTTAGGACTAATTTTTCCTAATTGAGAATTTTCTGAAAGTTGACCTAAAGCCATTGTTTGCACATAGTCATCAGGATGAGCATGTTTAATAAGGTCTTTTAACGTATCCGAGATATGAACGTGAGTAGTATAATGCCTTTTGGTTACAAGCGCATCATATTCATCAGCAACACGTATAATTCTTGCTACAAATGGAATGTCTTTTATAGTAAGTCCACTAGGATATCCAGTACCATTTAAAGCTTCATGGTGATATAATGGACCTTCTGCATAAGGGCGTAATCTTAAATCAGCCATACAAATTTTATATCCTAAAGTTGTATGCGTTTTCATAATTTCAAATTCTTCAGGAGTCAATTGGTCAGGCTTTGTTACTATCTCTTTAGGAATTTGATATTTGCCAATATCATGCAAGTAGCCACAAATCATAGCATGCACTGTAAACTTTTTGTTTAATTTTAAATATTGACATATTCTCCCACAAAGGTTTCCAACATTTTCACAATGTTTTTTTGTATATGGGTCCAGTTTATCTAAAACAGATAACTCATAGCGCATTTTTTGATCCAAATTATAAATTTTAATTGAAGTTGAATCATAAAAATCGAACTTTTCTTTATTCATAAATTTTCTCCTCTGTAAATATTATAGAAATAATATCACTTATATAAAAAAAAGGCAATAATATTTTTTATTTTGCTTGACAATTAATCAAACTTGTATTATTGTATGTATAAGCTGATAGAAATTTGAGAGGGGGTGAACTTGTAAAGTGAGTTCAGAAGAAATATTTGATAAAGTAAAAGAAATAATAGTAGAACAGTTAGGTGTAGCTGAGACTGCAGTTACAATGGAAGCATCTTTTATAGATGATTTAGGTGCTGATTCATTAGATATAGTAGAATTAATAATGGCATTAGAAGAAGAATTTGATACAGAAATCCCTGATGCTGATGCCGAGAAGATAGTAACAGTTAGTGATGTAGTTGACTATATAAAGGAACATGTAGCTTAATTAAGATAAATTTGAAAGGTTAAGAGCCTTTCTTTTTTATTGCAAAAGAAATGTGAATTCTTTGTGAATTTTAGCACTCTATTATTGACAGTGCTAAAATTAGATGTATAATATTTATGAAAATGATAAAGAATATTTATCATAATATGTACACTCCCATCAAGTGTCAACATATAAATATAATTTAAAGGAGTTGATTTTTATGATGATGATACCTAGAAGACATGATTTTGATTTATTTGATGATGTGTTTGGAGATTCATTTTTTAATGAGGGAGAAAGCAAACTAATGAAAACAGATATTAAGGAGAAAAAGGACAAATATATTATTGATATAGATTTGCCAGGATATGAAAAAGAAGGAATAAAATTAAATATACAAGATGGATACTTAACAGTACATGCAAGTGTAAATAAAGAAGAAAAAGATGAGGAAAAAGGTAAATTTGTACGTAGAGAAAGATATTCAGGAGCATGTTCTAGAAGTTTTTATGTTGGAGAAAGTGTAAAAGAAGAAGACATTAAAGCTAAATTTAGAAACGGAACATTAACAATTGAAGTTCCAAAGAAAGAAGAAAAGAAAGAATTACCAGAAACAAAATACATTCCAATTGAATAAAAGATATTAAAAAAATGAATAGGCGAGCAATTGCCTATTCATTTTTTATGTTAAAAACATTAAATTGATAAATCTAAAAACTGTCAATTATTACTTTTATAAAAAATATAGATATATTGACAATAAGTGGTATAATTATTAAAGAGAAATATAAATAAAGAGGAATAAAGAATGAAAATTAATGTAGTAATGGTAGAACCAGAGATACCACAAAACACAGGAAATATAGCAAGAACATGTGCAGCGATAGGAGCAAAATTGCATTTAGTACATCCATTAGGATTTTCAATAGATGACAAATACTTAAAAAGAGCAGGATTAGACTATTGGGATAAACTAGAAATAGAAGAACATAGTTCATTAGAAAATTTTTTAAGTAAATATAAACCAGAAGAACATAATATGTTTTTTGCTTCTACAAAGTCTAAAAGATGCTATTCTGATGTAAATTATAGTAATATGAAAGAGGTATTTGTTTTATTTGGGAAAGAAACTAAAGGATTGCCAGAAGACTTACTTCAAAAATATATGAACAGAGATATTAGAATACCAATGAGAGAAACTTTAAGGTCACTTAACTTGTCTAATTCGGTAGCAATAATTGTATATGAAATATTAAGACAAGTAAACTTTGAAGGATTACAAGAAATTAGCCAGTACTTTGAATAAAAGGAAAGAATTTTTCAAAAATCATTATGAAGAATTTATAATATTACAAAATTGGTTAAAAAGCAACCAAGATTCCAAATAGTTGATAAAAACAAAAAAATATGTTAAAATAAAAGAGTAGTATTTCAATTCGTCCATTCGCGATATACTATAAAAATTTAAATAAAGAGAGTTTAAGAATCTTTCTTTATGAATGGCAAAAAATTTAACCATAGCAAAATTATGGTTGTTTTTGCTTGTTCATAGAAGGGAGGTTCTTTTTGATTTACAACCAAATATAAAAATAAAGGAGAAAATAAAATGCAAGAAAATGAATTAAAATATTATGAAAAAACAAAAAACTGGGATTTCAGTTATATAAAACGTAAGACAGAAAAATTAACAGATTGGGATTTCTATGAAAAAATCAAAGAAAGCACAACAAGAAAATCACTATGCTTAGATATAGGAACAGGAGGAGGAGAAAGAGTATTAAAGAAATATCCAGAAGTAGGAATGATAATCGCAACAGACTTTTCAAAAGAAATGTTAAAAACAGCAAAAGAAAATCAAAAACAATATCCAGAAAAAAGAGTGAAATTTACTTATATGGACAGTAGAGAAATGAAATTCCCTCAAGAAACATTTGATTTAGTATCAGCAAGGCATACAGTAATAAATGCAGAACAAATCTACGAATGTTTAGTAAAAGGTGGTAAGCTAATAATAGAAGGAATAGACAAAGAAGACTGTCAAGAAATAAAAGAGATATTTAAAAGAGGTCAAGCATATAATGACAAAATAGCAATATCAGAGCAAGATTATTTAGATTTAGTAAAAGCAGGATTTAAAAAAATAGAAAGAGTACAAATAGTGGAAAATGAATACTATAATACAGAACAAGACTTAATGGCGTTATTATTAAAAGTACCAATAATAGACGATTTTTCAGAAATAAACAATGAAAAATTTGAACATAGAACAATAATCGAAAAAGATCTATTTGATGAATATGTAAGAAAATATAAAACTGAAAAAGGGATACTATTAAAAAGAAGATTATACGGAATAATAGCAGAAAAATAAGGAAACTCCCATCGCGAGAAGCGATGGGAGTGCCGAAATTACTTGTACGGATCAGACTTGCTGTCCCACTCGGCTTTCAACTCGTACAAATGAGAGGAAACCCAGTTCAGGACTTCCCGTTCCTTGTTGCGATCGAGCTGACCGCTACCGACGATAATGCTACCGTCCTGCAGGGAAACAGAGATGCGACGGCCCTGGCACATAATGTGAACATGAGGAATCCGCTCGGACCCGTTGTACCCATTGTGACCATGGATGTTGTACGAAATGCCGTACGGAGTAGAGATCGACATAGCTGTACCTCCTAAAAAATTTTTTTGGGGTATTTGTTTCTGTAATGGAAACATAAATATGTTAACATAATTTAAAACAAAAGTCAATATAAATAACAAAAAAAGCAAAAAAAACGCTAAAATTTGAGAATATTAACATAATATGGTATAATATAAGTAGATTCCAGCAAACAAAAATTTTAGGAGGTATTCTCAATGAAACACATTCGCATTCACAAGCAGGCTGGTCAGAAAAAGGACGCATTCCGTGTAACCAACTTCGAAAGTATTCCTGAATTTCTTCGGGAAGCAGTAACTATTGCTGACGGCATGGTCTATCTGGACTGTGTTGAGGGCAAGGAAAGTTGCTTCACCGGGAAAGTAATCGGGTATGAAGAAAGCGCTGTTACCAAATCTGGGTACAACTGCTGGGTGATCGGAAACGCTGAAACGAATCTGATTGAGATCAATGGAACCTTCTACAAGAAGGCAACAATTCTCGAGGCAGAAGAAGTAAGCGGTCAGTTTCCTGAGTTTCTCAGGGGCGCAGACATCCACCAGAATGAAGATGGTTCTTGGACCATCAAGACAGATTGGGGTGAAAGCACTGGATTCCCTGGAAAGGCATACTGGGTAAGATATGGAACTAAGGAAGATGGAACTCCTGATGCGAACATTCTTACTAAGACGGAGAAGTCCTATAGGGACTACATCGTCTGCGATGAGAATGGCAAGGATATCGGATTCCTGTACGAACTCGACCCCGCCTAATCAGAGAACTTCTAGATTAACTTAAGAATTTTCAAGTTAATCAAAATTCAAGGGTATTCACAACTTTGTGAAGCCCTTGTTTTTTATGAAAAGTTATATAACAAAATCCTAAAAATTGAATAAAAATATAGAAAAATCCACAAAATGTGATATAATTGTGGAAAAAGGAGGGCAAAAAATGTCAAACTTAATAGAATTAGAAGCAGGTTATAAATTAACCGATTTTAAAAATATTTTAAAGAAGATAAAAGAATATGATTACAAACTTAATTACAGAGTAACAGAACAAGATACATACTATACAGACAAGGATTTAGAATTTATAAAAAATAGAATTTGTTTGCGTACAAGAAAAGTAAACAACGAAAGTTTAGAATTGACATTTAAGCCAAGAAGTGATGCCAATACAGAGAAATATGGAAAAAAAGAAGTAAATATTCAACTGAAAGTCGAAGATTTAGAAGATATAAAATTTATAATAAAAAATCTTGGTTATGATGAATATGTTTCGTTTATTAAACATAGAACCGTATATAGCAAAGAAGAGTTTGGCTTTGAACATAATATAATGTTAGATGAAATTGAAGGCGTTGGCTATTTTGCAGAGCTAGAACTTGTTTCGCATAATGAAACAGAAAAAGAACAATTACATGCTGAGTTAGAGAATTATATAAAAAGATTTGAATGCGAAAATTTAGAGAAGAAAGATCAACCATATAGAGATATAGTTCGTGAAGCACAAAACAAGACGTAGACAAACTAGTAAAAGCACTAAACGAAGCAAAAAAGCGAGGATATAAAGAAATATTTTTAAAAACAGAATTAAGCAACTACTACGAAAAATTTGGGGCAATATACATAAGAAAATTAAAAACCGGAGAAAAACTATACAAAATAGAATTGTGAAAGGAGAAAATTATGGAGACACAAAGAAACGAAATAACTGTAAAGATAAATGCAACAATGGAAGAAATTCACAAAATAATAAAAGAAAAAGAATATGAAGAAATAGACAAATTTTCACTAAACGACACATACTTTATACTAGAAAATCTTGACATAGAAAAAATAAGCACAAGAGAGATATTAGCAAAAGCACTAATAATCAGAAGGATAAAAAGAGGTGAAAAAATAATAAAACAAATAACATTCAAAATTAAAAACATTGACTCAAAAGGAAACATACTAAGCCAGAAGTCGATCAACTGTGAAATAGAAAGTATAGAAGACGCAAAAAAATTACTACAAGCAATAGGATATCGAGAAATAATGAACATAAAAGAAAACGATACCGAATATAGAAAAAACGGCTTTCAATTGGCAATAAAAGATATAATCAACGGAGACAAACTGATAGAGATAGAAGAAAATGAAAAATATGACACAATAGAAAAAATAATAAAAGAACTGGAAAAACAAAACATACCAATCTTTACAGACAACTACTTTGTGAAAAAAGCTGAAGTAGAGCTAAACAAAATACTAAAAAGAAAATAGGAGAAAGCAACAGAGTAAACAATCTAATAAAGTATGCAAAAGAAAAAAACATAGATGCAGACTTCTTTATAGGAGTAGAATCAGGAATAACAGACAAATTATGGAAGTGGTGCATCATCCAAATTGCCGTAATAAAAGACAAAGACGGTTATGAAAGCTTTGGAACAGGACCAGCATTTCCAGTGCCAGCAAAATATGTAGACGAAATCATAAACGCAGATTTGGGAATTGTAATGGACAAAAAATTTAGCGGAAACGGACTAAAAAACGGAAAAGGTGGAATATCACATCTTACAAATGATGTAATAACACGATATGATTTAACAAGAGAATCTTTTATAATGGCACTAACACAATTTATAAATGGGGATACTTGGAGAGATTAAAGTTAGATAGTATAAAAAATTAGAGAAATGAGAGAGTATGTTATGGGAGAACAAAAAACAACTTTAGATCCTATAAAAATAAAAGAGTTGGTAAAAAATAAATATGGAATAATTGTAAAAAGAATAGAGCCAATAAACAGAGGGACAGCAAACTTATATAAAATTCAAAGTAAAGATGGAGATTATATCCTGAAAGAATTTACATCCAAAAGAAATAAACAGACTATAATAAAAGAAATTAATATAATAAAATTCTTAAAAAGTCAAAATCTAAAAGTACCAGAATACATAGAAACAGTAGAAGGAGATTTTTGAACAGAAAATGAAGGAAGAATCATAATAATGCAAAAATTTATAAAAGGATACGAAATAAAAAATAATACAGGAAACTTCTGACAAACGATGAAAAGCGCAGAAGTATATGGAAAACTCGTAAAGACCCTTGCAAAATATCCGGAAATGTCCACAGAAAAAATAATAGAAAACAACTTTTCAAAAGGTAGAATGATAGACCAAATAGGAAAAATACAAGTACTACTTAAAAAGTGTGAAGAAGTGCAAAGTCAACAAATTAAAGAACAAATACAAAAAGATTTAAAATTTAAAATATTAGTTTCACAAGAAATACTAGACAACTTTGATTTTAGCATAATGGACAAAATAACAATGATGAACTCACATGGAGACTACAGTGTCCAACAATTAATATTTGACGAAAAAGAACAACCAACAATAATTGATTTCGAAAAAGCAAAAAAGCTGCCAATCATATGGGAAATAATAAGGTCATATTGCTATGTTGACAAAGATGCAAAAAATGGAGAAATCAACATGGAAACACTGAAACAGTATTTTCTAACAGTTCAAAAGTATGTAAAACTAAACCAATATGACTTAAAATATGCAGCAAAAATATATTTAATACAGCTAATTAGTAGTACCTATGGTTATAAAGAATATTTAGAAGACAATAGCCATGATGAACTATTGCAGTTTGCACTTTTTAGAACAAAAACTTGTAGATACTTGTATAAACATGCAGATGAGATAGGAGAAGTATTGGAAAAAATAGGTGATTACCACTATACAAACGAGGTGAAAAAAATGAAACCAAAAAAAGATCAAATTGGAAAAATAGAAAATGAAACAAAATCAATGAAATTCAGATATACATATAACAAATTAGTAAGAGACAAAATTCCAGCAGAAATAAACAAAGAACCAGGTAGAAAGTGTCAATACAAAATACTTGAAGACAAGGAATATTTAAAAGAGCTAAACAAAAAAGTCATAGAAGAAGCTAATGAATTCATTGAGGAAAATAGCATTAGTGAATTGGGAGATTTAATAGAAGTAATAAGAGCAATAATGAAGATAAAAGGATATACAATGACAGAAGTAGAAAAAGCTATGAAAGCAAAAGTGGAAAGGAAGGGAGCGTTTAACGATAAAATCTTTTTGGAATACGTAGACGAAGAACAAAAAAACTTAAAAGAGGAAAAAGAACTAAACAAAGAATTTAGAAAAAGATAATTAGAAGCTTAAAAAGATTTAAAGGAGATAAAATAAATGATTACTGAATATGACAAAAAATATGATGAGCAAATCAAGAATCTATTAGTAGAATTGCAAAACTATTTGATAGACATTGACGATTGGCATACACAAGTAATGCTACCAGAATACAGAGAAAAGACCTTCAAAATGGACATGGAAGTAGTAAAAAAGCAAAATGGTAAAGTATTTGTGTCTGTCGAAGACGGAATCGTTAATGGAGTAATTATGGGCGTTGTTAACAAGCCAGATGAAGTTGACAAACTAACAAACGATTGTGCAAAAATAGGAATGGTTTTAGAATTAATCGTTAGCAAAGCAGACCGAGGAAAAGGCACGGGCAAAAAACTACTAGAAAAAATGGAAGAATATTTTAAACAGATTAATTGTGCCAGAGTAAACATAGAAGTATTTGGACCAAACAAGAGAGGTTTAGAATTCTATAAAAAAAATGACTACATCGTGAGAGACATGATAGTTTCGAAGAGGTTAGGAAAATAGAAAGAAATAATAAAAAATGTGAACAAAAGTTGCAAAAACTAAAAATTATATAATTAATTAACATTTTGATATAAAAAGAACTCATAACCCGAAGGTCGTAGGTTCGAGTCCTACTCCCGCAACCATTGAAAAGTCCCATTTTCGTTGAAAAATAGGGACTTTTATAAATTTTGAAGTAATCCATTTAAGTACATTAAAAACCGTTAAAAATCATTAAAATTTGTTTCATAAAGGGAAAATTGATAAATTAATTAATGAAACAAACAAAATTGCAAGATTAAAAAGAATATCATATAAATTAGAAAATATATATGAAGAATATGATGAATTTATTGAGGATTATTATTTTATGGAATGGCTTAGGATGTCACAAGATGGAATAACACAAGTAGAAGAATTAAATAATATGCTAGAGTTATTTGAACAAATATTAGAAGAAATAGAAATTGCAATTTATAATGCTGAAGATAAAGTTGATATTATATGCAATTCTATATTAGCATATAATAAGAAAGAATTAGGAGAATATATAAATGACTTTGAGCTATATAATGACAATTATATAAAAGATACAATAATGAATTTTATTGAAAATAATATGTATGAGATAGATGAAGATTACCTATTTCTTGAACTAGAAAAATTACTAGAAGGAGGAATAGGGCAGTATGAATAAAACTGATTACAAAAAGATAGAGTATTATTTATATAACTATAGTAATATAGATAAACTAATTGATGAGATAAAAGATGGCTTGATAAATAGTGTTAATGTAAGTGGGAGTGCATGGAGAAAAGGAATAACAGTATGCAATAATACTTTAGAAAATCAAGTTATTAAGATAATAGAAAATAAAAAAATACTAGAATTTAAGAGATGGCAAGTACTTATAAAAAAGGTACTTGCTTTTTTGTTGCAAAAATATCCAAAATATTATGATTTTATAAATCTAAAATATTTTAAAAAGCAATCTAAAGATGAGATTGAGGAAACTCTTAAATTCGATTTTAAGAAACAAAAAATAATAAAGGACAAGTTAATTGAGTTCGTGTATAAAAATGCGAAAATGAGAAATTTGGTTTAAATATGGAGGTAATAAAAATGTTTTGGATAGGATTAATTATAGGACTAATAGTAGGAGCAAATATAAGCTTGATATTATATGCTTGTATAATTGCAGGAAAGGAAAGTGATAGCCATTGTGAAAGATGAAGAGATACAAAGAATAGGATATTATGCAGTAATACCTGCTACGGTTCTATTTAATGAACGATTAAAACCTAATGAAAAATTGCTTTATGCTCTTATAACAGCACTATCAAATAAAGAAGGCTATTGTTATGCTTCTAATAAATATTTAGGAGAAAAGTTAGGAGTAGATCATGTAACAGTTTCAAGATGGATAACTGATTTAAGAAGGAACAATTATGTTTTTGTAGATATAATGAGAAACGAGAAAAAAGAGATAATTTGTAGGAGAATATTTCCAAATGATGTACCCTATAGACTAAATAATCAATACCCCTATATACTAAAAAATCAAGAGGGTATTGATGAAAAAGTCAAAGATAATAATATAATAGATAATAATATAAATACACACACAGTCAGAAAAGAAAAATTTAATGAAAATGTATTTCTTTATGATTATGAATATAAAAAATTACTAGAAGAATACGGAGAAAACAAAACTAAAAAATGTATTGAAGAATTATCTTTATATAAGAAATCAAAGGGAGTAGAGTATGAAAGCGATTATGCAACAATAAAAAGATGGGTAATTATAAGAGTGGAAGAATTGGAAGCAAGAAAAGATAAAAATGCTACTAAAAAGAAAAGCTTTAATAATTATGAACAAAGAGAATATCCTAAAGAATTTTTAGATAGTTTATATGAAAATAATAATTTTACTTCAGCAAATACTGAAGAAGATGAAATGGATTTAGATATGTAACACAACTAAAGAGTTGTGATTTTTTTATTTTAGGAGGTACAAAGTGGTTACTAAAAATGTAAAAAAGATTATTAGAAAAAAATTATATGAATACCCAATATATGATAGATTAATAAATGAGTTAGAACTTGAGAAAGATACAGTAAGTGGTGGAGATATAAATTCTTCAATAAGAAGTAAAAATAAAATTAGTAGAGCAACTGAAGGACAAGTAATAAAAAATATTAGTATAGATAGCAAAATAAATGAATACAAAAAGTGGAAAGAGTTAATAGATAATGTGCTTCAGGATTTTAGAAAATGTGATAAAACAAAACTGAAAATAGTTGAATATAAGTTTTTTGGTAATATTCCTGAAGATATTATTGCAGATGAATTATATGTTTCGAAAAGCACAGTAAGGAGTTATTTGAAAGATATTTATTTTGAGATTGGAATACTTGCAACTTTAAATAATTTAATATCCAAAAATATTTTTTAGTTAAATGATATTTTATAGAAAATATGATATAATTTTCAAAAATAATCTGAAAGTAAGTGTGAATAGTATGGAAAACGATAATTTAAAATTGTTTATGTATACAGTAGATGAGTATAAGCGATTTGCAAAGCAACTAACTAATTATAAATTAACAGATTCTTATGATGAAGCATCATATATTGTAACAAATACTAAATTAATGATATTACGAAAGTATGGTTGCAATAAAGAAAAAGTATATATTAATAAAATAATAAAAAGTATGATTGAAAAATATCCTGAAAATAAAAAAGAGCTAGATATTTTATTAAATGAGTATAATAAAATTGAAGAACAACAATTAGAATATATTTTAACAGATGGCACAAAGTTAAATTTGTATCAAACAATAGAAGATGTAATGTATGGAATGTATTTACACGCAGATAAAGAAAGAATAAATAGATTAATAAAAACAGATGAAAGTTTAAGATTTATATGTGTAAGAAAATATGTTGGAGAACTTGAGAAGGTAGTGCTAAAACTATATGACATTTTAAAAAAGTATGGAGAAAATAATGAAAAAACTGAGACAAAGAGAGCAACTACAATTTATTTAGGAGATACTTCAAAAAATAAACAAGAAATTAATAAGTCTCCATATTGGTCTAATTTATATGGAAAAGATGGAGATGTAACAGAAATTGATGAAATTATACAAAAATCAAAAATAGAAGATTTGGAAATTATTAATAAGTGTACATCTTTTATTGAAGAGTTAAAAAAAGATAATATGTCAATTGCTTTTTTAGAAAGTTTAATATATCCTACAACAAAGAAAGCATGGGGAGATTATTCGGAGGCTAAAAAATATTATAAATCAATTAAAAAACCTGGTTTGAGTTTAAAAGTACGATATAATGATATTCATACAATGGCATATATTAGAATTATTCCACAAGTTGATAATATATTTTTAATCGATACACCCCATATAATTAGTGAAGTATGTGAAATAAGTTTAGTAAAATATAAAGAAGAATGGAAAATTTATTCTATGGGAAGCCATTTAGATTCATATATTGTAGGATAATATATTATTGATTGAATTAATAGAGGAAAAACATTATGGAAAATAAATATATAAGAGATAAATTTAATGGACTTACAGAAGAAATTTATAAGTGGGATTGTGTTTCAATTTCTCCATTTTTTAAAGAAGAATTTAGAAGTAAAACAGCAGAAAAAGAAATAGCTGATGCATATTTACATTCAGCAGAATGTTTGTATATGTGTTTTCGTAGTGAAAATAATCCTGATGCTAAAATAAAAGTTTTTAGAACTAACCAAATGTGTATGCCATTTCTATTTTTGTGTAGGCACACAATAGAGTTATCAATAAAGGGAGTTTTAAATAATAAACAAGGAAAAATAAAGAAAATTCATAAATTAAAAGAATTATGGAATGAACTTAATAAAGAAATAGAGATAAATAATTCAGATTTTGATATGCTAATAGATGTTCTAAATACAATAGATGATGATGGTTGCAAATTAAGGTACTCAAATGATGGCAATGGAAATAATTATAATAATAAACCTTGTTTTATCAGAGCAGATTTAATATTAAAAACAACAAAAGAATTATATAATTTTTTATTAAAACAAATATAATCAATATAAGCTAGTACAAATTTTGGTACTGGCTTTATTTTTATTTGGTAATTTTTCAAAAAAAGGTTTGGGATTAGATATATGCTCACTGTATAATGATTAAAAATAAGGAAAAGGAGGAAAAGAAGTTGAAAAAATTGGACGAAGGATTTTTTGAACAATATACGGATGATTTTGCAGATTATTTTGAAAATCAAAGGGTAATGAGAATAATGTTAGGAACTGAATATAAAAAAATAAACAAAGCTATTTGTGAAATCAAAAATAAATATCCTAATGTAGTAGCTTTATTAGAAGATGGAGAAAAAACTAAATTAAACGATGAAGAAGAAAATGCAATTATAGAAATACTAAAGTTTCAAGAAGAAATTAATTTGATTGAATTAAAAGAGGCTTTTAAATTAGGATTTAAGGAAGGTTATATTTATTTTGAATCAATGGATATGTTAAAAATATAGATGGAGGATACAAATGGGAGAAAGAATCAGATGTAGAAAATGTGGAGATATATTACAAAGTAAATATAGACATGATTTTCAAATGTGTAAATGTGGATCTTGTTATATAGATGGAGGAGATGATTATTGCAGAGTAGGAGGAGAAAAAGAAAATATAGAATGGATTGACAGAAACGATGGAAAACAGTTTAAATATTTATTTGATTATTGTGAAGAAATAATTAATAAAAAAATAATATCTAATTGGTATACAAGAGGAAGGTTAGATAGAAAAACATGGAAGTTAGAAGATCAAGAAAATGAATTTTTGTATTCAGAAGGAAAATATATTACTAAAATAAAAGAAATAGATTTACCAAAAGATTATATTAAAATTAGAAGTAGAACAATATGGTATTTGACTGGATATCTAAGAACATCAGGAGTAAAAGATTTATATTATACATATATAAAAGAAAATCATTTATTTAAAGATGATTATTTATATATTTCTTATGATAAGAAAATAAAAGGAATCAAAGGAAAATATGGTAATGATGAAGTAAGAAATTTTGATTTTTTTATTTGTGGAGGAGATATTATAAAAGTTTTATATGAAATAGAAAAGAATTCTGATATTGATACTACAGAGATAAGAAATAAAATTAAAGAAAAATTTGAATGGTGGAAAGAAAATGAACAAGAAGACTATAAAAGATCATTTGGTGGTAAAAAAATTGATGATATATTTGAGTATTATGAGAAAAATATTAAATAAGGAAGGAGTCTAATAATATGCTTTGGGATGATTTTAAGAAAAATTACAATAATTATAAGGAACAACCAATAGAAAATCTTAGTATAGATGTTTTAAAAAATATGTATAAGGATTTAGTATATATAGCTACAGAAACAGCATTTGATGAAGTGAATCGCGATACAGAATTTTTATTAAGAATATTATTATTACAACATAGAATAAATTTTAATGAGGAAAGTAAGCAATATGAAAATCCTAATTGGGACAAAAGTTGCGAAATAAATGGAATAAAATTTGAAAGAGAAAAAACTTATTTAATAAATGAAGATAGAGTTGATGAATATACTAAACAACTTGAATATCAACTAAAAGAGAAAGATGAAAAAATAATTGAATTAGAAAATATGTTAAAGTCTATATTAGATTTGAATATTCCAACAGCAACATTAGTTAAAGAATTTCAAAGATTAGAAACTTTAGAAGATGAAACTGATGAATTGAAATTAGAAATACAATATAAAAATCAAGAAATTTTTGAATTTATGAATAGTGATAGAGGAAAATTATTGAAAGAGAACAAAGAATTAAAAAAAGAAATTGCTGATTTAAGTGAGTGTTGGTTAAAGAAAGATAAAATAAGAAATAAAATAAAAGAAGTGGAAAATGGAAAGGAAAATTATATATTTGAAAGATTAACAAGTGAAGATATTAAAAGGACAATAATAACTAACTTAAATGAATTATTGAAATAAAAAAGTTTAACAAAAATAGTACTATAAAAAGTACACACAAAAAAGAGTACAAAAAAAAGACCACCTTGAAAAGCTAAAAATAGGTGGTATAATATGTATAATGAAATACTTGTAGGGATGCAGAGAAAAACTTTGTATCTCTTTTATTTTTGGGTTTGGAAAACCTGATACTAGTAAAGTATAATATAAATGAAAGAAGGTAGAAAACAATGATTTTTGGAAAATATGGGCAGATGATTTTAAGTAATATGGAGAAAAATTATCCATACAGAAAACAAGAACTAGAATTAACAGGGGAACTAAATACAAAAATATTTGAAAGAGAACAATATATTTTACAATTAAAGGAAAAATTAGAAAAAGAAATAAAAACAGAATATAAAGAACCAAAAACAAGTGAAATGTATGTTGTGGCTAAATACCAACAAATGATTGATGGTTTAGTTGATGAAATTTTAATGAAAGAAGTTTTAGTAAAGATATAAGATGAGAGTTAGTGAAAAATAAAATTACTAGCTCTTTTTTGTGTAAGGAAGGAGAGAGTTTATGCTTAATATATGGGTTGGTAATTTAGGTAAATATAATGAAGGAGAATTAAAAGGAGGATGGTTAGAACTACCAAAAGAAAAAGAAGAGATTGATGAATTTTTAAAAGAAGTAGTAGGACTTAATGAGGAATACGAAGAATATATGATAAATGATTTTGAAACAGATTTACCATATAAAGTTAGTGAATATGAAAGTATAAAGATGCTTAATTTATTAGCGAAAGTATCCGAAAATATTTATAATATGGAGGCAATCGAAGGATATGCAAATTCAGAGGGAAATTTAAGTGTTGAACAATTAATGAATATAATTATTCAAGAAGATGAAATACCTTATTATTCTTATCAAATAGATAGTTGGACTATGTCAGCAGAAGAAAAATATGGATATAGATTTGCTAAAGATACAGGTTTATTAGATGTATTAAAACAACATGGAATTGAAGGATATTTTGATTTTGAAAGTTATGGTAGAGATGCTGAAATGAGTGGGTATGTTGAATTATTAGATGAAGGTTACATAGATAAAAGCGAAAGTATAGAACTAAATAAATATTCATTACAAGAAATAATAGAGATGTACGACATGGAAGGAGAAAAAGTAAAAAAGTTAAAAGTTATATACAAACAAGTAGGAAAAGATCCGGCAGTAATGGAGATTGATGATACATTAGAAGCTAAGCAAAAGCTAGTTGGAGGATTAATTGAAGTAGTACCTTATAAAGAAGATTTATTATTAGTTTGTAATGAAGAAGGGAAGATTCTTAATCAAAAACCTAATCTCGATTTTGGATATGATTATATTGTAGGAAATTGTTTTGTTGTAGGAGATGACTTTGAAAATGCAGGTTTTAAATCTGTTAGTGAAGAACAAATAGAAGAAATAAAACAAGATTTGAAAGATAGAAGTATTGAAGTTAGTGAAATAGAAAAAATTGAGGAAGATGATATGGAATTTTAATTTGGAGGAATAATGAGTATAGAATTAGAAATAGATAAAAAACCAAAAAAGGAAATTATAAAGGATATAAAAGTAAGCAATACGAATGATATTTATGATTTAGAGGAAGTTCAAGAAATAAAAGATGCAATTCAAGAGCATTTGATATTTATAGGTTTAGATAAAAGTAATAATATCAGAAAGATAAGTCTTTTAGGTGTTGGATCAAGTTGTGGAATTTTAGTAGATACAAAAAATATAATAAGAACTGCATTGATGAGCACGAGTGATAGAGTTATATTAGTACACAATCATCCTTCAAATTCTCTACATCCTAGTAAAGAAGATATACATATAACTAATATTACTAATAAATTATTGAAAACATTTAATATTGAACTATTAGATCATGTTATTGTTACAGAAACAAGTTATATAAGTATGAATAAAACTAAAAATATAGATAAAGAATTCAAAAATGAAGATATAAATTTATTAGAAAAAGCATTATTAGTAGAAGAAAATACTAAATTAAAAAATGAAATAAAAGAACTAAATTATAAATTAGAGAATAAAGAAATGGCTGAAGAAAATGATATGGAATTTTAAAATAAAAGGTTTGGATATATAAAAACACCATAGTATAATCTTATACAGGAGGTATAAGATATGGGAGAAGAAACAATATTAGAATCTATTTTTTTTGACAGAGAACAAAGAGTACTTGCAAATGTTTCTGATGAAGAAAGAAATGTAATTTTAGAAATAAAACGAGATGGAAATGAAGATAAATTAAGAAAATTAATAGAGCAAGTTAAAGAAGATAGACTAAGAAATAAAATAGAAGAAATGCTTGATTATGCACTTGAAGATGTTTCAAAAAGACATTGTGCCAGTTTAGAAAAATATTACAAGCAAGGCTTCAAAGATGGAGTTAATTTAATAGTAGAATGTGTAAGTTAAGGGTTAGAATAATATCTATCCCTTTTTTATACAAAGGAGGGGTGAGTTGAAAAATATAAGATTATTCATAGAAAGTAATAAACTAGATATGCTAAAAGCCTTTTCGGATGATAGTTATTTATATAATTATATTGTAAATAATTATTCTGAATTACCTGAAGATAATATATTTAGAAATCCAACAATATTAAAAAGAATAAACGATATGATTTATTTTTCAAAAACAGGAATAACTGAAGATGATGAATTTGTATGGAAAGAAACTAGTCAAGATTTAAAAAATAAAAATATATCATATTATGCAGTTATTTTAGATCCTAATAATGGATCTTTTTTAATATACAATAATTTAAAAGATAAAATACCATATATAGAAATAGACAAAAATACAGATTTATTTGAAGCAATAAATAAAATAGAAAAATTTAATAAAGAATTAGAATATGAAGAAGAAATGGAGATGTAAAGTTGAGTAGTATTGATGAAATAAGATCAAAATTTGTAGTTGATAAAGTACCTGAAAAAAACGGAAGGGAAGAAAATAAAAATATAACTAATATAGAAATAAGCAAGTTGGTTGCCTTTAGAAAAGGGCAACCTTTTTCAATGTATGATAAAAATAAAAAAGAAGAAATGAAAGAAAGCATAAAAGAAAATGGAATTTTAGTGCCTATTATAGTTAGAAAATTAGAAAACGATAAATATGAAATTATATCAGGACATAATAGAGTAGAATGTGCAAAAGAGATAGGATTTTCCACAATTCCATCTCAAATTGTGGATTGTGATGATGAAAAAGCAACATTAATAATGTTGGATACAAACTTAAACAATAGAGAAAAAATACTACCTGTTGAAAAAGGCTATGCCTATAAGCAAAGAAACAATATTATAAAAAATAGGCAAAACAATAGTAATATAAACGAGTTTAACGATAATTCCACTGAGTGGAATGAAGAAGGAAAATCACAAATTTATAACTATATAAGACTAACGGAACTAATTAAGCCTTTACAGGAAAAAGTAAATATAGAGCAAATACCTATAAAAGCAGGAGTAGAAATATCATACTTAAATAAAGAAGAACAAGAAATTGTAAATCAAGTTATTGAAGATGAACAAATTAAAATTACTGTTGCACAAGCACAGAAAGTCAGATTAAAGAAAAACAATATTAGTTATGAAACCTTGCTTAAAATTATAAAAAATGAGAAAGTCAAAGTAGAAAAATTTACAGGAAAAATAGAAAAAAGAGCAATGAAAATTTACAAAGATAGATTTAAAAACGATAAAGAATTTACAGATTTGATAATCAAATTACTAGATGAATACTTTAGTAGCGAAGCGATAAGTTAAGCAAGATTCCTATTTGTAAGTACAAATAGAACGAAAAGTATAACTTTTCTTATTTAAGGGGAGGTGTCCCCAAACCCTTCATAAAAATTTTTAGGTGGAGAGGAGAGTAATTGAGAAAAACTGAAAGAATTGAAATTAGATTAACTCCTGAAGAAAAAACAAAGATTATAAACAATAGTGTAGAAGCTAAAACAACAATTTCAGAGTATCTAATTAAAAGTGCTACTAAAAAAGAAATTGTAGTTATCAATGATCTTGATAAATTAGTAATTCAATTAAGAAAGCTAGGGAATAATGTAAATCAATTAACAAAACTAGCAAATGGAAGAGTTATAACTTGTGTTGAATTGGAAGGAGTAAAAGAGGAGTTAAGTAAAATATGGCAATCATTAAATTCATTAATAACAAGGTCGGATTAAAGAGAACTTTAAATTATATTTGCAAAGAAGAAAAAACTAATAATAAGTTTATTTCAGGAAAAGATTGCATGGCAGAAAATGCTTATGAAGAAATGATAGCTATAAAAAATATGTATGGTAAAACAAAAGGTAGAGAAAAATTGCATTTTGTTCAAGCATTTAGTCCAAATGATGAGCTGAGTTATGAAACAGCACATGAAATAGCAATGAAAATAGCAGAAAAATATTTTAAAGGTTATCAAGTTGTTGTAGCAACTCATCAAGATAAGGAACACATACATTCACACTTTGTTGTGAATACAGTAAATTTTGAAACAGGTAAAAAGATACAATTTTCTAATAAAGATCTAGAAAGCTTAAAAGCATATTCTAATAAGTTATGCCTAGAGCAAGGATTATCTATAACAAGAGAAAAATCAAATATAGATGATATAAGAATTAACGAATATAAAGCAAAACAAAAGGGAATTAGTTGGAAAGAAAAGTTAGAAAAAAGTATTGATATTGCTATGGAAAAATCAAATAATAAATTTGAATTTTTTAAAGTGATGAACGAGATGGGATATAAAGTTACATGGACTAAAGAAAGAAAAAATATTACATATACAACTTCAGAAGGTTATAAATGCAGAGATAGAAAATTGCATAATGAAAAGTATTTAAAAGAAAATATGGAAGCATATTTTAAAGAAAAATATAAAGCAAGAATTAAAGGTGTAAAAAAATACGAAAGGCATACTCAATATAGGAGTATGTCTTTATCTTTGGCTGAATTAATCAAACAATTTCAAAGAAAAGAACATGAAAATGATATTACACATCATTATGAATTAAATGAAAGTGCTAAAAAACAATATGCAATGGAAATGCATTATAGCTTAGAAGAACTAGAAGATATGGAAATGTAGGAGGTGGTAGTAATTGAAAAGCAGAATATGTATGTTCTTATAATAGAAAATGAAAAAAATCCTGAATTAAAAAGAATTCCAAACAGACTAGAAACATTAAGAAAAATTGTAGGTAATGAATATATAGATGTTATTAAATATAAAGATGTTTTAATAGTTTTTGATGAGGAAGCTTATAAAAAATTACTACCAATAAACAGAACTCTTGATGGTTTAAATATAAGGGGAACTTTTATTGTTACAGGTAATGATAAGAAAAATCAGGATTTTAAAGATCTAACAAAAGAGCAAATAGAAGAATATACTAAAAAATTTCAATTAGAGCAAGAAAATCAAATGGAAGAAGGAGAAGAACTAGAATGAGAAAAAGAAAAATCGGAATAATAGCTTTTTTATCTATATTAAATATTCCTGTTAGTATTGTTTTTAGTACAATAATTCATTCAAAACTTTCTAATATAGAATTTTCGCAAATAGTAGTAGATAAACAGATTTTACTGCTATTTTTTCTTATCTATATGCTAATTGAAACAACAATTATAATTCTTTTCGGATTTGGAAGTAAAAATGTTTTTGAAAGTGGAATAGTAAATATAACAGATAAATTAAGGACTCCAGAAGTGATGGGGCAAGGACAACATGGAACAGCAAGATGGCTGAGTAAAAAAGAATTTAAGAAATTTTTTAAATGTAATTCACTATCAAAGGAAAATACAGAAGAATTCAATTCAGGAGGAATTATTGTAGGATACGAAAAGGACAAAAAGCAAGAAAGGATTTATTACATTGATGATAATATTCATAGTTTAGTTGTAGGAGCTACAAGAAGTGGTAAAACAAGAAGTATAGTATTACAGACAGTTGGAAACTTAGGATTAGCAGGAGAGAGTATGATTATTTCAGATCCTAAAGCTGAAATTTATCATTACACTTCAGAATTTTTGAAAAAGCAAGGTTATAAAATAATAACCTTAGATTTTAAAAATCCAACAAAAAGTACAAGATATAATTTTTTACAACCTGTTATAGATGCAGTAAATAACGGAGATTTTAGAAAAGCTGAAGAGTACACTTGGGACATTACTCAAAGCTTAGTAGGAAATGAAGATACAAAAATGGAAAAAATATGGAGAGATGGAGAAATGTCAGTTATTGCAGGAGCAATAATGAGTGTTGTTTTTGACAATAAAGAGCATCCTGAATATCAAAATTTAACAAATGTGTATTCTTTTATTTCAGAAATGTGTAGAACAGTAGGACAGACAATGCCCATAAATAAATATATTGAAAATTTACCACCTGATCATCCTTCAAGTACAATATTTAATATTGCAAGGATTGCACCTGAAAAAACTAGAGGATCTTTTTTTACATCTGCTTTAACAACATTAAGATTATTTACAAGTAAAAGTATATATGGAATGACTTGCAAAAGTGATTTTAGTTTAAAACAAGCAGGAGAAGAAAAAACAGTTACTTATATTATTCTTCCTGATGAAAAAACCACTTATTATTCTTTAGCAAGTTTATTTGTTTATCAAAATTATGTATCACTTGTAGAAAGTGCAGATGAGCGAGGAGGAGAATTAAAAACAAGAGTAAATTACATATTAGATGAGTTTGGAAATTTTACAACAATACCTGCTTTTAGCAATATGCTTACTGTAGCAGGAGGGAGAAAAATAAGATTTAATTTATTTCTTCAATCTTTTTCACAACTGGATAACAAGTATGGAAAAGAAGTTGCAGAAAATATTAGAGATAACTGCCAAACTTGGATATATTTAAAAACAGCAAGTAATGAAACAGCAAGTATAATTTCAAAAAAATTAGGAACTTATACTACTTCTAGTTATAGCAGATCTAGTAGCTATACAAAATATCAAAGTGGTAGTAATTCAGAATCAATGAACTTAATAAGCAGAGCATTACTGACAGAAGATGAAATTTTAAGAATAGAAAGACCATATGTTTTAGTTATTCAAGCAGGATTATATCCTATAATAACAAAATTACCTGATATTTCTAAATGGAGATTTAATAAATTGTTTGGAATGGGAAATCAAGAAGAAAATAGGCAGCTAAGATTAGAACGAGAACAAGAAAGAGAGCAAAAAGAAATTGAAGATATAAAACTATGGGGAATATGGAATTTATATAGATAGGAGAATTTATGTATGAGAGAAAAGATAAAAGAAAAAATAAAAAAATATACAAGAAAAATAGGAAAAGCAGGACTTGTTATAACAAGTCTTTTATGTTGCACAAGTACTTGTTTTGCAGGAGTGCAAGACAGCAAAATTGCAACAGGTACACAAAATTTAATAACAGATTTAACTAATTGGTTATTAATTTTAGCTCCAACATTAACAATTTTATTAGTGGGATACTATTTATTAAGAAAATCATCTAGTGATGATATGGACGGAAAGAGATGGGACAATAGAATTAAAATAGCAATAATTTGTTGTGTAGGTGTAGTTGTTGCAAGTGGATTAATTAACTTAATCATAGGATATTATAGATAATAGGAGGTACATTTTTTGGAATCAATTTTAACTGGACTAATAACCAGTATAATTGGTGGAGCAGATAATGTTATAAATTCAGCTTTTAATGGCTTAATTGATATGTGCTTTAATTCGGAAAACTATTTAACTACAAACTTTGGAAGTAGTGTAATAAGTTTTTCTAATTTAAAAGCATTAATTTTAAGTTTATCAATTTCTTTGATAGTGTTAAAGTTTTTGAAAAAAGGTTTTGATATGTATGTAATGTGGACTGATGGAGAATCAGATACTCCACCACTTACATACATTGTTTATTTTATAAGAGCAATAGTAGTAGCAGTTAGTTTTTCCGTACTATATGACTGGGCTATTCAAGTTGCTACTTCATTTGGAAATTCAATACTGACTGCGATGAACTTTACCGATAATGTATCTTTAACAACAGCTATTGCAAATATAGCAACAACAGGACTATTTACAGCAATAGTAGCTCTAATAGCAATGATATTGTTATTTGTTTTATACATACAATTTCTTATGAGAAGTTTAGAAATGTTTGTATTAAAATTAGGATTTCCTTTAGCCTGTGTTGGGCTAGTAAATCCTGATGGAGGAGTTTTTAAATCCTATTCAGAGAAATTATTTAAAAGTGTGCTAACAGTTTTAGTGCAAATTATATTATGCAAGATAGCAATAATATTAATTCTAAATGTAAAAATGTTATTTGGTATTGCAGCAATTATAATGGCAATAAAAACTCCTAAATTCATACAAGAGTTTATGCTTGGTGGAGGAACAGGAGGTATTAGTAATGTAATAGTTACTACAAGTAAGACAATGGAATTGTCTAGTCAAATAAAAAGAAAGTTTAGTCAATTAAAGAAAGGATAAGTATGGAAATACTAAATGAAATAATAAGTTTATTGAGAGTTGTGATAATACCACTTGGAGTTACATTTCGAGTGATATTTTGTTTAACAAAAATGATATATGATGAAGATGCTCAAGGGACATATAAAAAGAAAATAAAGAACACCATAGTTTTTGGAATTATTGCAGAATTAATATTTGTAATTCTAGCATTAGTTCAAAATTATTATGGATATACAACTGCACCTGATCATTTCTCAGGAGGTGGCTCAGGAGGAGGTGGTGGTGGAGGCTGGTAAACTCCACAAACATTGAAATGAGGAGGATTTGAATGAATGAACATGATAATGAATATAAGCTATACATACCAACTAATGTGAAAACTAGATTAGAATTTTTTAAAGGTTATGGAATAAAAGAACTTATATCTACAGTAATAGTTTTAGTTGCTTTATTACCAATTAGTTTTATAGTTTATAAATTAAAAGATAATTTTTTGCTACCAGTTGTAATTGAATTTATAGGAGTAGCAGGAACAATCATTGCAACTACAAAAGATGATAATAACTTATGTGTTATAAGTCAGATAAAATACATGATTGAGTTTAGTAAAATTCAAAAGCAGTATAGATATAAATATTATAATAAATGGAGGGATGATATTGTTTAGTCTATTTAAGAAAAAGGATAAAGAAAAAACTTGTAATGAAGAAGTCGGCATATTAGATATTAGAAATAATTATATTTATACACGAGATGGAAATGTAATTGCAGGAATAAAAATATATTCAATAAATACACAACTTTTAACAGATAGAGAAAAAGAAAATTTAATAAATGATTTATCAGCTGAACTATCTTCAGAACAAGAAGATATCAAGTATTTTAATATTGCAAGAGCAGTTGATATTTCTCCGTTGCAAGAATATTTGTCAGAGATAATAGGTACAACCGATAATGCAATTCAAAAAAGATTACTAAAAACACATTTAAAAGAAGTTCAAAGAATGTCTTTAAATGGAGAAATAGTTGAAAGGCAAAGCTTTATAATGATTAATTCTAAAAGAACTGATAATTGCGAGAAAGACTTATTAAAGAGGTGTATGGAATTAAGTAATAAATTTGAAAGATGCGATATTAAAACGGAAATATTAGATGAAGCTTCACTAATACAGTTATGTAATAGCTTTTTAAATATGAATTATGCACATAGAGAAGATTCTGATATTGAAGATAGAGTTGTAATGCTGAAATGATTTGTATAATAAAGTGATATAATCTAAACTAGAAATAGTAATTTGTGTTGCAGTTGTAAATTTTACTTTAATATGGTATTATATAAA
>OLSB01000995.1_pt1 | contig 30279 bp, 24 predicted proteins | sample 1672071 | NCBI WGS metagenome assembly OLSB01 (sample SAMEA3136642, study PRJEB25190) | human gut metagenome | biome: human gut; feature: human-associated habitat; material: faeces | place: Austria | collected 2013 | reverse complement strand
GCTTTTTGACGTATCCTTTAATGAAGCGGGAGCAATAAGCGCAAACGCCGGAGGATTATTGCCGCGTGTATCCGACACCTCCGTTGCGGGTAAAATAACCGAAGCCACATCGTCGGAAGGCGTCGTTCTTCCTTCGGATGGCCCCGACAGTAATTCCGGTGCAAAAGATACGCTGCATTTTAATGGCGCGAATCAAAAATATTATATTAATGTTGTCAAACCGACGGGACTAAACGAAACAAACGGGATTATAAATATCGGTGACAGTATGCCCTCCGAGCTTCCGAAGGAAATCACCATGGAATATAAAATGTATCTCGATATAAAGGATGACAGCAAGGGAGAAATCAGATTTTCATCGCCGTTTTTTATCGGCTTGCACGATGAGGGCTCAAGCTACAAGCAGTTTATCTGCATAACGAAAAATTCCGGAATATATTTTAAAAGGCATAATCTCAATAACGCCTCGTTTGATATTGCAAAGCAAAGCGAAGAGCTGTATACTTTCCCCGATAAAGCATGGGTTGACGTGAAGATGATTTTTTCACAGGAGCAAAACGCTTTAAACGGCGAAAAATATGACAGGAAATATTCCTTATATATCAACGGCAGGCATGTGGCTACCGATATATTATATTACACCGAGCTTGAGAGCAGCCTGTCAAAATACAATATGTTTAAGCAGACGTCGATGGTAATGAATTTCAAGGATCAGTTTTGGTTCAGCGGCGTGAGCGGCGCTTCATATGATTTATACTTTAAAAACATGAAAATGTCTTATTCAAAATAACAAGTCTGCAAAAAAAGGGAAAAGAGGCTGCGGCAAAACGAAAATGATTTGCCGCAGTCCGAGACACGGCAAATCATTCGGAAACAAAAATCAGTCAACGCCGCGGGGCATTCCGCGACAGCCTGAGGGTTTTTGTTTCCGAATTTGTTTTATGGTCCGAGGTTGAGCGGATATGAGCTTTTTTGGGATATATCCGCGGATTTTCTGTAAGCCGAAGGCGTGAGTCCGAAAGTTTTTTTAAAGATTTTGGCAAAACGTCGTCGTAAGCATCGGGTTGATTATTCAAGTAAATTTTTTTGTTATATATATTTTTTGCAACATTTTGGCATATAATAACCAAAAAGCTTCGTGTTTTCAGACAGTCTTGCTCATCTATTTTATGCAGATTGTCAATTATGCGCACAAAAGATTCGCTCACGGCGTCCTCCGCACAATGTCGATTTTGCACGATTTCGAAAGCTTCTTTATACATCAGCTTTCGGTAGCTTAAATAAAGACGTTCTGTTTTGAGCCTGTCATGAAAATTTTCTATTGTAAAGAGAAACATTTATTTATCCTCCGGAGGGGTGTTGTATATTTATTATGTCATATTTTTCCGACAATGTCAACAAAATGTTGACGTGAGCGGTTTTTGGTGTTATATTAGAAGAAGCTTAAAAAAAGGGATGTAAATAACATGATAATCGATTTTCACACACATGCATTCCCGGAGGCAATTGCGCAAAAGGCGCTTCAAAAGCTCTCTTTTGTCTCCGGCGGACTTAAATATTATACGGACGGAACACTTTCTTCGCTGCGCAGTGCGGCAAAGCGCGAAGGGGCGGACATTTCCGTTATGCTCAGCATTGCCACAAACGCGCACCAGATGAAAAGCGTTAACGATTTCGCCGCAGAGGCGGATAAAAACAGCGATATAATTGCTTTCGGCTCGGTATATCCGTGGGCGGAGGACGCGGAGGAGGAGCTTGAAAGGATAAAGGATATGGGTCTTCGCGGCGTGAAGTTTCACCCCGAATATCAGAACTTTTTTGTTGACGATGAAAAAATGAAGCCGATTTACAAAAAGATTTCAAAGCTTGGGCTTATTACAATTTTTCATGCGGGGCTTGACTACGGCTACGACGTGCCGTTTCACTGTATGCCGGAAAATATGCGAAGAGCCGCGGTGTGGTTCGATGCCCCGGTTGTGGCGGCGCATTGGGGCGGACTCGGCTGCGGAGAAGGTGTGCTCGAAAAGCTGTGCGGCATAGAGAATCTGTATTTTGACACCGCTTTCGGCTATGGGCAGATGCCGCGCTGCACCGCGCTCAGAATAGTTGAAAAACACGGCACGGACAAGCTGCTTTTCGGCACGGACGCACCGTGGAGCACACCGCAGAGGGAACTCAGGCTTATAAATACGCTGGGCCTTTCCGAAAGCGAGCGCGAGGATATTCTTTGTGCAAATGCTGCAAAAATCTTGCATATTTAAAATTAATAAAACTAAAATTTTTCTCAAATCCGCTTTGCTGTTTTTAAATTATATCTTGACTGTTCCGGCAAAACGTGGTATTGTTATATTGCCGGAAGAGGCAGAGACAAGCAAAACCGCGGTATCAAAACAGTTGTACCGCGGTTTTTGGAGAGGCGTTAAAAAACAGTAATTTTTATTGCAGGAGGAGTTTGAAAATGAAGGTTTTGGCGATAGGCATACATATTGATGATTGCGAAGAAATGGGCGGAACGCTTAATCTCCTGGCTCGTGAGGGCGCGGAGGTGACGATTCTGAACATAATGCCTTATACCGATTGCGGCGTCAGAAACAAAGATGCCGATGAGCAGTCTATGAAAGCCGCCGCTGTTTTGGGGGCAAAAAAAATCATACTTGATTACAAAGGTACAAAATTCTACAGAACAAACGAAGAAACCGTAAGAAAGACCGAGGAGATAATCAGAAGCATTGAGCCCGATATTCTCTTTATGATGCATCCGGTTGACAATCATATAGAACACGCGGAATGTGCAAAAACGGTAAGAGAAGCTGTTTTTGCCGCTGCGGTCGACGGCATTATACCGAATGAGATATATTCGTTTGAATGCGGTCCGCGTCAGACGATGTGCTATTTCAGACCCGACATATATATAAATGTGGAAAGCGTCAGGGATACCGTAAAGAAATGCGATATGGTATTTAACGTAAATCATGCCGACGGGCAGTATCTTTGGAAATCCAGGGAACAAAACTACAGATTCCGCGGAAGCGAATGTGGCTTTGAATTTGCCGAAGCGCTGCATATAATCAAATATCCCACAAACAATAACGAGTTTTTGCTTTATAAAACGCTTAAAAATGTATTTTCATGGTGCGGACACGGGATGTATCTCAATCAAAGCGAGCTGTTTTTATGATTTCTGCAACAGATGCAGCACAAGGCACGCAAGTTGAAATTATAACAGTAAAAATTGTTTATATATTTCCGCTTTTTCGATTTTATAAGCAACAGCGTTTTAATGCCGATTGTCGCATTCCTCACATGCATATTTGTGGGATATGTTATAAAGCCGAAAACGCTTGCCGATGAGATTAGCCGGGACGGAACTTTTGGGCGCGAAAAGGTTTTCACGGTTATGATAAAATATCTGGCGCCGATATGTATTGTGCTTATTTTGGTATCGTCCGTGCTGGATGTGTTCGGTATTTTTAAAATTTAAAAAAATACTGTTGACAAATAAATAATGAAGTGATATAATTATTTCAAGTTAATATTTAAAGGCGATGACCGGAAACAAGTAAGAATATGCGGAGCCTTGAGAGAGTTGTCGGGCGCTGCGAGACAACGGAAAGCATATATCCGAATACATTCCGAGAGCTGTGCACCGAAAGAGGTTTCGAGTAGGCTGCAACGGGTGTGCCCGTCACAGCACTAAGGTATTGAGTCTTGCGCTGTACCTGATGAGGCTGCCCTTCGTGAGTCGGGCGGCGAACCTGAGGTGGTACCACGGATTTAAAAAATTCGTCCTCTGTATAATACAATACAGAGGACTTTTTTAATATGTCCTCTGCAAAAGAAAAGGGGTCATATTTATGAACGGAGCACAAATTCAATGGATTACGGCGGGCGCGCTGCTGCTTTTCGCGGTTTTGATGATAAGCATCGGCGTTATAAGCTACCGTAAGGCAAAAACCATCGACGGATTTTTGCTGGGCGGCAGAAATGTGGGACCGATTGTCTCGGCTTTTGCTTACGGCACATCGTATTTTTCAGCTGTTATTTTCGTAGGCTATGCCGGAAAACACGGCTGGGACATAGGTATGTCAAGCATGTGGATAGGTGTCGGAAACGCGGTTTTGGGCTGCCTTCTGGCGTGGTGCGTGCTGGCAAAGCCGACGCGCCGCATGACGCACAGGTTAAAATCCAAAACAATGCCGGAGTTTTTTGAAGGCAGATATGATTCAAAAGCCTTGAAAATCATATCCGCGCTGATTATTTTTATTTTCCTTGTGCCTTATTCGGCAGCCGTATACAAAGGACTCGGCGCAATGTTTAACGTTATTTTCCCGAATATATCCGTTAACTGGTGCATGTTTATAATAGCCGCTTTAACGGCTGTGTACCTTGTTTTGGGCGGATACCTTGCCACGGTTTACACGGACTTTGTGCAGGGAATAATCATGATAGGCGGCATAGCGCTCATGATTGTATCGGTTTTAAAATACCTCGGTGCAAACGGTACAGACAATGTTTTTGAGGCTCTTGCCGCAATCCCGATGGGGGAGGACGGCGTGAGCGGAGCAAAGCTTACAAGTGTGTGGGGAGGCTCATCGTTTAAATTCCTCTGCACCAATATATTGCTCACAAGCTTCGGAACATGGGGTTTGCCGCAGATGGTTACGAAATACTATGCCATAAAAGACGATAAAAACTCCATAAAACACGCAACGTGGATTTCAACGCTCTTCTGCCTTATCATAGGCTGCGGCGCATATTTCACGGGTTCGCTTTCAAGACTTGTGCTTTCAAACACACTTCCCCAAGGCGGCAAGGATTTTGTTATTCCGCAGATGCTTATAACGGCTCTCGGCGGCAGCAGCTTCACGGTTATTATACTTGCGGTTATACTTATACTGCTGCTCTCGGCTTCAATGTCCACGCTTGCCTCGGTTGTGCTGAGCTCCGCTTCGGCAGTGTCGGTTGACCTTGTGCCGGAGATTAAAAAAGACTTAAAGCCTAAGTCACAGATGGTTTTGACGCGTGTGCTCTGCCTTGTGTTTGTGGCGCTTTCGTATATTTTTGCAACGCTTAATATCACTATTATAGTAAACATAATGTCCTTTTCGTGGGGCGTTGTCTCGGGCGCTTTTATAGGACCCTATATAATGGGACTGTTCTCGAAAAAGGCAGAAAAGAAATCTGCTTTCTGCGGCATGTTTGCCGGACTTTTGGGAATATTTGTGCCCGCGGTTTGGCTTACGGTGACGGGCGGATTTCCCGCTGCGGTGTCGCATACGCCCGAAATGGGAGTTTTGGCAATGGCGGTTTCAATTGTTGTAACAACTCTTGTATCGCGCTTTGAAAAGCCGATGAGCCCCGAAAAATGCAATTTGCTTTTTGACAAGGAGGAAAAGTAAGATGCCTATTACCGATATACTTAAGAAAAATGCGGATTTTTACCCTAACGATACCGCTTTGGTTGAGATAAACCCAAAGCTTGAAAACCAGACAAGAATGACATGGAGAGAGTATTCTCTCATAGAAGCAAGCCCCAATGAGGCTTACAGAAGCGAGATTACGTGGAGCGAGTTTAACAAAAAGGCAAACCGCTTTGCAAATCTGCTTTTAACGCGCGGCATTAAAAAAGGTGACAAAGTGGCGATTCTTCTTATGAACTGCCTGGAGTGGCTGCCCATATATTTCGGAATACTTAAAACAGGCGCCCTTGCCGTGCCTTTAAATTACAGATATACATCGGATGAGATAAAATACTGCTTAAACCTTGCGGATGCGGACGCAATTTTGTTCGGACCCGAGTTTACGGGGCGTGTGGAGGAAATCTGCGACACCATTCCGCGCGTTAAGGCCTGGTTCTACGTCGGGGAGGACTGCCCGACGTTTGCGGAAAGCTATGACAGGCTTGTAACATACTGTTCCTCAAAAGCACCCGACATAAAGCTTACGGATGACGATGAGGCGGCAATATATTTCTCGTCCGGAACGACCGGCTTCCCGAAAGCCATTGTGCATGCGCACAGAAGTTTAATGCATGCCGCAATGACGGAGCAGGCGCACCATAAGCAGACAAAGGACGATGTGTTCCTCTGCATACCGCCGCTTTACCATACAGGCGCAAAAATGCACTGGTTCGGATCGTTTTTGGTGGGCGGAAAAGCGGTGCTTTTAAAGGGCGTAAAACCCGAATGGATTTTAAAAGCCGTGTCTGACGAGCAGTGCTCCATAGTGTGGCTGCTTGTGCCGTGGGCGCAGGATATTCTTGACGCCATAGACCGCGGCGATGTGAAACTTGAAGACTATGACCTCTCCAAATGGAGACTTATGCATATAGGCGCGCAGCCCGTGCCGCCGAGCCTTATAAAACGCTGGAAAGAAAAATTCCCGAATCACCTTTATGACACAAACTACGGTTTGTCGGAATCCATAGGCCCCGGATGCGTGCATCTGGGAATCGAGAATATTCACAAAGTCGGCGCAATAGGCAAAGCGGGTTTCGGCTGGGAAGTTAAAATAGTGGGCAGCGACGGAAACGAAGTTAAAAACGGAGACGTCGGAGAGCTTGCGGTAAAAGGCCCGGGGGTTATGCTTTGCTACTATAAAGACGAAAAAGCAACGGCGGAGGTTTTAAAAGACGGCTGGCTTTACACGGGTGACATGGCAATGCGCGATGAAGACGGATTTATTTATCTTGTCGACCGTAAAAAAGACGTTATCATTTCCGGCGGTGAAAATCTTTATCCCGTTCAGATTGAAGACTTTTTAAGAAGCAATCCGAAGATTAAAGACGTTGCCGTTATCGGCCTGCCGGACGCACGCCTCGGCGAAATAGCGGCGGCGGTTGTGGAAGTTAAAGAGGGCGAAACGCTGAGCGAAGAGGAAATAACCGATTTCTGCCGCGCTTTGCCGAGATATAAAAGACCGCACAAATTTATTTTTGCGGACGTACCGAGAAATCCCACAGGTAAAATAGAAAAGCCGAAGCTCAGAAAAATGTACTGCGGCGAAAGCCTTGTTGCAAAACAGAATGAGATTTCGGAAAACAGGACGAATTAGAAAGGAAGCAGAACTTATGAAAAAATTGATGCTCGGAAACGCCGCCGTGGCGCGCGGCGCGTATGAAGCAGGCGTCAGGGTTGTTTCATCTTATCCCGGAACGCCTTCAACGGAAATCACCGAAAGCATTGTACAATACGATGATGTTTATGCGGAATGGGCGCCAAACGAAAAGGTTGCGGCGGAGGCTGCAATAGGCGCGTCCATCGGCGGCGCAAGAGCCATGAGCTGCATGAAGCATGTCGGACTTAACGTTATGGCAGACCCCGTTTTCACCGTGAGCTACACGGGAGTAAACGGCGGACTTCTTTTCTGCGTTGCGGACGATCCCGGAATGCATTCTTCGCAGAATGAGCAGGATTCGCGCCACTATGCAAAGGCATCAAAAATCATGATGCTTGAGCCTTCTGACTCGGAGGAGTGCAAAGAATACACAAGACGTGCGTTTGAACTTTCAGAGCAGTTTGATACGCCCGTTTTCTTAAGACTTTCCACAAGAGTTTCCCATTCGCAGAGCCTTGTGGAGCTCGGGGAACGCAAAGACGATGAATTAAAGCCTTATGAAAAAAACATAGCAAAATATGTTATGATGCCGGGAAACGCAATAAAACAGCATGTGGTTGTTGAGGAGAGAATGAAAAAACTCGAGGAATTTTCGGAAGGCTGCGAGTTTAACACGGTTGAGGATAACAAAAGCGATATAGGCGTTATAACAAGCGGCATTTCATATATGTATTCAAAAGAAGCTTTGGGAGATAAGGTAAACTATTTAAAACTCGGTATGGTTTATCCGCTGCCCTCAAAGCTTATACGTGATTTTGCGGCAAAATGCAAAAAGGTTTATGTAACGGAGGAACTTGACCCGTTTATTGAGGAGCACTGCAAAGCGCTCGGCATTGACGTTGTCGGAAAAGATGAGTTTACGCTGCTGGGCGAATACACTCCGCATATGATAAAGAAAGTAATTTTGGGCGAGGACGCTCCCGAAAGCACGGCGCTTTCCGAGAGTATCCCCGTAAGACCGCCCGTTATGTGCGCCGGCTGTCCGCACAGAGCAACATTCTTTGTTCTTAAAAAACTGGGACTTACGGTGTCGGGTGATATTGGCTGCTACACTTTGGGTGCGGTGGCTCCGCTTCAGAGCGTTGATACGACAATATGCATGGGCGCGTCCGTTTCGGCGGCTCACGGCATGGCAAAGGCGAGAGGAAAAGAGTTTAACAGGAAACTTGTTTCCGTTATCGGCGATTCCACGTTTATGCACTCGGGCATAACGGGACTTATAGATATTGTTTATAACAAAGGCGCAAGCACCGTTATAATTTTGGATAACTCCATCACGGGCATGACAGGTCACCAGGAAAATCCCACAACGGGATACACAATCCGCGGCGAGGAAACAAAGGGTGTAAACCTTCTCACGCTTTGCAAAGCCGTTGGGGTTGACAGCGTGAGAGTCTGCGATCCTTTTAACCTTAAGGAATTTGAGAAGGTTGTAAAAGAGGAAACGGAAAAGGACGAGCCGTCGGTTATAATAGCGCAGCGTCCGTGCGCGCTTTTAAAACGCGTTAAATATACGGGTCACTGCGAGATAAACGACAAATGCAGAAAATGCAAGCTTTGCATGAAGCTCGGCTGCCCGGCAATTTCGGAAAACGGCGGCACGGTTAAAATCGATATGACGCAGTGCAACGGCTGCGGACTCTGCATAAATGTCTGCCCGTTCGGCGCTATAGAGAAAAAGGAGGACTGACGTATGACAAAGAATATTATGATTGTCGGCGTGGGCGGTCAGGGTACGCTCCTTGCCAGCAGAATACTCGGAAACACGGTTATAAATGAAGGATTCGATGTTAAGGTCTCGGAGGTTCACGGAATGAGCCAGCGCGGCGGAAGCGTTGTAACATATGTAAAATACGGAGAAAAGGTTTATTCGCCGATAATTGACCGCGGCGAGGCGGATATTATTCTGGCTTTCGAGATGCTCGAGGCATACAGAGCGCTGCCGTATCTTAAAAAGGGCGGCAAGATAATTGTTAACAATCAGGAAATCGACCCGATGCCTGTTATAACGGGCGCGGCGTCATATCCCGAAAATATTTTGGAGAAAATCAAAAAGGAAGCGGACGTAACAGCCGTAAACGCGCTTGAACTTGCGGAAAAAGCAGGCAATTTCAAAGCCGTTAACGTGGTTTTGATAGGCGTTATGGCAAAGAATACCGATATTTCGTACGACAAATGGGTTAAAACCATACGCGAAACGGTTCCGCCGAAGTTTGTGGACGTTAATCTTAAGGCATTTGAACTTGGATACAATTTATAAAAGGCGGTGGTGTTAATGAAGATGTGGCAGAAAGAAATTGAAACAATGCCGTGCGAAGAACTTAAGAAACTTCAGGGAGAGAGACTCTGCCGGCAGGTTAAGAGAATGTATGAAAGAGTGGAGCTTTTCAGAAAGCGCATGGACGAAGCGGGTTTAAAGCCGGAGGATATCCGCGGCGTGGAGGATCTTAAGCTGCTGCCTTTTTCCTATAAACAGGATTTGAGAGACTATTATCCGTACGGCCTTTTTGCGGAGCCTATGGAAAACATAGTCCGCGTGCATGCTTCAAGCGGCACAACGGGCAAGAAAATCGTTGTCGGCTACACGAGAAAGGACCTTGAGGCATGGGCGGACTGCGTTGCGAGAATGTTTACCGCAATCGGACTTGACAACCGCGATTTCATACAGATTGCATACGGCTACGGACTTTTCACGGGAGGTCTCGGCGCGCATGAGGGCGCACAGCGCATAGGCGCCACCGTTATTCCGATTTCATCGGGAAATACGCATAACCAGATACAGACAATGGTGGATTTCGGCTCAACGGCTTTATGCTGCACACCATCATATGCCATGTATCTCGGCGAAGCCGTAAACGAAGCCGGTCTGCGCGATAAAATAAAGCTTAAAGCCGGTATTTTCGGCGCGGAACCGTGGACGGAGGATATGCGTCACGCCATAGAGGATTCACTGGGGCTTAAGGCATATGACATATACGGCCTTTCGGAAATCATGGGCCCCGGCGTTGCGTACGAGTGCAGCGAGCAGGAGGGAATGCATATCTGCGAGGATATGTTCATAGCCGAGATAATCGACCCCGACACCGGAGAGGTTCTTCCCGAAGGCGCAACGGGCGAGCTTGTTTTCACCACGCTCACAAAAGAAGGTTTCCCCGTTATAAGATACAGAACGCGCGACATATGCACGCTTATTTATGAGCCGTGTAAGTGCGGCAGAACGCATATAAGAATGAAAAAGCCCCAGGGCAGAAGCGATGATATGCTCATAATACGCGGTGTTAACGTGTTCCCGTCGCAGATTGAAGAGGTTCTTCTGCGCGTCAACGAAGACGTTACCCCGAATTATCAGATTATTGTCGACAGGGTGAATAATAACGATACGTTTGACATAAACGTTGAAATGAGCGAGAAAATGTTCGGAGACGATGTAAAAACCATTGAGCTTATCGAAAGAAAAATCACCGGTGAGCTGCGCAGCGTTCTCGGAATAGGCGCAAAAGTTCATCTTGTTAACCCCAAATCCATAGAGCGCAGCGAGGGCAAGGCGAAAAGAGTTATAGACAACCGCAAGGTTTATAAGAAATAGGAGGGGAAATATGTTTATAAAACAGTTATCCATTTTTGTTGAAAATAAACCGGGAAGGCTTGTGGCAATTTTAGATACGCTTGCCGAAAACGGGATAGACATAAGCGCGCTTTCAATTGCCGATACGGCGGATTACGGTGTTGCGCGCATGATTGTGAGCAATCCCGAGCTTGCCGTGGCGTGCCTTAAAGAAATAGGGGTTTTTGTAAAGCTTACGGACGTTTTTGCCGTCACGATAGACGATTCGCCCGGAGGGCTTACAAAGTCGCTTCATAAAATAACGGACGAGGGAATAGAAATAAGCTATATGTATGCGTTTGTCGGAAAAATTTCGGGAAAAGCCATTATGGTGCTTAAAGTGAATAACCCCGAAAAGGCGGAGGACATTCTGAAAAATTCTGATGTTGAGCTGCTTTCGGCAAAAGATGTATACAGAATTTAGTATAAAACAGGTGCGACTTTCTGCCGCACCTGTATTTTTTATTTTCTTTTCCGGAGTTTTTTAACATCCCGAACTATTCGAAAGGTTTAACCCCTGCACTTACCGGTGTTTTCTTTGAAAACTTTTTACGCAGTTTATATCTGAAAGATCCGTCATCTGCAAGATCCGTAAGAGGAACGCTTATTCCGAGCATTCTCTGCGCAACATTTTCGAAAGCCGCGGCAGAGCGCGCGTGCTTATCACCCGTGACAAGCTTGCCGCAGTTTGCGTTTATGAGAATTTTCGGGTCATCCGGGATAACTCCCAGAAGGTCCGCCGCAAGCGTTTCTATAATTTCGTCCGTGCCCAAAAGCGCGCCTTTTTCAACAAGTTTCGGATTCATTTTGTTTATTAATATATAGAGGTTTTTCATGTCTCTTTCTTCAAGCAATCCCAAAACCCTGTCCGCATCGCGCACGGAGGCTTTGTCGGGCGTGACAACCACTATGGCTCTGTCCGCACCCGAAACGGCGTTTTTAAACCCCTGTTCTATACCTGCGGGACAGTCGATAAGCACAAAATCGTAGAGCGCGGAAAGCTCCTCACAGAGCTTTTTCATCTCAGATTCGCAGGACTTTGTCTTGTCCTCTGTCTGCGATGCCGCGAGCATGTAAAGATTTTTGTGACTTTTGTCTTCTATTGTTGCCTGTCTCAGCGTACATGCACCGGCAAATATGTCGGAAATATTATAAACTATATTATTTTGCAGTCCCGTAACAACGTCAAGGTTGCGCAGACCGGCATCCGTATCAAGCATTATAACCTTTTTGTTCATCGCGGCAAGCGCCGCTCCGAGATTTGCCGTTGCGGTCGATTTTCCGACGCCGCCTTTGCCGGATGTTATAACTGTAACCTCACCCATATGTTCCTCCGTTCCGTAAAAGGGGTTTTCGTAGCATAAAGTAATTTTTGTTAAGCTTAAAGCTTTATTTCTCTTCCGCCGTCTCCCGCACCCGTGATGTAGAAAGACGGGGCATAGCCTATTTTTTCGGTATATGCTTTTCCGACTTTTTCTTTGAATTCTTCAACGGCGCCGTTTTCAACTATACTTACGCTGCAGCCGCCGAAGCCGGCACCCGTCATGCGCGAGCCGATGCAGCCGTCTATTTTGCGCGCCTCGGAAACAAGCGTGTCAAGTTCGGGACCCGTAACTTCGTACAAATCGCGCAGAGAGTCGTGCGATCTGTTCATAAGTCTGCCGAACTCCTCAATATCGCCGCGGTTTAACGCTTCAACCGATTTCAAAACGCGGTCGCACTCATATATAACGTGCTTTGCGCGTTTTCTGACGGTTTCGTTTTCTATTATGTGCTCATGGTCCTCAAAATCTGTAACCGACACATCGGCAAGGCACACTATATTGGGCAATATTGTTTTAAATGCCGACAGCGCCTCGGCACATTCTTCGCATCTTTCATTGTATTTTGATGTTATAAGGCTTCTTTTCTTGTTTGTGTTGGCAATTACAATGCTTTTGCCTTCAAGATTAAGCGGCACATGCTTGTATGAAAGGTCGGCGCAGTTTAAGAAAATGGCATGGTCTTTTTTGCCCATTGCAGATGCAAACTGATCCATAATTCCGCAGCTTACGCCTATATAGTTGTGTTCCGCTTTCTGGCTTATGAGAGCCATTTTAATCATGTCGACTTTTTCGTCTTTGCCCGCCGCCTCGTTTGCGAAAGTGGCAAGGCACAAAGCCGTTGCAACCTCGATTGCCGCGGAGGACGAAAGTCCGCCGCCATGGGGAGTTGTGTCGTCAAAGAGCATGTCACAGCCCTGCACATCGTAGCCGTCTTTCATGAGCTCGCTTGCAATGCCAAGCTGATAGTTGCCCCATTTTAAATCTTTGTAGTCTTCTATTTTGTCAATATCCGCGTCAACAAGCACGTCAAGATCCGTTGCCGCCATGCGGATTCTTCTGTCTTTGCGCACTCTTGCGGCAATGGTGGTTTCAAGGCATATTGCCGCCGGGAAAACGCAGCCGCCGTTATAGTCCGTGTGCTCGCCTATAAGATTAACTCTGCCGGGCGACTTGAAAATTCTGATTTCTCCGCCTTTGCCGAACCGTTTTTCAAATTCTTTAATAATTGCACTGATTTCCATTTAATTGTCCTCCTTATCATTATATCTGATAATCTTCGGATCTCCGTTTTCTTCTTTTTCTTCCTTTTTCGCAAGTCCGCCGAATATTATAAACCCGGCAACCGCGATAGCAATTATTATTGCCACCAGAAAGAGAGCGCGCACCGCGCCGCCGCCTATAAGCACAATTGCCGAAAGGCCCAAAACGGAGCTTATTATATATAAAACCGAAACTGTCTGTTTTTGTGAAAGTCCCATGTCGAGAAGTTTGTGGTGAAGGTGACCTCTGTCCGCCTCCATAATGGGTTTGTGATGCGCTATGCGGCGCACAATTGCAAAGCCCGTGTCAAAAAGCGGCAGTCCCAAAACTATAAACGGAACCACAAAACTTATGACCGCATATGCTTTGAAAACGCCCATAATCGAAAGCGTTGCGAGGATAAAACCCAAAAACATGGCGCCCGTGTCGCCCATAAATATTTTAGCGGGGTTAAAGTTATAGGGCAGAAAACCGAAACTTGCGCCGGCAAGTGCCGCCGTTATAAGCGCTATATTCTGCTCGCTTGCTATGAGCGCTATGCAAAAAAGCGTCATTGAAGCTATGGAGCTTACGCCTGCCGCAAGACCGTCCAGCCCGTCTATGAGATTTACCGCGTTCGTAACGCCCACAATCCATATAATCGTAATCGGAACCGAGAAAATCCCAAGTTCCACCGTGCCCGAAGGCGCTATAAACGTGGGCATGCTTAATCTGTATATCTGAACGCCGTGCAAAACTATTATCACCGCGGCAACAATCTGCCAAAAAAGCTTTGTTACGGGGCGCAGGGGGTGAATATCGTCAAACACGCCCGTGATTATTATAACAAGCGAACCGAACATCATTCCGCGCACGCTCATATCCATGTCGCACAGGCATAAAACGCTCACGGCAAATCCGTAAAAAATTGCAAGTCCGCCGAGAAGCGGCGTGGGTTTTTTGTGAACGCGGCGTGCGTCCTTCGGCACGTCGATTGCACCGACGCGCTTTGCAAGATGTTTTACAAACGGTGTTGAAATATATGCCACGGCAAATGCAATGACAAATGAAATTATAAGCGGTAACGACAAGTTTTTCACCTCGCCTTTCTCTTAGTTGTAATTTTTTATAACGTCCGCAAGAAGTTTTATTCCGCGTTCTATCTGCTCGTCCGTAGGCAGAGAATAGTTGAGCCTGAATTCGCTTGAGGGTGCGTCCATGTCAACTTCCGCCGTAAAGCCCGGAACAAACGCAACTTTGTTTTTGATTGAAACTTCAAGAAGCTTTTTCGTATCGAAACGTTCCGGCAGCGTGCACCAGAGGAATATTCCGCCCTCGGGTCTTGTGTATGTACAGTAATCGGGGAAATATCTGTCCATAGCGTCAAGCATCAGCGCGCATTTTTTGCCGTAAAATTTTCTGGATTTTTCAATATGCTCGTCAAGCGAATATTCTTCAAAGAATTTTGCAGCCATCATCTGCGTGAGCATTGGCGTATGAACATCCGAAACCTGTTTGCATATAACCATCTTCTCAAAAATATCTTTCCGCGCAACTGCCCATCCTATACGCATTCCGGCGGAAAGAACCTTTGAAAATGAGCCTGCATAGATAACTCTGCCTTCGGTGTCGAGAGATTTGACAGTGGGCAGATTCTCTCCTTTAAAGCGGAGTTCGCCGTACGGATTGTCTTCAAGAATATAAAAATCGTATTTTTCCGCAAGCTCCAGAATCTTTTTTCTTGTTTTAAGATCCATCGTAATGCCCGAAGGATTCTGAAACGTTGTTATGGTGTATAAAAGCTTGATTTTCATGTGCTTTAAAAGCTCCTCCAAAGCGTCCGTATCGATTCCTGAGGATTTCACCGGTACGCCGTGCAGCTTTGCGCCGTAGGAACGCAGAGAGTTGAGTCCGCCTATAAAGCTCGGTTTTTCAACCGCAACGTTATCTCCCTCGTTTATAAGTGTTTTAAAGCAGAGATCAAGCGCCTGCTGACCGCCCGAGGTTACCAAAACCCCGTCGCCGTCTTTTATGTTTCCGAATTTTTCCATGCGTGCTTTTATCTGCTCGCGCAGGGGGGCATAGCCTTCAGTCACACCATACTGAAGCGCCACGGACGGATTGTCTCTTAATATTTTTGCGGAAATCTCCGCAAGCTGTTCACCCGGGAAAAGCGATGGCGCCGGAGCGCCGCCGGAAAACGAAATAATCTCGGGGTCGCCGAGAAGCTTAAACATTTCGCGTATGGCAGATCCCTGAAGACCTGCCGTTCTGTTTGAAAAAATCATTCGTATCATTCCTTTTGAGCATTTCGCCCGTCTCTTTATATTTTATATTTCCAATTTTATCACAAAAAAAACAAAATGTAAATAGCCGCGCCGAATTTTACAATATAATTTTTTTGCAAATATGTTAAAAAACTCTTGACAAAGCAGTAAAAGCAATGTATAATATAACATGTTCGTTGCGGAATTGTGTAAAGGTAGCACGAGTGACTCTGACTCACTTTGTCTGGGTTCGAATCCTAGTTCCGCAGCCATAAAATGACCGTAAGGTTGATACAAAGAAAAGCCCTTGAAACAAGGGCTTTTCTTTGTTTTTACGGTATTTTTTTAATGTTTTTCATCATATATTTTTTATAATTTTAACATTTGTTTTTAAAGGGGGGTTAGCACTTTAACCCCCTTTGAGTATTTTTATACAAGCTTGCTGACGGATACGGTATAATATCAGATTGTCTAAAAAATGGTATTATAGACGGAATAAAATGTTCGTGTTGTCACATACGCCCAAGAGTGTGCAAGTGGTCGGTAACAAAGTAAATTGTTAAGTGAGGTGTTTTAATATTTGTATTTCAATTCGTGGATAGTTGTTTTATATATTTTGTTGGTGAAACACCTGTGTGCTTTTTGAAGTCCCTGGAAAAATCATATACGTTTAAATATCCTAACGAATATGCAATATCAGAAATGTTTCCATGATCGCTCTTGAGCATTTCTTTAGCTTTTTTAATTCTTATTCCGTGAATATATGCTATAGGCGATATTCCATATGTTTCCCTAAATAATTTTCTAAAGTGTGCGGTTGATAGTTCGCATTCTTTAGCAAGTGTATCGTTGCGGATTTCCTTGGTGAAATTCTTTGCGATATACTCAATTGCGGGAAGTATTTTCAAACGTCTGTAATCTGCAATGCTTTCTTGTTTGTTGCTTTCAAACAGTTCAATGATAATGGAATAGGTATCTCTGATACATTCGATTTTGCTGAGTGGATCCCCTAATGTTGATTTATATCCTATTTGTTTAAAATCCGATACATATTTATCTCCGTTATTTATGTGAAACTGCAAAATATTTTCGTATGTTATGTCGCAATCGAATTCGATAACACTAAAACGTCCTGACTGTGTGCAGAGCCATTCATATGAACATCCTTTTGGAAGGATTACCATATTGTTTATATTAGAAATATAGGATTTGTTATTTGAAACATATTTAGTTTCTCCTTCGTGTTTGATGATGATTGCCCAACAATGTCTGCAATGCATCTTGCCTTTTGTGTTTTTTTGTGTATATGTAGTTGATGTAGAACGGAACTTTGATATAATCAAATTTGATAAAAATTTTGTTTCCACGTAATGCACCTTCCTTTTGAATGAATTATATCATAATACTTCGAAAAAAACAAGTTTAAAATCATTTCTGATAAAAATTAATCACATATGCTATTTACTATGATCATCTGTATATGTATAATATGAATAAGAGGATTTTGTTATGAAAAATAAACTATCGGATTTGTGCTCTCCGGTTTTAGCAGGAGTTGTACGTGAAAAAACAGCAAAGGCAGCAATTGCTGAAATTAAAAATTGTATTTATAGTGGTGCCGGCATGATAGATCTTCATATGTCGTGCCTTGAAAAAAATGATACGGAAACCCTTAGAGAAATAATAAGTGATTCAAGGCTTCCTGTACTTGCATTAAATTACAATCAGTTATTTGATTTTGAAAACGCAGGTCTTTCAGAGGAAGAACGTGTCGAAAGCTTTCTTCGTTCAGTCGATGCCGGGGCGGCAGGTATTGATATGCAAGGTTATACATATCATCTGCCATCTAAGTCTGAATTTTGCGGAGAAGATAAATATTCTTTCACAAAAGGAAATCCAAAAGAAATTGTTACGGATAGCAGCATTATTTCAAAGCAGTGTGAATTGATTGAAAAAGTCCACTCAAAAGGTGCAGAGGTTCTGCTTTCGTGCCATCCTGGTATTCCTATGAATTGTGATCAGGTAGTAGAATTGGCATTGTTTTTGGAAAAAAGGAATCCCGATATAATTAAAATCGTCACAATTGCGCAGACCGAGGAAGATTTGCTTGAAAGCTTTAAAGCAGTGTATAATCTAAAAAAGGAACTTAAAACACCAGTCTCATATCATGCGGGCGGACAAGCAGGAAGTCTTTCAAGAATAATAAATCCGCTGCTTGGCAGTCACATGATATTTTGTGTAGACAGATATAAGGAAAGCAGTCTCACAGAACAACTTGATTTAAAAACAGTAAGCACAATAGTTGAAGCAATGAAGAAAATAATGTGAAGAGGTGTTTGTAGTTGATTACATATGAAGATATGAAGGGTCGTGTTGCAGTGGTTACCGGTGCTGCTTCGGGAATAGGCAGGGCAACAGCGGAAGAATTTGCTGCTAACGGAGCAGTAAGCGTTTTTGCTGATATCAACCTGGATGGTGCACAGTCGGCGGCTGATGTGGTTATGCAAAACGGTGGAAAAGCATGTGCAATTAAGCTTGATGTAAGAAAATATTCTGAAATAGAAGAAGTAGTAAAATCTGTTATTGACAGGTTTGGTCACATAGATTACTGGATAAATGTAGCCGGTGGATATGCCGGAAGGATACGCAATAAAGATGTTAAATTCAGGGAATACGACATAGAAACCCTTGATTGGGGGTTGGATGTAAATCTGAGAGGAACGATGTATTGTTGCCGTGCAATTGTAGGGCATATGATGGATAGAAAATTTGGGAAAATTATCAATCTTGGTTCGGTTGCGGGATGCGTGGGAAGTGAACACGCTATTGATTATGCTACCGAAAAAAGTGGCATTATAGGACTTACAAAATCTCTTGGAATGTACTTGGGACCATATGGAGTAAATTGTAACTGTGTATCACCCGGACCTGTTCTTTCAAGACCGGAAATGAGCGCTTTGCCAACATATCTTGGCCGTGCAGCTCAACCAAAAGAAGTTGCAGATCTCATTATGTATTTATGCTCAGAAAAAGCAAGTTTTATTACCGGACATAATTATGTAATAGATGGTGGCAGATGTTGGGGAACAAAATAAACTTTTAGGTCTTTAGAAATATGAAAATATTAATAAAAAACGGTAGCTTATGGAATGGGGAAACCTTCATTCGAGCAGATATCTTAACCGAAAATGATATTGTTGCCAAAATCTCAGATAAAATTGAACAATCAGTTGATTCTATGTTTAATGCAGAAAATAAAATTGTTTCTCCCGGCCTGATCGATTTGCACACGCACATGTCAGGAGTATCTCCTGTTGAATTCGGAATACATGCCGATATGAGCTGCATTCCGTTTGGCGTAACGGCGGCAGCGGATGCATGCGGCACAATGGGAGATTGCAGTGTAGTAAATTCACACTTGACCAAGGGCTGTGTTTTTGCAGGTGTAGGAATCAGTGATAATTCGGCTCTTTTTGAACATACCGAAAAAATGCTTGAAAGAGGGGAGATGTGCCGATATTGCCGTTTTTGAATATGCTGATAATGGTTTTGACCTGACAGATAAAAACGAAAACAGGATATATGACAAAAAAGGCTACAGATGTATGTTGACAGTGGTTAATGGTCAGATAGTGTATCGATATTGACAGAAAGAGGTGTTTGTATGAAAGTGATGCTTGTTAAAAATGAAAAACTTGTAATGTCTGAAGTGGAGATGCCGTCGCCAAAAAGCGGCGAGGTGCTCATAAAAGTACATGCCATAGGCATAAACAGGGCAGATCTTCTCCAAAGAAAAGGAACCTATCCGTCACCAAAGGGCTGGCCCGAATGGCCCGGTCTTGAAGTTGCGGGTGTAATTGCAGGGATGAGTAATGAGGCTATAGATGGTGCAAATTTTAAAATTGGCGATAAGGTTTGTGCTCTTCTTGGAGGAGGCGGTTATGCCGAATATGTATGTGCTCCTGTGGGTATGGTGATGCCCATGCCGAAAAATCTGAGTTTTGAAGAAGCCTCGGCTCTTCCTGAAGCATATGCCACCTCGTATTTGAATTTGTTTTTTGAAGGAAAACTGCAAAAGGGACAAACTGCCTTTATTCCTGCAGGAGCAAGTGGACTTGCCAGTGTTGCTATTCCCATGGCCAAGGCTTTTGGTGCAAGGGTGATTACTTCTGTGCTTTCTGACGATATTGCAGAAAAAATCAAACCTCTTGGTGCTGATGTTATAATAAATTCCACGCGCGAAGATGTGTCGAGTGTTCTCCAATGCGAGGAAGAGAACGGTAATCCGGTCAATGTTTCGATGGATTGCTTGTGCGGGGAAACACTCGGTAAAAGTCTGCCTTATATGGCAGAGGGCGGTTATTGGATAGTTATCTCCACCCTTGCCGGAACCGAGAGCAAAGTGCTGTTGAGACCACTGCTTACCAAAGGACTTCACCTGGTTGGAAGTATGCTTCGGAAGAGAAGCTCCGAATATAAAGCTAAGCTTTTGACCGAACTTGTTGAAAAGGTATGGCCTAAGTTGGAAAATGGAGAAATTCAGCCTTCTGTGTATAAAATTCTGCCGTTTGAACAGGCGAATGAGGCGCAGGATATTTTGGAAAGAGGCGAAAACATAGGAAAAGTGGTTTTGAGGGTGTGTAATGAATAAGGGTAAAAGTGTGTTTTGGGCGCTTTTGGTAATGCTCTTATGGGGAAGCCTGTTCCCTATGGTCAAGCTTGGATACAGTGCATATTCCATTGAGTCGACGGCAGATATATTGTTGTTTGCCGGCGTGAGATTTACAATCTGCGGTATAGTTGTTTGCTTATACAGTTTTATAAAAGACCGACACTCATATATTCCTGTAAAACCGGCAATAGTACCGATTTTACTGTCGGGTGTAGTTGCAATAGTTTTGCATTACGGCTTTACTTACACCGCTATGCAATTTGTAGCAAGCTCAAAAACTGCTATCTTAAAGCAGGTTGGAGTATTATTCTATGTTTGTTTCTCTTTTTTGTTTTTCAAAGATGATAAGCCAAATGTTAAAAAGCTCTTGGGAGCAGTCCTGGGTTTTTCCGGAATAGTTGTTATTAATTCCGGCTCAGACGGCATAGGATTTGGCTGGGGAGACATTCTTATTATAGCTGCATCCTTTTGCACGGTGGTTTCAAATATAATAAGTAAAAGGGTTTTTAAAACAGTAAACCCTGTCACATCAACCGGAGTATCACAGCTTTTTGGTGGTATAGTATTACTTACTGTCGGCACTCTGCTTGGCGGAAATATGAAATTGGTTTTTGATAAGTCGACATTAATTATTGTTTATATATGTTTAGCTTCGATATTCAGCTATTGCATATGGTATTCTATTGTAAAAAAAGGAGAGCTTTCAAAGCTTTTCATTATCAAATTTGCTGAGCCGATGTTTGCTTGTATTTTTGGTGCACTGATACTTGGAGAAAATGTGTTTAGTATTCAATATTTAAGTTCATTCTTTCTGATTTGCATTGGAATACTTGTTTCAAATAAGTGAAATTCAATGTCAGATTATGATATGAATTCTATAACTAAATCAAACACTGATTAGAATGGAGAGATTTGGATGAGGAAATTTGTGGCTATTCTTTTGGGTATTGCAATGCTTACAGTTAATGCAGCTTATGCTTCGGAAAATGAAAAAGTCAAGGAGATTATGATTTCTTTTGAATCAGATTTTTCTGCAGACAGCATGGGCGCGGTACCGTCTGTCGGAATCAGCACACCCAAAAGTAATAAAATTACTGTTGAGGCAGAGCCCGGAACTGCAAATAAATGGCTTAAATATGAGAATATGGGTAAGGAAGATATGTTTTATCAATTTCAAGTGACACAGGCAATTGATTATTTTGTGTGTGAATTTGATATAAATATTGAAAAATTCGGGAACGGAAATCTGCTTTTATGCTTCAAGGATACAAGCAATGTTGAGATTGAATTAATGCATATTACCAAAAATGGTGATCTTTGTGCAGCTGATAATTCTGTCATCACACCGCTTGTTATGGGCAAAACCTACAAAATATGTGCAGTTTTATCATTAGCAGACGGAAAGGCTGATGTATATGTTGACCATCGAAAAAAAGCTTCCGGAATTTCTACTTCGGCTGATTTTAACGGAATAAGCTTGTTTAGATTCCATCTTTATCAGCTTGCGGCCGGTGGATCTAAGCCTATAATATACTTTGATAATTTCAAGAGTTATGATTCAGAGCAACCCATTTTCAAGTATGAACAATTGGGTTATGAGGTCAGGGAGCAATCAAGCGTTGAAGTTGATCCTACAGGTATTGCTGATGAAACAAGTATGCGTGAATATATGCAAGATACTGTTGCACTGTACGTTGGTCAGAATACATATGCGGTTGATGGCGAAGTTGAAATGCTTGATAGTGATAATCCTAATGTTAAAGTATATGTGGAAAACGGTCGCTCGTTTGTACCAATCAGGTTTGTTGCAGAGAGCCTTGATGGAGGCAAAGAAGTGCAGTATGATGAATCAGCAAAAAGTGTTGTGATTTCTGATAGTGTTCATAAGCTTGTGTTTACCGAGGGTAATACAGCATATATTCTGGATGGTGAGGAAAAACAGCTTGATGCACCACCTCGAATTAAGGAAAACAGGATGTTTGTTCCAATAAGGGCAATATCGGAAGGCATGGGTAAAAAAGTAACATATGAAAAAAGTGGTATGATTGTTATTGCAGATAGGGACAATTTCTTTAACTTCAGAGAAGATTTACCTGTGTTCAGAAAGCTCGCCTCCGATATGATATTTCGTACTCCAAGCGGTAAATGGATGGTAGATACTATAGAGCAGAAATATCCGGGAAACGGACATCCGAGACTTTTAATAAATAACGAAAAAATAAATGATATAAAAAATGGTATAGCTACTAATGAATTGATGGCACAATGGTATGAGAGAGTAGTAAGCAGAGCCGACGAGATGCTCGGTAATGAACCTTTAAAATATGAACTTCCTGACGGAATCAGATTGCTTACCGTATCCAGAGCCGCAAGAGACCGCATACAGACTCTTGCCTTTGCGTATCTTATATCGGGCGAGACAAAATATGCAGACAAAGCATACTCGGAGATGGAAAATGTATGTTCGTTTAAAGATTGGAATCCATATCATTTTCTTGACACAGCTGAAATGAGCGAGGCTGTTGCCATCGGGTATGACTGGCTGTATAACTATATGTCACAGTCGCAGAGAGACACAGTAAGAAATGCCCTTTGCAGATTGGGGCTTGATCAGGTCATGGAAGACCATAACAATGTTGCAGAAAGAAAACGTTCTTTCAAATGGGCTCAGTCTCCTGTTGCCGACAACTGGAATCTTGTGTGTAATGGCGGTACGCTGATAGCGGCTATGGCTATAGCAGATGAAGAGCCACAGCTTTCGGAAAAAGTGTTTGATGCAGGAATGGAGCTTATAAAGAAAGCTATTCTTCTGTATGCTCCAGACGGTGCATGGTATGAAGGTCCCGGGTATTGGGAATATGCTACAAATTATTATATAGATTTTGTTGCATCGCTCGATTCCGTGTATGGAGATACTTTTGGTTATATTGATACTCCGGGAGTAGCTGATACAGCTTATTATATCAATGCTCTTACTTCGTCAGGCGGTATGTTCAACTTCCACGATGGCTCGGCAGACAGAATAAGCTCCCCAACTATGTTTTTTATTGCTGATAAAACTAACGATACCGCTTTGGCACAGCTTAGGATTGACAATATGATAAAAGAAAACACACCGGGTAAATTGCGTGACCTTATATGGTATAACTATCATAAAATGTCAGACAACAGTGCTGAGCTCCGAAATGATTATTATTTCAGGGACACAGAAGTGGCTGTTATGAGAAGTAACTGGATAGATGAAAGCTCCATATATCTTGCCATACATGCAGGTAAGGTCAATGTATATCATGGTCATATGGATATAGGTCAGTTTATAATAGATGCTTATGGCACACGTTATGTTCATGATTTAGGAAGTGAAAACTATAATCTTGGTGACAGCACATGGAATCTTTACCGTAATCGTGCAGAGGGGCATAATGTTCTTGTAATTAATCCCGATAAAAGCGGTGGACAGCTTCTCTCCGGAGATGCTATAGTGGATCGCTTTGAAAGCAATTCCGGATGTGCACTTGCTGTGATGGACATGACATCAGCATATGTTGACAAAGCATCAAGTGTGAAACGCGGATATAAACTTACCAATGGTCGTTCTATGATAATCATTCAGGACGAAATTCACACTAAAGCACCATCGGAAATATATTGGTTTATGCACACAGACAGAGATATTACAGTTGCAGATGATGGAAAGAGTGCAAAAATAGGCGGTAAATACAGAGATATGTATGTATATCTATTGGATGAAACAGTGGGAAGCTTTTCTGTTATGGATGCTGTTCCGCTTCCAACATCTCCTAATAATCCAAAGCAGAACTTAAATCTTGGATTTAAAAAGCTGGTTTTCCGTGCGGAAAATGTTACTGATTTGACAATTCCTGTTGCCTTTTCGTTTGGTATACCGGGAATGAGCATAGAAGATATGTATACTCCGGAGGTAGTACCTCTTGATGAGTGGACTTTAGATGCAGCAATATCAGGCGAAGCACCTAAGCTTGATGAGATTACAATAAATGATGCAACAATAGAAGGCTTTGATCCTGATGTACTTAGCTATGTGTACCGCGTTAAAGACGGAGAACCGATGCCTGAGATTAACGGTAAGGCGGACAGCGGTAATGTTACTGTTAAAATGCCCGACGACCTTCCCGGCTATGCAGTAGTAACAGCAGCCTCTAAGGAGGATGAGAATTTTAAAAACAGTTATGTGATTCGTATTGATAAAGAAATTCTTACCAAAGGTCCTGCAGGCACAAAGCAATTGAGTATATCCGGTGTGGAGGCAAGCAGTGTTCCACAACCTGAAAATATTCCAATGAATACTCTTGACGGACATCTGGATACCCGTTGGTCAGCGTATGGCAGATCTGACATTGTGTACGATCTTGGCAATTCGTATAAAATTTCGCATGTTGGTCTTGCAGTATATCAGGATGTGAGTCAGGATGGAAGACGCCAGTATTTCGATGTATATGTGTCGGAAGATGGAGAAAACTGGAACTTCTGTTACAGTGGCGAAACATCAGGAGAAACACTTGAAAAGGAAATCTTTCCAATCACTCCGCAGCTTGGAAGATACATAAAAATTGATTGTAAAGGAACTTCTGTTGGGAATTGGAACTCAGTTACCGAATTTGCCGCATATGGACCTGAAAATCAATAAAACAAAGTTATGGGGTGTTGTATGATAAAGAAAACAATAATTTTGCTTCTTTGCTTTAGCGGTGTGTGATATGACTCAGGCATACCAGGAAGATGCTAAAAGTATTTTGAGGGCAATCAAGTTGCACAATAACCGTCAGGCAGTTCTTGTGCAGGATGAAATAAGTTTTTTGCTTCCGTCAGATGTATGGTGGTTTATGCATACACAGGCAGATGTAACCATTTCTAATGATGGTAAAACAGCAACACTTACAAAGGGAGGTATTACCGTATATGCCAGACTGCTGAGTGGTGACGGTAGCTTTTCAGTAATGGACGCACAGCCTCTTCCAACATCGCCGCAGAATTCTTCACAAAATGCAAACACTACTTTTCGAAAGCTTGCCATTTGTTTTGAAAATGTAGAAAATTTGACAATTGCAGTGGAGTTTACACCATCAGAATATGCTGGTCAAACATCTCAGATAATTCCAATAGAAAATTGGCAATGAAAAATATATAAGGAGGTATAAGGTGTATGAGATTAAAAAGAATTTCTACTCATCTTCTTGCAATTTTGATGATGCTCTTATTTTGCATTCCAAATGTATGTGCAATTGATGATGCTGTTGCATATACTGACTTTGAAGACTGGACAACAGGAGTTAAATCCCCGTGGACATTGAGAAGCTATACTGCATCTGTTGCAGATACAGAGCGTGGAAAAAGTCTGATGCTGACAACATCAAGCGAAAGTGCAAACGAATTTTTCTACGATTTTACAGCGACTGCCGGTGCTACAAAGTCAATTCTGCTTCGCTTTTCTGCAAACTTTGCGGATATGAACGGTAGCCGACAAATATATGTCAAAAGCTCTTCGGCTGAATATATTATCGTGACATTTACCAACGAAGGCAAAGTCAAAATCGGTAGTTCTAATGTTGATGGAATGACCTTTGCAACCGGAAAGTGGTATGACATAGCTATTGTTTATGTACCTTCTACAGGCGACGTAAGAATAACAATGAGTGCTTCTGGTACTAAAGTATCCGGCAGCGGTAATTGTGCGAGAAGTGAACAGAGTGGAATAAAAAGAATAAACTTTTATGTTTATAAGACCGCAAACCCGTCAACAACCTATGTAGATGATGTGTATGTGGGAGCATTTGATTATATTCCCGCTGCGTTTACTTCGTCATCGGGCGAAAGATATGATTTTGAAAATTATACGGCAAGTGATGGGATAACACCACCCACCAAATGGGCATTTGTTAATGGCGAGGAAGGAAAAGCATTTGGCGTAAGTGATGCGGATAGCTCGGGCAATGCAGTTAAGCTGGTGAGTGACGGAACTAAGGCTTTTGAAATGGTAAGGAATATACCAAGTCCATATCTTACGGGCAAAAGCGCTATAGAATTTGATCTTAAGCGATCAGACGGTTCCGGGGTACAAATAGGCATAAGAGGATACAACGCAGAAAAAATACTAAAGAAGGATTTGTTCTTTGTCAAAATGGATGCGAACGGAAAGTTGACTGTAGGCGATGCGAGCGTAACGCTGAACCCGGATGTTTGGTACAGATTTAAGATGAATTTTGATTCTGAAGCAGGAACTTGCAGTGTTACTGTTGATGGAAGTGATGTAGATTTCACTGAGACCATACCGATTCCCGGTGATGTTGTATCGGTATCGCGATTTGATATTTACACACCCAGCAGTAAAACGGCGACCTACACTCTCTGGGTGGATAATGTATACATAGGTACTGAGCAGAGTTTCGGTGTTTGTGACATAAATCCCAATTATGATTTGGTGAATGCATCGATAGATTGTATAACCATCACTTTTAGCGGCAGTGTTAATGCACAAGATCTTTTGGGGGCAAAATTTATGCTCAATGGCAGAGAATCATGTTTTAACGGATATGAAATCAATAATGACAAAGTGATTCTTAACCTTGCAACGCCTTTGGATTTTGGAAAGTTTTATATGTTTGAAGCCATAGGTCTTGGCGATGATAATTTATCTGTGGCAGGAAGCTTTCTTACAAAGAAGCAGACTGTTTTATACAAACATAATTTAACAACGGATTCCTCTGCGGTAGTTGGAAATATTAGTGCCTATTCTACCGATGAAGAATCATATGATATTACACTTTTATTGGCGATTTATAACAAAGAAACAGGAGAGATGATTGATCTTACTGCTTCGAAGGATGTGTTTGGAGGTGAGCAGACAGATATTTATGTAAGTCTTCCTCTACCAGAAGATGCCGGGGTCTACGAGGCCTGCTTATTTGTTTGGGATGGAGTTGATACAATGCAGTCATTGTCAGCTCCGATGATTATTGAAATAAAATGAAAGCGAGGATAATGAAATGAAAAAAATTATTAGTTTTTTATTGAGTACAGTACTGGTATTATCTCTTCATACCACACTCTCTTTTGCTTCGGGTGATAGCACGATATTATCACTTCAGGATTTTTCTCATCTTGAAGAAGGAACGAAATATACTCAAGGCAATGTAGATGCATACGGTTGGCAATGTAATGGCACATATAATAGTGAATATCAGCAGTCTGCGGAGATTGTTTCCGAGGACGGAAACAATGTGGTTAAAATATCTAATCACGCTTACAGGGCAGAATTCCTTAATAACAAAGTTAACCCTAATGCTGATACCGGCATAATCAATGTTGATTTCCGAATTAAAATGGCTGACAAGAATTCCGCAAAGAAAATATATTTTAAGGGTGAAACAGGCGAGGAACTTGATATTGTACTGTTTTCAAGCGGAGGAGATACATATATCAAAGATCACACAACTTCAAGCGGTAAATTGGTACCGGTATCTGGCTTTAAATGGGAAGTTAACCAATGGATAGATGTAAATATTCAATATCAGATGGCAGAGGGATATGTTAAGCTTACTCTGGATAACGGAACTGTAAAAAAATCACGTTGTATAGATACTAATGCTATTATTACAGACTTATATCAATTGAACTTTGTATCAAATACGACCGGAAATGCGGAGAGGTCAACAACATTTTATCTGGATGATGTGAGTGTGACAGGTTTGGATAGATTTACTGTGGAAAATCATGATTTCAATGATTGCAGTACTACAGATTCGACAGTTACAGGTTTTACTGCGGGCCAGACAAGCGGTATCACATCCGAAATCAGCTATGTAAGCCGTAGTGCAGGTGATATGGCACTCAAGGTTGGTGTTCCCGGAAATGGTGGTTCTTCGAGATACTGGCAAATAACAAAATTTATGAGTGACATCAAATTCACTAATGACTGTGTACTTCTTGAAGCAGAAACCTTTTTCCCTGATCAACTTATACAGCGTAGCTTTTGCGTGAAAACTCCGGAGGGAGGTCAAACACCTGTTGTATCATTTACAACTTCCGGTACAATCAAGGTTGGAAACGATACAGCTTTTAATTCATATGTGTATAAATACAGAAGCGGCGAAGGAGCTCCGTGGTATTCAATCAAGGCATATTTACAGCTTTCCACAGGAAAGGTGAGAGCTGAAGTTAGCAACGGTATAGAAAATAAGGTGCTTTATGGTACAATAAAGAACAACGCTACAACAGGCAACAGCTCTGTAAGTGCTGTTACTGGTATGGATCTCCTTGTTCAGGGAAGTGAGAACAGTATCGTATATAACTATTATGACAATTTCAAGCTTTCCTCATTTGTGGTTGCTGAATCTGATTTCTTCACACCAAAATTCACTTATACCTTTGATGATGTTACAACATTGAACGATAATCTTGTAGATTATTATCAGAATAATAACGGTGGTTGGTACACACAGAACGCAAGAGCTGATGCTCAGAGCCACGAGTATAATGCAATAGCTGTCGGCACTGAAATCGATGGCAGAAAAGCATTGAAAGTTACCACTGATGGTACAACTGCATTTGAGGTTATGAATTATATTCCTGCTAACAAAATCACAAGATATACTCTTGATGTTAAGACTGATGATACATCATATATGATAATTGCGGCACGTGGTGTCAACCTGGCAGGAAGCAATGTTAACAGTCTTGGAAATTTACTTAAAATTAAAAATGGAAAGGTATATACCTTAGAGGATGCAGAAAACGGTGATACTTACATTGGTGAGGTAGATTCCGGTGTATGGCACAGAATAGCTTTGGAGTTTGACCTGACAGCAGGAACTTATACAGCTAAAGTTGTTAATCTTGACGACAACACAAGCTATACTTCTGAGGCTACTCCCATTCCAAATAATTTGAGAAACATTACCGTTGTTGAATATTATATTCCATATACAGCTACAACTGTATATATGGATAATGTTTTTTATGGACAGGCAACTACATTCGCATTGTTATCTGATACAGCAGATGGTTCAGAAGTTGATGCAGCAATTGGCGTTGAAATTTTGACCACAGCAGGAATCAATCCTGCCGAAAGTATAATTACTTTTGCAGGTTCAGAATCAACGGCATGGATAGATGCCAACGGATTTAACAGTGCTAATATCCGCTATCTTGATCCCAATACTGAATATACTGTTAATTACACCTTGACCAATATGTTTGGTGAATCAGTAACAGATAGCATTACGTTTACTACATCCGGAAAAGGTTATGGTCTTTCTGAGATAGTACTTTCAGATGTTGAAGGTGGAAAGAGTGCGTCTGTAAGTGGAAGACTGCGCAAGGGCGAAACTGCACAGCTTATAATTGCAGTATATGACGGCGCTAACACATCAAGACTTATTGGTGCTAAATTAGAATCTGTTGAATGCAGTGTGGAAGATAAGACATTTACCGTAACTGTAGATGCCGATGCCAATAATACTGTTAAAGCATTTCTCTGGGACGATATGACACCGCTTAAAAATTATGCAAAATAATTCAATCTGATTGTGTTTTATATTTGGAGGCGTATTTATAAAAGAAGATGCAACAAGAATTTTGAAGAGATGTGAGGGTAATCCGTTTTGCACGTTAAAGTCTTCCCCGGTATTGCCCGGCTCTATAATCCTGCACCGGTTAGATTTGGTGATGAGATTGTCGTGCTTGTTTCGGTGGTTGAACATGCCGCAACTCAAGGATACGGAAGGGATGTCGGACAGACGAGAATTGCCAGAAGTAAAGACGGTTTTAATTTTACGCTAAGTGATGAGAACTTTATCCATGCTCCCGAAAATGTGTTTGGATGCGAAATTTATCATCATTTCATTGATAATCGTGTTACCAAAATAGGTGATACATATTACATAGTTACTCCTGTTATGGTAAAAGGATATCAATCGCCCGTAGGGATGCTTGCATCAGGGGTCTATAATATAGTTTTATTATATATAAACAAAGGAGGAAACCTTTATGTTAAAATTATTAGCAAAAGTAGCAGAAAAA
>OLSB01000990.1_pt1 | contig 30422 bp, 28 predicted proteins | sample 1672071 | NCBI WGS metagenome assembly OLSB01 (sample SAMEA3136642, study PRJEB25190) | human gut metagenome | biome: human gut; feature: human-associated habitat; material: faeces | place: Austria | collected 2013 | reverse complement strand
CCTCAATAAAATATAAAGCGTTAGTATTATAATTAATGTTTCACGTGAAACATAGTATAACCTCAATAAAATATAAAGCGTTAGTATTATAATTAATGTTTCACGTGAAACATAGTATAACCTCAATAAAATATAAAGCGTTAGTATTATAATTAATGTTTCACGTGAAACATAGGGCGTAGTTAAAATTAATTATATGGACATATATAGGATAAAAACTAAAAGAGAATATTAATATTTTTGTGTGGATAAATTTTTATTTTTTTTATATAAATGCTTGATTTATTTTTATAATTAATGTATATTATTTATTGATGCAATAATAATGTTGAAAATGAGTCAGGATCGGGAGATAGCAGCTATAACAACCTCTTATTGTGTGCATCTTTTTTTTGTAGTAATGTAGATAAGTATTTTTTACACATTAATGAACAAATGTTTTTTATAAAAAATATTGACATAGTATATACTTTTTGATATACTATAAAGTTATATAGATAGTAGTGGGTGGTAAGTTGTGGATAACTATTATATGAACTTAGCTATTAAGATGGCAAGGTTTGCTTATATGAGAAATGAAGTTCCTGTTGGCGCGGTTGTTATTAATTGTGATAATAATATGGTTACAAAGGGATATAATCAAAAAAATTCTTCTAAATTGGTTACTAAGCATGCTGAGATAATAGCAATTGAACGAATGTGTAAAAAAATTGGTGATTGGCGTTTAAGTAATTGCGTTTTATATGTAACATTAGAACCTTGTTTGATGTGTATTGGTGCAATAATTGAATCACGTATTAAAAAAGTAGTTATAGGATGTAATAATAGTCATAATCGAGATTTAATTGACTTATTGAAAAAAAATAAAATTGAGGTTGTGGAAAATGTTTTGAGTAATGAATGTTGTATGATTTTAAAAGACTTTTTTAAAGCAAAAAGAAAATAATCTTCATTTTTGTGTTATAATTAATTTGATTGGAGGTTTGATAGTTTGAAATATTTAGCTTTATATCGTAAATATAGACCTTCTAGGTTTGAGGAAATATCTGGACAAGAAGGTGTAGTTGGTGTTTTAAAGAATGCTATTAAAACTGGACGTATTTCTCATGCTTATTTGTTTTGCGGTCCACGTGGAACAGGTAAAACTACTACGGCAAAGTTACTTGCTAAGATGGTTAATTGTACTAATCCAATTGATGGAGAACCTTGTGGAAAATGCGAAAGTTGTTTGAGTATATTTAATAATACTAATGATGATATTATTGAGATTGATGCTGCTTCTAATAATGGTGTAGATGAAATTAGAGAGTTGAGAGATAAAATTAATTTAGTTCCATCTAATTCAAAATATAAGGTTTATATTATTGATGAAGTACATATGCTTACTGTTGGAGCCTTTAATGCCTTGCTTAAAACCTTGGAAGAACCACCTAGCCATGTAATCTTTGTTCTTGCTACTACTGAGACTTATAAGGTTCCACTTACAATTTCTTCTAGATGCCAAAAATTTAGATTTGATAAAATAACTGTGGATAACATAGTAAAAAGGCTTGAAGAAATTTGTAATATTGAAAAAATAGTTGTTTCTAGTGATATTTTGAATGAAATAGCGCGTTTGGCAGATGGTGGGATGAGGGATGCTATTAATTTATTAGATCAGCTTGTTAGTTATAAGGGTAATGATATAACTATAAATGATGTTTATGATATTACAGGTCTTGTTTCTTATGAAATAATCTATGAATTGTTGTTAAGCAGTTATAATAAAGATATGTCATCAATAGTTAAAATATTAGATGATATTAATTATAGTGGGAAAAATATTTCTAAATTTATTGAAGAAATTATATTGTTTTTAAAAGATGTACTTGTTTATAAGAATATTACTGATTATTCTTTAAATTTGGATAAACTTAACAAAGTTAAAGAAATTAGTGATTTGTATGATAATAATTTAATTTATAATTATGTTAATGAATTAAATAATGTACTTAATAATATTAAAAACTCCAGTTATCCCTTGCTTCTTTTAGAAGTTGCTTTGATAAAATTAGTTAATTTAGAAAAAAAAGAAGAATCTATTTTAGAAAAAGTCAATGTCAAGGAAAGTAAAAATAATGTAAAAGCAGAGAAAAATACTAGTAATATGTCTATAAAAAATGATATAATTAAAGAAGATGTTTTTCCTAAATTATCTAATGAAGAATTGAAGCATATCAGTTATTTAAAAGAAGTTAGGGTAAACAATGCTTTTGTAAGTGCAAATAAAAGTTTGCTTAACAAATTTAAAGAAAAATGGTCCCTTGTATTTGAATATTTGACAAATGATAAGTATGAGAATATTGTGGGATTACTTAAGGATGTTAATGTTGTTGTGGCAGGAAAAGAGAATTTAATATTTCAGTCAAAGTTTTCTTCAGTAGCGGCATATTTGAATAGTCAAAGTGAATTATTAAGTGAATTATTTTATGAAATATATGGTGTTAATTATAAAACTATTGTACTTAGTAACAGCGAATGGGATTATGAGAAAAAAAAGTATATTGATAATTTGAATAATAAATATGTATATGAAATGAAGGTGGAAAAAACTAAGGAACAGAATGATATTAAGTATGAAAATAGTAGTAATTTAGGTGCAAATGATTTAGTAGATATATTAGGGGCAGAGGTTATTGAATATAAGTAATTAAAGAAAGGAAGATATTATTATGAATATGCAAGCAATTATGAGACAAGCTCAACAAATGCAAAGTGAAATTATGAAAATACAAAGGGAGTTAGAAAAAACAGAATACGAAGGAAATTCTTCGCTGGTTACAGTTGTTTTGAATGGAAAAAAGGAAATGTTAAAGTTAACTATTAAAGATAAAGAAAATTTAAACAGTGATGATATGGATATATTAGAGGATATGGTAGTTGTGGCTTTTAATGAGGCTATGAAAAAAGTAGATGTTGACAAAGAAAAAAAGTTAAGTAAATATCAAGGGTTAGCAGGTATGATGTAAGATGTATCCTAAAAATATTAAAGATTTAATGGAATGTTTTGAGTTATTACCTGGTATTGGTGAGAAAACAGCAGAAAGGTTAAGCTTTTCTTTGATTAATTTTGATAAGGATAAATTAACTGAGTTTGCTGATTCAATTATTGGTATTAGAGATAATATTAAAAATTGTAAGATATGTAACAATATAACTGATAAAGATATATGTTATATATGTGAAAATAGAAATCGGAAAAATGGGACGATTTTTGTTGTGGAAAATCCTAAAGATGTTATTTTGTTTGAAAAATTGGGTATTTATAAAGGTGAATATCATGTATTGGGTGGTTTAATTTCACCGCTTGACGGAATAAATCCTGAGGATATTAGTGTAGATAATTTAATTGAGAGAATTAAGAATGGAAAATATACGGAAATTATTGTGGCTTTGAAACCTAGTGTTGAAGGTGAAACGACAGTGCAATATATTAAAAAAATGCTTGAAGGATATGATATTAAAGTTAGTAAAATTGCTAGTGGAGTACCAATTGGTGCTGAGATAGAGTATATTGATCCTATGACTTTAGAAATGGCTTTGGAAGAGAGAAAATATTTATCATAATAGTAAGAAAGTAACATAGTATTTACTGGGTGAATTATTATGTTAAAAAAAATATTTAAATTAGTTAAAAAGATTGTTGTATCTGGTTTGGTAATATATGCTTATAATGTGTTGGCTACTCCTATAAATGCGACAATTCCAATTAATTTTATAACACTTTTTACAGTGGCAATATTAGGTATGCCATGTTTAGTAGGTTTTATAATTTTGATGCTTATTTTTTATTAAAGATGGTGATTTTATGTTGGATGATTACAAAGATGGACAAGTTATATTTTATAATGTACTTAGTATGGCAATAAAAAACAATAAAATATCACATGCTTATTTGTTTGAAAATAAAGGAAATGATAAATATATAGAAATCATTTTATCATTTGTTAAGGCTATTTTGTGTCCAAATAATTATTTTAATAACGAAAAATGTGGAGAATGTTTGCAATGCTTGAGAATTGAAAATGGTAATTATCCTGAAATAAAAATTATTAAACCTGAAGGAATGTGGATAAAAAAAGAACAATTAATGGATTTGCAAGAAGCATTTAATAAAACAGCAATTGAAGGTAGTAAAAGAATATATATAATTTTGGAATGCGAAAAATTAAATAAGCAGGCAGCTAATTCAATTTTAAAATTTTTAGAGGAACCAAATGATGGTATTATTGCTTTATTAGTTACAAATAATAAGGATTTAGTATTAGATACTATTAAATCTAGGTGTCAAGATATATTGATCTTAGCTGATAATGAAGTTAATTTTGACTCGTTGATGATTAATGATGTTCTAGATTTTATTAGAGTATTAGAAAATAAGAAAAAAGATACTATTATATATGCTAAACCTTTATGGCTTACTAAATTTAAGGATAGAAATAGTTTTATAAAAGCCATAGATATTATGATATATTTTTATAATGATGTTTTACTTTTTAAATTAGGTTGTGATTTAAAATATTTTAATAATTATTATGATGATGTTACTAATATTAATGGTTCTATTGATGAGATTATAAAAAAAATGAAAATTTTGATAGAAAATGAATATTTAATTAGGTACAATTTAAATTTGAATTTACTTATTAATAAAATAATTATAGAATTTGGAGGTTAATGTATGGGTGTTGTAGGAGTTACTTTAAGTGATAATGGGAAAATTTATTATTTTTACGATAATAACTTACGATTGAAAAAAAACCTTACAGTAATTGTAGAAACAGAAAAAGGTTTACAGTTTGGTAAGGTAGTTAGTTTTATTGATCCTGAAAAGGTTGATAATAGAATTAAATATAAAAAAATAATTAGAATATCAACTAAAGCTGATTATTTACAACATTTAAATAATTTGAAGGATGCTGATCGTGCTATTCAAAGATGTAATTATTTTGTTAATAAGAACAACCTTAATATGACTATTATGGATGCTTTTTACACTTTTGATAGGAGTCAGTTAATATTTCGCTTTATTGCTGATGATAGGGTTGATTTTAGACAACTTGCTAAGGATTTAGGTTCTGCTTTTAAGACTAGAATAGAACTTAGGCAAGTTGGAATTCGTGATAAAGCAAGAGAAATTGGAGGAATTGGTCCTTGTGGTAGAAAATTATGTTGTACAACATTTTTAACTGATTTTGATTCTGTGTCAATTAATATGGCAAAGAATCAGTCTTTAGCTCTTAATCCGTCTAAGATAAATGGTTGTTGTGGAAGACTTTTATGTTGTTTAAAGTATGAAGATGATAATTATTTAGATTATAAAAAAGGTTTACCTGAAGTTGGTAGTATTGTAACAATAGAAGCTGGGAAAGGAAAAGTAGTATCAGTAAATTTGTTTAAGAGAAAGTATAATGTTTTTATAGAAGGTACTGGTATTGTTACTGTTGAAGTGGAGTAGTATGGAAGTTAAACATCGATTACTAAATTTCAGTAATAAAGTAATTTATCAAAATGATGATTGGTTTTTGTTTTCTTTAGATTCTTTATTACTTGCTAATTTTGTTACATTAAGAAAAAGTGATAAAAAAATACTTGATTTATGTACTGGAAATGCTCCAGTAGCAATGTTTCTTGCAATGAAGAGTAAGGCTTCAATAGTGGGTATTGAGTTGCAAAAAGAGATATATGATTTGGGAGAAAAATCGGTTATAGAAAATGCTATGGACAAGCAGATTACACTTATTAATGATGATATTAGAAATATTAGTAAGTACTATGAAACAGATAGTTTTGATGTTATAACTTGTAATCCGCCTTATTTTAAGGTTAATGATACAAAGATGATAAATGATAATAAAATTAAGTCAATTGCTAGGCATGAGATTATGTGTAATTTAGATAGCATTTTGGAGATAAGTAAAAAAATGCTTAGGACAGGTGGTGTAATTGCGTTAGTTTATCCAGTTTCTAGATTAATTGAAATTATATATAAAATGAAAGAAAATAATATAGAGCCTAAGAAAATGCAAATAATTTATCCTAAACAAGGAAAAAGTGCTAATTTGTTATTAATTGAAGGTGTTAAAAATGGAAAATCTAGTTTAAAAATTATGCCTCCTTTATATATCCATAATGAAGACGGAAGTTATAAAGAGAATATTAGGAAAATGTTTCAGGAGTGATTTTATGTGGCAAAATAGTTATGATGGTAGTCCTACTTTATATTTAGTTCCAACGCCAATTGGTAATTTGGAAGATATGACATTTAGGGCAATTGATATATTAAAAACTGTTAGTGTTATTTTTTGTGAAGATACACGTGTTACTTTACAACTTCTTAATCATTTTGAGATAAAAAAGAAGTTAATTACTTTACATGACTACAATGAGGAAAAAGTAAAGGAAATATTGCTTAAATATTTAGAAAATGGTGAGAGTGTTGCAATAGTTACTGACAGGGGTACTCCAATTATTAGTGATCCAGGACATAAAACTGTAGCATATGTGATAGAAAAAGGTTATAATGTTGTGTGTTTACCTGGTGCTTGTGCATTAGTTCCTGCGATTGCTACTTCTGGATTATCTACCGAGCATTTTATATTTTATGGTTTTTTAAATAGTAACAGTACTAAGAGAAAAAAGGAATTAATGGAATTAGAAAGTTTTCCTTATACTGTTATATTTTATGAAGCACCGCATAGAATAAAAAAGACTTTGTGTGATATGTATGAAATATTTGGTGATAGAAATATTTCTTTATCTAGGGAAATAAGCAAGAGGTATGAAAGTATTTATCATGGAAAATTGTCTAATTTAGTTCATAGTGATGTTGAAATTAAAGGTGAAATTGTTTTAGTAGTAGAGGGAAATAGTAATATATTTACTTTAAGTGATATGACTATAGTAGAAATGGTAAATATTTATATTAGTAATGGTTATAGTGTAATGGATGCAATTAAGAAAGTGGCTAAGGATACAGGTAAGAAAAAAAATGATATATATAAGGAATATCATGGAGGTGTGTCATGAAAATAGTTTTTGGTTTGGGTAATGTAGGAAGAGAGTATGATAATACTAGACATAATATGGGTTTTATGTTTTTAGATTATTTATATCCTAATATTTCTTATAAAAAAAAGTTTGATGGAATGTATGCTGAAGTTGTTATAGATAATGAGAAAATTTTATTGGTAAAACCGTGTAAGTATATGAATTTATCTGGAGAGGTAGTTTCTAGTTATATTGATTATTATAAAGTTGGTTTAGATGATATTTTGGTTATTCATGATGATTTAGATATGAATTTAGGCACTTTTAAGTTAACTTATAATCATTCTAGTGGAGGTCATAATGGAATAAAGAATATTTTTAATAATATTAATTCCAATAATTATTTGAGATTAAAATTGGGAATATCTAAGAATGGTAATGATATTATAGATTATGTGTTGGGTAAGTTTAATAAAGAAGAATACAATGTAATAAATAATACATTTAGTAAGTTGGATAATATTGTTTATGATTTTGTTAAATTAGACAGAGACAAGCTTATGAATAAATATAATTCTATGTAAATTTGACAAAAAACAAGCAAATGTGTTAGGATATGAACAAATTTGTTGAGAGGGGAAGTTAGTATGAGATTAATAGTAAGACCATATATTGATGAGAATGGAGTTTTAAAAATTGCTAGTTTTGAAGTGAATAATTTAAAGGTTCCTGTTGAAATATCTAAAAGAAGTTTTAATAGTATGGATGAAGTGGAAAATATTCTTAAATTAATGAAAAAGGAAACTAAAAGTAATCATAATTATGGAAGTTATAAGATAGAGAGAAATGGTGTTAAAAATTTAGTATTTAAGCCTTCTGCTTACGATAAGTTGAGAAATGGTTTTATACTTGAGAAGTGTTCTATTAAATCAACAAAACATAGTAAAAATGAAGATGCTACAACAATACTAAAAAAAGGTAATAATTATTTATTGATGGTATGTGATGGTGTCGGTGGTGTTAGAGGTGGTGAAATCGCATCAAATATGGTTGTTGATAATATGTCTAAATTCTTTTTAACTTATGATTTTTCTAAGGTTGATAACACTAATGATGTTGTTAATGATTTTGCTTACAAGATAAAAGAAATTTCTAATGAATTAGCTAGTCTATTTAGAGATAATCCCTTAACGACTTTGAATATGGCGATTGTTTTGGAAAATGAGACAGAGATATTTAATGTTGGAGATTCAAGATGTTATGCTATTGGTAATGATAATAATATTAAGTTAGTAACAAGTGATCATTCTTTTGTATGGAATAATTATATTAAGACTAATAAATTAGGTGTTGATGATTTGAGGTTTACTCCTGGAAATAATATTATTACTAGTTCTATTGGTGATTTTATGGGTCCTAAGATAGATGTTTATTGGCTTAATAATAATGATTATAAGGCTTTAATATTATGTAGTGATGGAGTTAGTGATGTTTTATCTAGTAGAGAGATTAGGGATACAGTTATTAATAATAAAGATAATATTGCTAATAAAATGGTTGGTTTAGTTAGAAGCAAGACTGGTTATAATTACTTAGACGTGCAAAGATGTAGGGAATTATTTGCTAATGTTGATCAAAATTATGTTAAAGATGATGATGCTAGTGTTGTAGTTTTTAAGAAATAGTAAAAAATATATAAATTTAAGTTAGATACAATTGATTTTGTATCTTTTTGTGGGTGATATAATGAAATTATTTGATAATCTATTTAAACAAGATAATGATAATTATTATGGTGTTGTTGGTTTAAACAAAGAAACTAATTATATATATATTTATAATAAGTTTTTAAATAATAATAAGAATGTTTTAGTTCTTGCTAGTAGTTTGTATGAAGCATCGTATGTTTATCAGGGAATACTTAATTATACTGATAAAGTATTGTTTTTTCCAATGGATGATTTTATTACAAGCGAGGCTGTATCAATTAGTCCTGAATTTAAGGTTGAAAGAATTAATACTATTAATAAGTTACTTACTAATGATAAATATATTGTAGTTACTAATTTAATGGGATTTTTAAGATATCTACCCAATAAGAAAACTTGGCTAAACAGTATAGCTCATTTGAGCGTTAATGATAAAATTGATAGGAATAAATTATTGGAATCTTTTTATAATTTAGGTTATGAAGTAGATAATTTGGTTAGTAAGACTGGTAGTATAGCTTCACGAGGATATATCATTGATATTTTTCCTATTGGAGAAGAATATCCTGTTAGAATAGAATTATGGGGAAATGTTATCGATAGTATTAGATATTTTGATGTTGATACGCAGTTATCTACTAAGCATTTAAAAGAAATAACAGTTATGCCTACTAGTGAATTTTTATTAAATAAATATGATGAAGATATTGTTAGAAAACAAAAATATTTAAAACATTATGCTAATGATATTGAGTCATTAAGTGATTATATGAATGATTATGTTTGTTTTTATTATGATTATAGTCAAATTAAAGCTAGTTATGAAAAGATAATGAGTGATATAGTTGATTATAATGCTAGAAATAATAACGAGTTTGAGACTGATTATATGTTTCATTTAGAAGAAATTAATGTTAAAAACGAGATATTTTTAATGAATATAGATAACTTATCTAATTTAGAATTGAAGAAGTATAAGGTAAGTGATATTGTTAATTATAACGAAGATATTGAAACTTTGAAAGAAAGTGTTAATAAGTATATTACTAGTGGTAAAACTGTTGTTATTGCTGTAACTAATAGAAATATTTTTAATAAGATAAGAGATAATATTTAATTACTAATGAAGATAAAATAGTTAGTAATAAAGTTAATTTAATTAATAAAAAAATAGGCAATGGTTTTGTTATTAATGATTTAGTAGTAATTAGTGAATTTGATTTATATAAGGTTAAAGAAAAAAATTATACTTATAAGAGTAAATATAAACTTGGTACTAAAGTAAAAGATATTAACAATATTCATAATGGTGATTATATTGTTCATGAGATACATGGTATTGGTCAATATGAGGGAATTGTTACTTTAAACAAGAATGGTTATCTTAAAGATTATATAAAACTTCTTTATAATAAGGGAGATGTTTTGTATTTACCTGTTGAGAAAATAGATAGAATTAGTTTGTATTCGGCTAAAGAAGGACATGTTCCTAAGATTAATACTTTAGGTAGTGGAGATTTTATTAAGAAAAAATTAGCTTTGAAGAAAAAATTTGAAGATATTGCTTCTAAGTTGTTAAAAATATATGCAATGCGTGAGAGTCAAAGTGGATATGCTTTTAGTCATGATGATGAGAATCAAGTGATGTTTGAAAGTGAATTTATGTATGAGGAGACTGAGGACCAGTTAAATGCTGTTAAAAAAATTAAGGAGGAAATGGAAAAAAGTAAACCAATGGATATGCTTTTATGTGGAGATGTTGGTTATGGTAAAACAGAGGTTGCGTTTAGAGCAATGTTTAAGGCTGTTAATGATGGCAAGCAAGTTGCTTATTTGTGTCCTACAACGATTCTTTCTAGTCAACAATATAATAATGCTCTTATTAGATTTAAAAATTTTCCTATTAATATTGCTTTAATGAATAGGTTTGTCAGTAAGGGTGAACAAAATATAATACTTCAAAAACTAAAGGATGGAAAAATTGATATTTTATTCGGTACGCATCGTATTTTATCTAATGATGTTGTTTTTAAAGATTTGGGTTTGCTTGTAATAGACGAGGAGCAAAGATTTGGGGTTAAACATAAGGAAAAAATTAAAGAGTATAAGAATAATATAGATGTTTTAACGTTAAGTGCTACGCCTATACCAAGGACGCTTCAAATGTCGATAGCTGGGATTAGAAGTCTTGCTTTAATTGAAACTCCTCCTGTTGATAGATTACCTATTCAAACTTATGTCTTGCCTTTAAATGATAGTGTAGTTAAAGATGCAATATATAAGGAATTGGCAAGACAAGGACAGGCATTTATTTTGTATAATAAAATAGAAGATATTGAGTTAGAGGTAGAAAAAATTAAGTCTTTAGTTCCTGAGGCTAGGGTTAGTTATGCCCATGGACAAATGAGTAAGGAAATGTTAGAAGATAGAATGCAAGATTTTATTAATTATAAGAGCGATGTTATGGTGTGTACAACAATCATTGAAACAGGTATTGATATACCTAATGTTAATACTTTAATTATAAAGGATGCTGATCATTTTGGTTTATCACAGTTATATCAAATAAGAGGACGAATTGGAAGAAGTAGTAAAATAGGTTATGCATATTTGATGTATGATAATAGAAAAGAATTAAATGATATTGCGGTGAAAAGGTTGCAGGCAATTAAAGAATTTACGGAACTTGGTAGTGGATTTAAGATTGCTATGAGAGATTTGTCAATTCGTGGTGTTGGTGATATTCTTGGAAGTGAACAGTCTGGTTTTGTTGAATCAGTGGGAATTGATTTATATATGAAATTATTAAATGATGAGATTAATAAGTTAAAAGGTATTGAAGTAGTTGATGAAGATAATGTTGAGGACTCGAAACCACTTATTGACATTGCTACGCATATTAGTAGTGATTATACAGTAAATGATGATATTAAAATAGAAATGCATAAGAAAATTAATGAAGTTGATAGTTATGCTAAGTTACTTAAATTAAAAGATGAGTTGGATGATAGGTTTGGAACTGTTACTAAGGATATGGAAATATATATGTATGAGGAATGGTTTGAGAAATTAGCTAAGAAACTTTCTATTCAAAAGGTTAATCAAACTAAGAATTATATTGAGTTAATATTACCTAGTGAAATTAGTAATAAAATTGATGGTGAGAAGTTATTTATGGATGCTTATAAGATAAGTAGGATGTTTAGATTTAATTATAAGAATGGTAATATTAGTATTATTCTTGATACGGTTAAGTTAGAAAATCATTTTTTTGTATATTTAAATAATTTATTAGAAGTAATAATTAAAGACATAGAAAAAAAGTAAGTATTCTTGTTAATACTTGCTTTTTGCTATGCTGATACTTTAAAGTGATTTTTATTTTAAATTAGTTTTCTTTTTTTGTGTTTTGATATGTTTTAATAATTGTTTTTTCTAAATAATTTAAGAATTCTTTGTCGGCAACAATATTACTTATATTACTTTCATTAAATACAACATGATATTTGTTTTGGCGCTCTATAATTTTAATATTTTCAATAGTTTTATTATTGCTTAAGATAATATTACAAATCGCTTTACAATTTCTATTTTGGTTATTGTTTAAAAAGAATTTTATTTTTTCTATTTGTACTTTGTTTAGATTTTCTTTGTTTTTGTATCTTTGTTGACAATTTTCTATTATTTCTAAGGCTTCTTCAGTATCGTGATAATTTAATACTTCAACGGGAATGTTTTGGAGTGTTTTGTAGTTTGAAAAGAAGTCTTTTATTTCTTCTAGGATAAATTTTGGCATATCATTTAGGGTGTTAATTTCATTATATCTAGGATCAACATTTACTACAGAAATTATTTTGTAATCTTCATGTCCATTGTCAATAACTTCTAGATAGCCAATAACTCTGGCTTCAACAATACATCCAGGGAAAGTTGGAGCAGAAGATACTAATAAGATATCTAATGGATCTCCGTCTAAGGCTAAGGTGTTTTCAATGTATCCATATTCTACAGGATAATTCATGGCAGAGTAGAGTACTCTATCTAATCTAATTTTGCCTGTTGTTTCATCAATTTCAAATTTATTTTTAGTATTAAGTGGTATTTCAATTATTGCATCAACGATATTATTTTTCATATTTCACCTCGGTTTATTTTGTATATCAAATATAGCATATTTAAGTTTAAAAGTCAATTTTTAATGGGGTGATTTTAAGATATTGTAGGGAATAGTTATATTATAATTACCATAGTAATAAGGGGCTATTTGGTATCTGTCAAAATAAATTATTATGCCTTCTTTTGAAAATAGAATGTGTTTATAGTTATTTAATGTTGCTTTGGTTCCTTCTTTTAACATGTTTAGAACTGTTTTATTTTGAAATATCTTTTTTTGAGAAAGATTTTGATATGTATAGTTTGCTATGTTATTTAAAATAATTTGATTATTATTAATGATATTGTCGATGGTAATAAATTTATTTTCTTTATAGTCATAGTTAATTGTCCATATTTTATGTATCGGATGGGCTCCTAGAAAATATGATTCGGTAAAGAAAATGTAAGAGATAATTGTTTTATAAGAATATGATTTATAATTAATTATTAAGTAATATGTTGTCTTTTCTTCGTTTAAGGTAATTTTGGCAAAATCATTGATTTGATTAGTTATAAATTCTTTGATCTTTTTATTTAGTTTAGCATAGTTGGTAGAGGGATAAACTATTTTAATAGTATTTTTTTGATAATTAGTGTCATTAATTTTGTTGTTAGTTTTTCTTTTTTTTAAAAATACGATAGATAATGATAACAGCATAGCAAAAATGAGAAAATAAATAATATATTTTTTTAAGTCATTCATGTTATATTATATGATATTTTCTTTTTTTTATTTTATCTAATAATTAGTTAAAATTTATACTATAATCTATATTAGAAGGAAGTATGTTGATTATGAAAAAAATATGTAGTAATCCAAAATTATTGGTCATAATCTTCATAATACTGCTTTGTTATATCTTGTATTAGTACTTTTAATGTACATACTATAATTGGAAATTGACTTGATTTTATTACTAGTGGTTGTTTAGTTTTGTTTTTATATTATATTTTGATTATTTCTAAAAAGCATATTAATTTAACTACAAAGAAACAAAATGCTATTTAAATACTAATATTATCTAACTATATACCTTTATTTGCTTTATTAATTATTAGGTTAGTAATTATATTCTATTCTAAAAATAAAAGTATTATTAAGCCTAATATAATGAGTATAGTATGTATATTATTTTATATTATTTGTTTAATAGGTTCTGTTAATAATTTGTCAACTTATGAAATAATTAAAATTAATGTGTTATTAAATTTATTATAGAAACAATATATTATATACTAGTAATATTATATTTTATGTTATATGGACTTAATAGATTAGATAAATTGGAGGCAAAAAATGAAGGATAATTTTTTTTGATGGTTTAGAAGATGCTAAAGAAAGTAAAAAAACAAAATCTGTTAATTGTGGAAGAGAAGCAAATGATTTAGAAAAATGCTGTCCTTATTGTGATAATTTGAAAGAATATAATACAGAAAAATTTAATATGAGATTAGAATATATTATGAGAGAAAAAAATACTATTTCAAATATTTTAAAGTATCGCTTGGGTAATTGTTGGATTAGGTTTTATCCTTGGTTTTATATTAGGAAAAAATCAATATGATGAAATAGAATTTTGTTCGTTAATAACTATATGGTTAATTTATGGTGGCATATCACTAGGAATATTTGCCCTAGCGGAAATAATACAAATATTACACATATTAGATTTAAAGTTTGGATTAAAAACAAAATGGTAAATAACGAAATAATCTAAAGTACTTTTAATTAAGTGCTTTTATTATTACATTAATATTTATTTTAAAAAGAGGTTGTAAAGTGTTAATGTAAATTAAGAAAAAGTACTATTGCTAGTACTTAATCAAGTTATATGTTACACAAACCATTCTATAAAGTATAAAAGTTTGTGTTATTTTCTAATGGCAGGGGATGAGAGAATCGAACTCCCAACAGTGGTTTTGGAGACCATTATTATACCATTTAACTAATCCCCTAAAAATATTTGGTATATATAATTTATCATATATTTCTTTTTTTTTCAATACAATATAATAAAAAAATAAAAAATTCATATAATTTTCTTGTAAAGTGGAAAAAGGTGATAAAATGATTGTTAAGTATAATCAAAAGGAATTAGAGTTACTAGCTAGGTTAATGAGAGCTGAGGCACTGGGAGAAGGCAATCTTGGGATGTTAATGGTTGGTAATGTTGTTGTTAATAGGACAATTGCTGATTGTTTGATTTTTAAAGATATTCGTTCTTTAACTGATGCAATTTATCAAAATCCAGGTGGTTTTTCAGGTACTAGTAGTAGTCTTTTTACTGGGAATCCTACAGTTTTGGAAAAAGATTTGGCTCAAAGAGTAATACGTGGTGAATATTATTATCCTGCGACAAATGCTTTATGGTTTTATGCTCCTGCGAAAGGAACAACATGTGGTAGTTCGTGGTGGGAGCAGGACTTTGCTGGGAGATATAAAAATCATTGCTTTTATAAACCTGATGCGGGTGTGTGTAAAGAACTTCACTAAAATGTGTTAGTTTTTCTTTTTTTGTGGTATACTATTTATGAGGTAGATAATATGTGTGGAATAGTAGGCTTTAGTGATAAAAGCAAAAATAAAGAAAAAATAATCAAAGATATGGCAAATAGAATTATTCATCGTGGTCCTGATAGTGATGGGTATTATGTTGATTCAAATGTGGCTTTAGGTTTTCGTAGGCTATCAATAATAGACCTTAATACTGGTAGTCAACCAATATATAATGAGAAGAAAAATAAAGTTATTATTTTTAATGGAGAAATTTATAATTATCAGGAGATAAAAAAGAATCTTATAAAAAAAGGTTATAAATTTAAAACTAAGACGGACACAGAAGTAATTTTACATGGTTATGAGGAATATGGAGAAGATATTCTTATGAAATTAAGGGGAATGTTTGCTTTTGTTATTTATGATATAAAAACTGGTGAACTTTTTGGAGCTAGAGATTTTTATGGAATTAAGCCAATGTATTATTATTTTGACAATGATAGTTTCATGTTTGGGTCTGAAATTAAGAGTTTTTTAGCTCATCCTGGATTTAAAAAGGAATTGAATATAGATATGCTTGATTATTATTTGACTTTTCAATATAGTGTATACCCTGAAACATTTTTTAAAAATGTTTATAAGTTATTGCCAGGGCATTATTTTAAGTATAAGGATGGTAAACTTGATATTTTAAAATATTATGAATTAGAATTTGCACCTGATAATAGTAAAGATTTAAAATACTATGAGGAAGAGATTAATAGATTACTTGATGATTCAATTAAGGTTCATAAGATAAGTGATGTTGAAGTTGGTAGCTTTTTATCTAGTGGTGTAGATTCTTCTTATATTGTAGCTAAGGCTGATGTTGATAAGACTTTTACTGTTGGTTGGGATAATACTAAGTATAGTGAAATTGATTATGCTAAGGATTTATCTAAAAATTTAAAAATAGATAATATTAGTAAAAAGATAAGTAAGGAGGAATATTTTGCTAATTTCCCTAAAATTCAGTATTTTATGGACGAACCTTTAGCAGACCCTGCCGCGGTGGCTTTGTATTTCGTGGCAAATGAAGCAAGTAAATATGTAAAGGTTGCTTTATCAGGGGAAGGCGCCGATGAAATATTTGGTGGATATAATATATATCATGAGCCATATTCTGTAAGTTCATATTATAAGATACCTTATGTTGTTAGAAGGTTTTTGGGTGTTTTAGTTTATCCTTTTAGGAAACACAGAGGCTTTAATTTTATATATAGAAGAAGTCATAAGTTAGAAGATAGATATGTAGGTAATGCTTTTATCTTTGATGAGGTTGAGAAAAAAAGAATTTTAAAAAACAAGAAAAAGGATTTATGTTTTAAGGATGTAACTAAATATTATTATGAAAAATGTAAGGAATATGATGATGTTACTAAAATGCAGTATATTGATTTTAATACTTGGTTAATTGGTGATATTCTTCTTAAGGCAGATAAGATGTCAATGGCTAATTCTTTGGAGGTAAGGGTACCTTATCTTGATAGAGTTTTAATTGATACTATGAGAAAAATGCCAACAGAATATAAGATTAAGGATGGACAAACTAAGTATGCTTTTCGTAATGTTGCTAAGAAGGAATTAGAGGATAAGGTTGCTAATAAGAAAAAATTAGGCTTTCCTGTTCCTATTAGAGTGTGGTTAAGAGAAAATGATACATATGAATTAATTAAGAAAACTTTTGAGAGTGATAATCAGTTCTTTAATAAAAAGGAAATAATGAAGCTTTTAGATGAGCACTATAGAGGGAAAAGAGATAATAGTAGAAAAATATGGACTGTTTATACATTTTTAGTATGGTACCATGAGTACTTTTCGTAATATATTAAAGTAGGTGAAGTAGATGTTAGGTTTTTATGTTAGTCTTTTGACTTATTTCTTATATGTGTTGATAAGGTATCGAAACGGACTTTATATGTTACAGCAAAATTCATATAATGTAAGTAATAGATATATTAAGTGGATAGGAAAAAATATTAAAAAGGTTTTTGTTTCTTGGGATTTTTTGTATGTTTTAGTTATTCCTTTTTACTTTATTTTAGATATTAATTTCTTTTATTTGATTAATATAATGTTTTTTCTGTTCCTTTTTTATTTTGAGGGTAGTAAGATAAAAAGGATGCAAGTTAAGAAACCTTTTGTAGTTACTAGTCGTATTAAGAGATTAGTTTTAACAATTTTTGTAATATATTTATTTTTAAGTTTAGTTATATGGTTTAATTATAATCAAAATGATATTGTATTTTATTATTTAATTTATTTGTTTTTAAGTTATATGTCTTATTTTGTTGTTTTTATTGCTAATATAATTAATAAACCAATAGAAAAATGTGTTTATTATTATTATAAAAATATGGCTTTAAAGAAGTTAAATGATAAAACTAATCTTATAAAAATTGGAATAACAGGTAGTTATGGGAAGACTAGTAGTAAGAATATATTAAATGAAATATTGAATGCTAAGTATAATTCTTTTGCTACGCCTAAGAGTTTTAATACTCCATATGGTCTTATGAATGCTATTAATAATTATTTGGATAAGTTTGATAATGTTTTTATCGCGGAGATGGGTGCTTGTAAAATTGGTGATATTAAAGAATTATGTGATTTTATTAAACCTAGTTATGGTATTGTTACAAAAATAGGCGAAGCACATTTAGAAACGTTTAAGTCTTTAGAAAATACTACAATGGAAAAAATGAAGTTAATTGAATCTTTGCCTTGTGATGGAATTGGTATTTTAAACGCGGATGATGAAAGGCAAGTAAGTTATCTCATTAAGAATAATTGTAAGATTATATGGATTGGTATTGATAATATAGATAAGGCGGATGTTTTTGCTAGAAATATTAAGATAGATAATTTAAAAATGAGTTTTGATGTGGAATTTAAAAATAAGGAAAGTTATCATTTTGAAACTTCTATTCTTGGTAGGGCTAATATTTATAATATTTTGTCTGCAATTGCACTAGGAAGGGCATTAGGGGTGGCTATTTGTGATATGCAAAGAGTGGTTAAATATTTAAAGCCAACCGAACATCGTTTGAGTATTAAGAAACTTGGTAATATTACAATAATAGATGATGCGTTTAATTCTAATCCTGATGGGTCTAAAATGGCTTTGGAAGTATTAGATTTAATGAAGGGTGTTAAGGTAATTGTTACTCCTGGTATGATAGAATTGGGTAGTAAGCAATATGAGTTAAATTATTTATTTGGTAAATTTATAAGCGAAGTGTGTGATTATGTTATTTTAGTAGGTAAGGAGCAAACTAAACCTATATATGAAGGATTGATTGATAATAATTATTTAAAAGATAAGATATATGTAATTAATGATGTAAAGGAATCTTTTGAGATAATTAATAAGATAGATGGTAAGAATAAGTATGTGCTTCTTGAAAATGATTTGCCTGATATATTTAATGAAAAATAAGATGTAGGATGTGATTTTGTGGTAATAACAGATTCTAGGAAAGTAAAAAAGGGAGATACTTTTTTGGCGCTTAGAGGGGTAGAAACTGATGGGCATGATTATATTGTAAGTGCTATTAAAAATGGAGCATTTAAGGTAATATGTGAACATGGTAGTTATGATGTGGAAACAGTTGTTGTGAAGGACACGAGGAAGTATTTAGCAGATTATTTGCATGATATGTATTATAATGAGTTGAAAGATGTTAAGTTTGTTGGGATAACTGGTACGAATGGTAAGACTACTACTGCTTATTTAGTTTATCAAATGTTAAATAAATTAAATTGTCCTACTGCTTATATTGGTACAATTGGTTTTTATATGGTGGATAGTTACAAAGAGACTCAAAATACTACACCTGATTTGATGGAATTATATGAGATGTTTGATTTGTGTATTGAGAATAAGATTAAGGTAATTGTTATGGAAGTATCTAGTCATGCTTTAGAAATTGGACGTTTGATGGGGATAGATTTTGATATTGTAGCTTTTACTAATTTAACCCAAGATCATTTGGATGTTCATGGTGCTTTTGAAAATTATATGAAGGCTAAGCAAAAGTTATTTTATAAGGTTAAAAATGGAGGTAAGGCTATTGTTAACATTGATGATGAATATGCAAGTAATTTTCTTATTAAAGGGAATAGCAATATAACATTTGGTTTTAATAAGAGTGATTATCAAGTAATATCAAGTAAGTTATTAACTAATAAAACAGTATTTGATTTTAACTATAAGGATGTTATTTATAATGTGGAAGTTAATTTGCTTGGAAAATATAATATATATAATTATTTACTTGCTTTAATTATTGTTAATGGGCTTGGTTATGATATTAAAGAGATACTAGGTATTGATGTAAGTTCTCCACCTGGAAGATTTGAAATAATTAATTATCAAGATAATGTTATTATAATTGATTATGCTCATACTCCTGATGCAATGGAAAATATATTGAAGTGTTGTAATGAATTAAAAAATGGTAATATTATTACTGTTATTGGATGTGGTGGTAAGCGGGATAAGACAAAAAGACCTATAATGGGCGAAATTGCCACGAAGTATTCTAGTTATGCTATATTTACTGATGATAATCCTAGGTGTGAGGATTCAAAAGAAATTACAAATGATATTATAAGGAATTTAGATGTTAAGAATTTTGAAGTAATTAATGATAGGTATGATGCTACAAAAAAAGCAATAAGTTTACTTAATCATAATGATATGTTACTTATTCTTGGAAAAGGACATGAGAATTATCAAATAATAGGTAATGAGAAGATTCATTATAGTGATAAGGAAACTGTTTTGGAAATAATAAAAAATAGTAATTAGTGAGTTAATTACTATTTTATTTCTCTTTTTAAGGATACAACTTTTCCTAATATCATGTCATTTGATACGACATTTATATTAATTGTTTGATATTTAGGATTTAAGGCTTGTAAGATAATGCCTTTAGGATATTTATATAGTCTACGTACAGCTAAAATGTTATTTTTAATAGCTATAACAATGTCGTCTCCGTTTTTGTAAGAATCTAATTTAACAATGTTAACTTTATCATTTTTTAAATAGGCAGGCGCCATAGAATCGTCTATGACTTTGATAGTTAAATCACTTGCATTTGTAATAGGTTCATAAATAGCATTTTTGTAGGTTTCTATAATTTTTTCGATATATGGAGTTAAGTGTTTATCTTTTCTAGTACTATTTACGTAATCTTTAACAAATTTATGCTCGAATTTATTTTTAGTTTCTTTGTCAACAGGCATATTACTAATATCAATATCTTCGATGTTAAAAATGCGACATATTTCAAATAAAATGTTATAAGGAATATTTAATGTTCCATTTTCATATTTATGTAATGTTTGCCTGTTTTTTTGATAATTAAGTGCTTTAGCTAAATCTTCTAATGAATATCCAAACTTAATTCTAGCGTCTTTTATTTTTTGACAAATTATTGGTTTTAATTCATTAGATATTAGTTCTTCTTTGCTTGTTCTCATATTGTTATACTCCTTAATCTTCTATTTTTTTACATATATATATTGCTCCTGTGCCAATTATACCCACGATGTATTTAATAATGGTAGTAATTATTACAGAAAAGACAAAAATTTTTATGTCGGCAAAAACAAGGTAGGCAATAATTGAATATAAGACAGTATCTGTAAATTGGATGATTATGGTACTTATGAAGTTGCTAATCCATATTTTGTTTTTAGTTTTTCTTATTTGATAATATAGTTCAATGTTTGCTAATATGGAAGCAATATATGCTATTACGAAAGCTATACATTTGATTATATCTAGTTTAAAAACATTTATAAATGCTTCGTTATTTTCTAAATTAATATAACCTATGTTATAGTTATTTAACATAACTATAAGTAAATATGAGAAAATAAGCGACATAATAGAACAGATCACTATTTTTTTATTTTGTTCAGTTCCATATTTTTGAACTAGGATATTCATACAAATGAAATTAGATACATATGGGACAATACCAAGACTTACTTCATAATTAAATATAATGACGGTTTTGACACTGAGAATGGTCGATGTAATTATAGATATTATTAACCAAAAGTAAAGACCATTTTTGCCATATAATTTATTTGCTATGATAAGTGCGGAAAACGTAACAATAATTTCTATTAATAAAATTAATTCATTCATTTTTTCACCTTCTTTAATGTTAATATATAATATATAAAAGGTAAATAAAGAATTGATGTCATTAATTTAAAAGTATAAGTAGCAAGTACAACGTAAGTTACATTCATACTATTATTACCAAGGTAGATAATAGGCAAATATATGGCTGTATCAATTATGCTTATGATGATAGTGGTTAAACAATTTTTAATAAATGGATTATCATAATATTCTTTAATGTATTTATATATAATAATTATTATGCTGTAAAGCTTTGCAAATCATAAGCTCCCGGTGTTTAGGGTGACTCCACACGATGTGGGGAGATGTCAACACAGCCGACAGATGGGACCACCGCCGTCAGCGGCCGAGGGATTGCCGAAGAATAAAGCTTATTTATAAATTAAAGATTAGATAGACAATACCTTAATTTTCTTTCATTCAGCCGAAAAAGCCCTTTTGCGGTTTGGTAATGTACCGATCGGAATCGGTGTTTACAAGTATTGTCTCCTGCCCTATAACTTCAATTTCCGACCACGGAATTATTATATCCTCCTCATGCCCGAAAAGCCCCAAGACGCGCGGTCTGCCCGGTATTACAAGCGCGCTTAAAGAGCCGTCTACCGTGTTGAACTCCACATCGTAAACATAGCCTAAAACACAACCGTTTTTAACGCAAACCACCTGTTTGTTGCGAAGATCCGCAATTTTGCAATTCATACACTCTCACTCCCTGTTTTGAGTATATGAGCAAATCTTTAAAATTAGTCTTCAAAAACGTTTTCGGGTTCTTCTGCGTCTTCTTCCCCGTCCTCGGCTTTTTTGGGTTTCTTTTCCTCAACCGCGGCGTTTATCCAAATCCTCGTCCGGGTGGTCACGGTAATACGGGTCAATTATGCACTTCTTGATTGATGGGAATGTGCAGAACTGAACCAACAAAAACCTGAATGACGGGAACAAAAGAACGTAAAGCAATACTTCAAATGTAATAACCATAATAGCATAAGAAGATAACAATAAAAGTATTCCCACATTCGCGGCGTAAACCAGCAGAATTGAGAAAAAGCAGACTAAATTCATTTTCATATTTATAAAAACAAATTTAAAGCTGTTTCGGTATATCTGCTTTAACGAAAATTTAAAGGTGATTATAAGCGTCCATACAAAATAGTCCATCACCGTAAATATAAAGAGCATACAAAGCGATATTCCGAGACCTATTGTTGACATTATGCCCTTGCTGCCGAAATAGAAGAAATAAATGTCAAACCCGAGAATTATATAAATCACGAGCTTTATTATACCCGCCGGCAATGCCTGTTTCCAGTTTTTCTTAACCGTATCCCACAAGTCGCTCACGCCGAACGAATGCTTATCCCGCGCGATATTGCGCGTTACATTGGTAAGCCCGGCAGACGCCAGCCCGTTTGTTAAAACCGGGAGTGATATAAGCCCGTAAACCAGATTTATTACTATGAATTTCCAGAAATTGCGGAAAAAGGTTTCAAAAAATACTATAAAGCCCTTTTTCTTGGGCGAGTTTTTTGAAATTCCCGGTCCTTCCTTTTCATAATTGAATAAGCCGAAAAAGCCTGCCATTTAATTTTCCCCTATCTTATTTTTTCTTGTAGATAAGCTTTTCTCCCACGGAGAAATTCTTATAGCCCAAAATGTACGAAACGCAGCTTACCGCCGGTATTACAAGCGGCAGTAAAAGCAAAAGTATAAGCCTTATAACCGAAAGTTCGGAAACATAAACTGCGCTGCCGCAGATTACCTGTGTGAGCGAATAAAACGCCGCGTTTAAAAATTTAAGCAGCACCACCGGGAATTTAGGCGCAGCGCCTGCCTTTGCAATAATCACAAAGAGCAAAAACAAGTATTCCGGAGCAACCGCTATAAGCCCGATTTTAAGACCTTTCAGCTTATCCTCCGCCTTATGCTTGAATTTCACAAGGTTGCTGTCGGTCGTGCCGATATGCCAGATGTTCGGGTAAATGAATGAGAAAAGTATTAAAATACAGAATATCTGCGATACCGTGAGGAACGCCGCCGTTCCGCCCCTGGTCATTTCCGAGCGAATCTTGGATTCACTTACGGTGAATCCCCTGCCCTCGTATTCCGCTTTTTTTGTGTCCTCGCCGTCGGCGTAATAATGTGTATAAAGCTCCTGCGGCTCGCTCGAATCGCTCGAAGTACCGTAAGCCTTATATCCCACATTTTTGGTAAATGCCGCCGTTGACAGCACGCTGAACGACATAACAACAAAAAAGCACATAATGTTAACGACTATAAGCTTTAAAAAAAGCTTTGCGCCGGTTTTAAAATTTTCCTTCATTTCAGCACCTCATTTTAGTTAATATCTATTATAAGCTAAAAAAAAAATAAATGCAAGAGGACAAACCGTCTTCCCGCATTTTTAATAGTTTATTTACAAAATTATGGCTAAAACCACCGCGCCTATAATTACCGTTAAAACGGCGGCTGTTAAAAGGTGTATCTGCCTTTTGCGCTTTATCCTGTTTCTGACCGTCTTCGGTCGGCAACTGTCGTCATAGTGAAACGAAAAGCTGCTCGCCGCTTTTTTTAGCTGCTTTGCGCTTAATGTGCCGTACTCCGGTGTGACATAAAACACAATTTTTTCAAAGAGCTTACTGCCCGTATTATTTACGACAATTACCGTCTTGCTTACACCTTTTACCATATTTTCGCCCCTTATTTCAAGCTGTAAATATTGTGGACGGAAATATGGGAAAATATTCAAATCACCGCTTTTTTCTATTGTTATTCATTGTGAAGACGGTATGACAGCGCCATAAGACTGTCGCCGAAATGTACATTTTCCACCTTGATTTCGGGATATTTGAGTGTCAGATCATAATGGCTGAAATTCCAAAAGCCCTTTATGCCGAGCCTTACAAGCTGATCTGAAATCTGAACAGCCGCCTTTTTCGGTATGCACAGAAACGCCGCCTCAGGCAGATTTTCGCGGCAGAATTCATCAAGTGTGGTTATATTGCGGACGGGCAGGTTCTTTATCATCTGCCCGATAAGCGACTCCTTGCAGTCAAACAGACCTATGAGCCTGAAGCCCTTTGTTTCAAAGCCGATATGCATGGTTATTGCCTTTCCGAGATTGCCGACACCTATAAGAATCGCGTTTTTAGGCGCGTCAATGCCGAGTATTCGCGCTATTTCGGACTGTAAAAGCTCGATGTTATAGCCGTAGCCCTGCTGACCGAAGCCACCGAAGCAATTCAGATCCTGCCGTATCTGGCTTGCGGTAAGCCCCATCCTTTCGGAAAGCTCACGCGAGGATATGCGGGTCATGCCCGAAGCTTTAAGCTCGCCTAAAAAACGGTAATAGCGCGGAAGCCGTTTTATTACCGAATCGGAAATATTGCTGCTCATTTCGGTTCCCCCCTTCAGGATTATTACAATACATATAATAATGCTTTGTGAAAAAAATGTCAAGTAACTTGAAAAAAAGGTTCGAGTCCTGTCACACTACGGCTGTGTCCGCAAGATATTCATATCCGCCTGAAGCTTTTTTGTAATAGGTTCTCTCAAATTCAACCTGACCGTAAGAAAACAATATGCTTTTTCTGTCTCGTAAAGCTTTTCACTTTCTTTGAATATTTCTCTGATTTTTTTGATGAAATCTCCCGTTATCTGTGTTATACTCTTGTACCGTTTTTTCCTACATTTATTTTACACTAAGCATAGGATATCAAACGGCAAATGTCAGATTAAATACCTCTGTTGTTTGCACAAAAGGCTCCCCCCATCTGCTTATCGGCACAAAAGAAGGAAGCCACAATGTTCTTTCCCGCACTGCAGGGAGTCTGTAACAACAACCGTCGTAAGATTAGGCAGGACACTACGATTGCAGTTTTTTAAGCTCGTAAAATCTTCCCTTCTTCGCCATAAGCTCCTCGTATGTACCGTATTCAACGCACCTTCCGCCGTCCATAACGGCAATTTTATCTGCATTTTTTATAGTAGATAGGCGGTGTGCTACAATAAATGTGGTTCTGTCGGCGGTAAGATTTTCTATAGCCGTTTGAATTTCCTTTTCGGTTACGGAATCAAGCGCGCTTGTAGCCTCATCAAAAATTATAACGCGCGGATTTCTTATTATTGCGCGGGCAATGGAAATCCGCTGCCGCTGACCGCCCGAAAGTTTAGCGCCGTGCTCGCCTACCGTGGTGTTTATTCCGTCGGGCAGCTTTTCAATAACGCTTTCAAGCCGTGCCGCTTTTACGGCGTAATCCAGCATTTCCGCAGTAACATTTTTTCTGCCGTAGGTTATGTTTTCCTTTATTGTGCCCGAAAAAAGTATGGAGTTTTGCGGCACTACGGATATGAATTTTCTGTAAGAGCGCATATTTATTTTATCCGCATCAATTCCGTCTATTTTAAAGCTGCCGCTGTCTATTTGGTTAAAGCCTATAACGAGATTGAGCACCGTTGATTTACCCGAGCCGGATTCTCCCACAAGCGCCACAGTCTCGCCGGGGCTTACCGTAAGCGAAAAGCCGTTTAATACAGGCGTGCGGTCGTCGTATTTAAAGCAGACATCCTTAAACTCATAGCCGCCCTCAAGGTTTTTCATCTTTATTTTTCGGTCGTTATTCTCAATATCGTGCGAATTGAGTATCTCGCCTATTGAGTTTATTGCCTCTGCACCCTTTGAAATAATGGGCAACAGCCCCATTATGCCTGAAACCTGCCCGATAAGCGCGCCGAAATAGCTTTGATAGAGAGACACGTCGCCTATTGTTATTTGCCCTCTGAACGCCAAAAAGCCCGTAAAGAAAAGGCATATCATTTGAAACAGTGAAAACATAACCCAGTTTACCGAGCCGAACACGGCGTATATCTTATCCATTTTGTAGCCGCTTTCGGCTATATCGGTAACACTGGCGGTGAGCTTTTTAATCTCGTTTTTCTCAAGCGCGTGCGCCCGCGTTACGGGAATAAGCTCCTCCATATCGAGCACATCCGACGCAGTGCTCTCCATTTTCTTGCGGAAATCGTGGCTTTGCGCCCGCATTTTCTTTTTAAAGATATTGCTCAAAAATACCGCAAAAGGCACGCAGACCAAAAACATAAGAAAAACATATATATTCTTGGTTATTACTATTGCAAGCGATATTGCCATATTTGTAATAACGGTAAGCGTGGTGGTGAAAATCTGCCCGGTGAAGTTTTCAATTGCCTCAACATCCCGCATTACCTTCGACTGTATTTTGCCCGATTCGGTTTCCTTATGGAAGGTGACCGACAGCTGCTGCAGCTTTCTTATCATAGCACCGCGAAGCCCCGCTTCAACGCTGCGCTGTGCACGGCTCAAATACTTCATATGGAGTGTGTGGTTGGGAATATTCTGCAAAAGAATTACAACCGTTACCGCGCCGTAAATTATAAACCTTTTCACAGCGTCATCCGGCTTTTCGGTTGCTATATTTATAACGCCAGCGGTTATAAGCGGAATTATCCATGTTGGCGAAGCCTTAATGAAAAACATAAGCGCCGACATTAAAAGATTGCCGTAATTTCCCTTGTAAAAACGAAAAAGCGTTGCTAAAAATCCCCGGCTTTCACCGGAATAACAATCAAGCAACGTTTTTTCTTCTTTTAATATTTTTTCTCTGTCGAACTGCGGCTTTGCCGTTGTCATAGCAGACACCCCACTTATAAATTTAAATATTGGGTGTACACATATTACCACAAATAAAAACGAAGTCAATACTTTTTTTTAAAAGCTTATTTATTTAAGCAAATTCATGACTCGGCTTAATTTTTTAACCGTTTCCCAAATCGGCTTTTAAAAGCTCCCGGGATTTGCCGATATAAGTCTTTTTATCGCCTCGGCGGCAGCGGTAAGTCCCGCAGCGCCGGGAACCGGTGCCATACTCGCAGGGCTCACCCTGCCCGTGCTGCGATATTCGCCGCAATCCTGCGGCTTTATGGGCGGCTCGTCACTCCAAACGGCGGTAACACCCGAAACACCGCGCTTTTTAAGCTCATAGCGCATAACCCGCGCTAAGGGGCAAACGCTTGTTTTTGATATATCTGTCACCCTGATACGCGTGGGGTCGGTTTTATTGCCCGTTCCCATAACGCTTATAAGGGGGATTTTTCTCTTATACGCCTGCTCCGCTAAAAAAAGCTTTGCGGTCACGTTATCCACCGCGTCTATCATAACGCCGAATTTTTCAAAGGGGATTTCGCTTTCGGGCGTTATAAATTCGCAAACGGGAATTATATTGCACCCGGGGTTAATATCCCTGTACCTTGCGGCGGCAATATCGGTTTTGTTTTTACCGACTGTTGAATTAAGCGCTATAAGCTGGCGGTTTATGTTGCTTTTTGCAACCGTATCGTTATCGTATATATAAACCGTGCCGAGCCCTGAGCGCACAAGCGCCTCGGCGGCATACGACCCCACGCCCCCAAGCCCGAAAACTGCAGCGGCGGAGTGTGAAAGCTTATCTATTCCTTTTTCGCCTATAAGCGAGGCGGTTCTTAAAAGTTCTTCGCGCATATCACAGCTCCAAGTATTTAATAAGATATGGTATCTGCGTTTCAAAGTCTACCCCGAAGCGTTCTTCGCGGTTATCGGTCTGCGCCTTTTTTATGCAGCGCGCGGTGAAATTAGCAGCTATCTGCGCGGCGGATTTCAGGCTGCGGTCGCGAAGATATGCGGCGGTAAGCGTGCTTGTAAAAATATCCCCCGTGCCGTGGTAAGCCACGGGAATGCGCTCGGCAAATACATATGAGGCGGTTTCGCCGTCAAAAACGGCGGCGCCGATTTTTCTTTCGTCAAAGCTTACGCCCGTCAGCACAATATCGGCGTGGGTCTTCAAATAAAGTCCGCCTAGCAGCGCCTTTATATAATCTTCATCATACGGCGGCTCCTTATATTCGCACCCCAGCATAAGGCAGGCTTCGGTAATATTAGGGGTTATAATATCCGCCGCGGCGCATAATTTCAGCATATAATCGGGAAAATCAGGCTCAAAGCCGCGGTAAAGCCTGCCGTTATCCGCCATAACGGGGTCGGCTATAAGCTTTGTATCGGGGCGGCTTATAAGCCGGGCGGATTCCAGCGCCAAATAAATTTGCTGCTTTGAGCACAAATAGCCTGTGTAAACCGCGTCGGCGGTAACGCCCTCCTCTTTCCAGTGACGGGCTATGGCCACCATATCGGGTGACATATCCTTAAATGTATAATTTTTAAAGCCGCCCGTGTGGGTTGAAAGCACCGCCGTGGGAATAACGGCGGTTTCAATTCCTGCCGCCGAAATTATAGGCAGCGCGACCGTGAGCGAGCATTTCCCGAGACAGGAAATATCACTTATTGCAACAACTCGCTTTTGCAAGCTATTTCACTCCCTTTTTAGGACAAAAACTTTCAAGCGGACAAATTTCGCAGTGCGCTTTACGGGCGGTGCATATATCCCTGCCGAAAAGCACCGCGCGGTGGCAAAACGCATTTGATCTTTCGGGCGGCAGCAGCTTTCGCATTTCGGTTTCAACCTTCAGCGGCACGGTTGTATTAACCAGCCCCAAGCGGTTGCAAAGCCTTATAAAGTGCGTGTCGGTAACCACGGCGGGCTTGCCGAAAATATCCCCGCATACAAGGTTTGCCGTTTTTCTGCCTATTCCGGGCAGGCGGGTCAGTTCTTCAATAGTGTCGGGCACTTTACCGCCGTACTGCTCTGTCAGCAATTTGCCGATGCCGCAAAGGTCCTTTGCCTTTGTTTTGTAAAGCCCGCAGGTTTTAATAAGCTCCTCCACCCGCTTTATATCGGCGGCGGCAAGTGTTTCGGGCGTGGGGAACTCGGCAAAAAGCGCGGGAGTTACCATATTCACCCGCTTATCGGTGCATTGCGCCGAAAGCCGCGTTGCGATAAGCAGCTGATACGCGTCGGTATAGGTAAGGGAGCACACGGCGTCGGGGTAGAGCTTTTCAAGACCCGCAACCGCCCTTTCGGTTATTTCTTTTTTACGCATTTGTAGGCTCCAGCTTTAAATCCCCCTGCTTTATAAGCCCCAATTTGCGCATACCCTCGGCAATGGCAAGGGTCACAGCGGCGGGGAGAATAAAGTGCATAACTATTATTTCAATTATTGTAACCGCGGGTGAAAAGCCCGCCGCGGTCATACTGTCATACGCCATAAACTGACCCACAAGCCCCGAGGAGCCCATGCCCGAGCCTACGGGGTTGCTTACCATTTTAAGCACCGCCGAGGAAATAGGACCGAGTATAGCGCTTGAAAGCACGGGCGGCAGCCAAAGTATAGGCTTGCGCACGAGGTTCGGTACTTGCAGCATAGAGGTGCCCAGCCCCTGGGCTATAAGCCCGCCGAGCTTATTTTCGCGGTAGCTTATAACCGCAAAGCCTACCATATTGCAGCAGCAGCCTATTGTAGCGGCGCCTGCGGCAAGCCCGGTTATTCCCATTGAAATGCCTATTGCCGCCGAAGAGATGGGCAGGGTGAGAATAACGCCCATAAGCGCCGAAATCGCAATTCCGCCCAAAATCGGGCTGTTTTCAACATTTATATTAACAAGCTCGCCGAGCCACTTCATAGCCGTGGAAATGTACGGTCCTACAAAATAACCCGCGGCGGCGCCCGCCAAAATGCAGCAGACAGGCGTTACAATTATATCGACCTTTGTTTTGCCCGAAACCAGCGCGCCTATTTCAATAGCTATGTAGGCGGCTATAAAAGCGCCGAGCGGCTCGCCGGGTGCGCCTATTTTAAACGCTTCGTTTGCAAGGTTGGGGAAAGCGCCTATCATACCCGTAACCCCCGCGGCTACCGCCACCAGCGG
>OLSB01000988.1_pt1 | contig 30486 bp, 16 predicted proteins | sample 1672071 | NCBI WGS metagenome assembly OLSB01 (sample SAMEA3136642, study PRJEB25190) | human gut metagenome | biome: human gut; feature: human-associated habitat; material: faeces | place: Austria | collected 2013 | reverse complement strand
TGAGTTAACGGCGACAAGTATTAATGAATTTGAAGAAAATATGTTTTTATATAAATATATTGTTGCTAGAAATAGATTAAAACATTATCAAAAGAATTTATTCACTGAATTAAATTTTGTTGCTCTTTTTTCTGAAATAAATAAATCATTCTATTTAGGTGATGAATGTGATTCAAAGGAAGCATCTTTATTTTTTATTGGCGAATATAGTAGTGACTATATTTTAAAATCATATATAAAAAATGGTTATCACTTAGCTCTTTTTAACAGAACTTCATTGTTAGAAGTGATGAAAAAAGAAGATGCTATTAATTTTGCTCCTGGATTGTTTTATAAGCATCAATTAAATAATTTACTCGAATTTAACAGATTTAATATATGGGTTTTAAGCGAAGAAAATATTGATAATAATTCTTATCATATAACAAATCTAATTATAGATATGATTTCATATTGGTTAAATCAATTTTCAATATTATTTAAAGATTTGAATGGATTGTTTAAAATTAATATTCATTGTGATCCATCAATATATAGTACACATTATGATAAAGATAGCAAAGTTGGTAAAATATTATTCAATATTAATAGTAGACAGTTAGACATTACTTTTGGAAAAAACTCTTTAAGGTATTTCGAATCCACTGATAATGATAAAGAAAAATGTTTTATATCTAATATAGTAAAGAGAATATGTGAAATCTATCAAATTGAGTATCCAAGTGAGTTGATTAATCAGATTTTTAGTAATAAATATAAAAAGAAACTAATTATTATGAATTCTAACGATGATGGGTATATGCCTCCTTTTGAAGATGAATGTGTTTTACGTGTTAGTAATGCTATTTCAAATTTGATAATAGATGATGTAGGACTATATTTAAAAGATGACAAAAAAATACCTTATGGGAAAATAGAAGATTATAAAATTTTAAATGATATTGTTGGACATCTATACAATAATATTCTGAAGAAAATAAAAAAGTATAATAAGCGTCAGTTAATATATTTTTTATATCTAGAGTTTGAAAAAAATTTATCATCATTATTAATAAGGCAAGAAAATTATGCTAGCGATGTAGTATGTTATCCTGATAGAAAAAAAGAGATAGATGAAAAAATAAATGATTTGAATCGAACTTCAGTCGCATTAAAATTTATCATAGAATTAGTTGCATCAATAAAAATAGATGGAACCGATGATATTTCACTATATGAAATTGAATATATTTTAACAGAAGCTTCCAAAATAATTGATTATGCATATATATGTGATATTTACAACTATAAAATGGCTGATAATACATTAACCTTATTAAATTCTAATCGATTAGGGTACAATAAAAATTTCTTGATAAGAGTAAACCATTTTTTGAAAAATGCAAAGATGGGTAGCATGGGAGCCAAAGCAAAAGATAAACGAAAAATGTTATCGCAATATGAAACTGAGAAAAAAGATATTCCTGGATTTGAAGAAGCTTTTGAAGACGAATTTGGATTTACATTTAAAGATTTTACTGAAGTAACTGTATCATTGCTGGAAATAGCCGAGGATAAAAATGGTGATTTTAACACATTGTATTCAACGACTATAAAAGAATTAAAAGATCACATAAATAATCAAGTTAGTGATGCTACTTTAAATAAAATTATTTTATACTTATCTCAAGTTGAAAGAGAAGATTATTTAAATCCGCCTTCACCATATCGAAATGTAGATGTATTTCCATGGAGAAACAATAGGGAACTTTCATTAAATAGAAAACCACTTATTATTTATAAAAATGAAATTATTTATGGTTATAGGTCTCTTTTAAATGCAATATACTTTTTGTTTGAAATAATTAATAATGCTACATTTAAGGCAAGAAGCAAAAAAATGAAAACTTACCTCGGTATTATAAATAAACAAAGTGGAGAAGACTTTAACGAAAAAGTATATAATTATTTTTTCAAATGCTTTGATTATCTTGAAAAAGCATCGTGCGGTAAAACCGTTTTGAAATATTGTATTTGCGGTTCCGACGGGGATTATGATGACAGCACATCTACGGCAATTGTGCTTTGCTCGATATTGGAATTTATAAAATCATTGCCCGAAGAAAGCTGTGAATACAAAAAACTTATGAAAGCGGCAAAAAGATATATGAGTGGATTGCTTCAATGTGCGGCAAAGCCCGAAGAGCTTACAGAGGGACTTTTAGACAGAGGATTTATTCTTCATGCAACACATGAGGAACGCGGGGTAAAAACTTCCGCGACGGTTTCGGGAGATTACTTTTACGTTGAAGCTCTTATGCGCTGTCTTTACAACTGGCAGCCTTATTGGGACTAAATAATTTGAAGGGAGAAAAAGATATGAAAAAACTTATTGTACTGTTAATTGCATTAACAATGGTGTTTGGGGGATATGCCTCTGCCGCCCCGTCAGACACGGCTCTTCTGAGAGTAGGTGCCGTAGGGGTTATGGTAGGAAACGATAATGGCGACATGGAACTGTCGAAAGAAATAAAAAGAAGTGAATTTGCCGTTATAATTTGCAGACTTGCCGGCTGCGGAGAGCTTGAACCTGCGGATTCGCGTTTTGATGATGCCAAAGCCGCATATTGGGGAAGCGGATACATTGAAAATGCGGCTGCAATGGGAATAATAAGCGGTGTTGATAAAAAGCATTTTGAGCCGGAAAGAAGCGTAACATACACCGAATGTGCAAAAATGCTCCTGTGCCTTTTGGGATATGGCGGTGAAGCTGAAAAACTCGGCGGATATCCCGGAGGATATATAGCAAAAGCGGCAGAACTCGGTCTTTACGACGGTGTTTTGCAGGAAGGCGAAAATGCAATACGCGGCGAAATAGTGAAGATGATTGACAATGCATTTGATGTAAAACCGCTGAAGCCTATGTACGGTAAGGACGGAGGGTATGAGCTGTCAAACGAAACACTTTACGAAAAGCTTACAAAAAGCAGTGAGCTTACGAAAATTCGCGGAGTGCTTGAAGGAAACGAAATTTCGGACGCAGACCTTGACGGCGAAATAAAAATAGACGGTATTGTTTACCAAAGTCCGAAGGCATATTCCGAATATTTGGGAATGACTGTTTTGGCATATGCCGGAGAAAATGACGGAAAAACAGAAATTACAAACCTTATTTCTGCGGAAAGCTCAAACAAAGTATATGAATTTGACGCTGAAAACGTTGAGGTTACGGAAGGTTATATCGAAAATACAAATGAAGACGGTACACGGAAAAAGCTTAATATAAACAGCGCAACAAAGTTTTTCATAAACGGCAGAGAGGTTTTAAATCCGAGTTTAAACGATAAAAGAGCAGATTACGGTTCGTATTTGGTTGTTGATAACAATTCCGATAAAACTGCCGATTATGTTTTTATAAAATCACCCGAAAGCGTAATCGCGGACAGAGTAAACGCGGAAAAGAAAGCCGTGTATTTTAAAAACGGATATACGGCGGCAGGCAAAACGGGATTTGTTTTTAAAGAAAATGATGACGATTGCCGCTATACGTTTTTAAATGCCGACGGCAGTTCTTCGTCTTTTGATGAAATTAAGCCTTCCGATGTGCTTTCGTTTTTGGCAAGCCGCGATAAAAAACTTGTTACGGTTATAGTAAGCCATGAAAAGATTTCGGGCAAAATAAGCGGCAAACGCGGCGAATACGTTGAAATAGACGGAAAGGAATATAAAATCGCAAGAGGAGGCACAGTAACTTATAATATAGGCGACAGTGCAGAGTATGCCATTGATGCGTTCGGAAGAATTGCGGGCATTACGGGAGCAAAGAACGCAGGACTTAAATATGCCTACATAACGGACGCAGGAATTAAAAGCGGAATAGGCGGCAAGACGGAAATTCAGGTGATTCACGGCGGAACTCCGGAAAAGTCGGTTAAAACAAGCGGCGGTACGGAGACAATAAGTTATTATTTGCAAAATGAAGAAAAAAACGTTTTAAGCCTGGCAGACAGAGTTATTTTCGGCATCGACTGTTTTGTCGGAGACGGAGAGAGCGTTTCGTCAAGCGAAATATCGCCGTCGGTTTTAAAAGAATGTGCGGCGGGTTATGCTCTTAACAAAGACGGCGAGGTTTCGGAGCTTTACATATACAATGTGCCGGATCTTATGAAGTCATACACATTTAATGCAAAACTTTTTGCATTCGGCGGAGAAAACGTGGACAGGGGATTTTTCTCGGACGAATCCACGAGCGTAATATGTATACCGAATACGGTTAAATCATCTGATGACTATGATGTGAGAGTTTCGGTGACGGACAAAAACACATACACCGTGTACGGAGTTTTGGGATTGCCCGTAAACGAAGCCGGGGCACAGAGAAATGCAGAGCCTCAGAATGTTATAATACTGAGAACATCAATGGATTCTTCACAGCCTGCAAATATTACAAAAGACAGGGATATTTGCATGGTCGGCACGGTGTCTAAAACGGCTTCGGAAGATGGCGGAGAAATATATAAGATAGAAATGCTTAACGGTGATGAAAAACTCTCTCTTGAGACAAAGGCTGACAGTGCTGCAAATTCCGCAGCATCTAAGCTGCGCAAGGGCGATCTCGTTCAATTTGTAAAAGACAGCTCGGGTAAAATTGAAAACATCAAAAAGCTTGCCTCGGTTCAGGGACTTAAGGATTTTTCGGATACCGGAAATCTTTACGGCGAAGTGTGGAGTATAGACTATAATATGTATGACTATTTCAGCAACAGTATGGTAGATTTGATAACCGTAGCTTTCGGAAACGGTGCTGAAAACAAACAGGTACGTCTTTTCCTTGAAGACGGACAGCCTGTTTACAGATATGACAGAAGGTCGGGTTATATTTACGCCGGAGATACGGGAGATATTACATCCGTTACGGCTTCTGCCGCAGACGCGTCAAAATTATTTGTTTTGATGGAGGATAACGATGCGCTTGCATTTGTAATTATAGATGACTGAGGAGGTGTTTTCGGTTGAAAAAAATATTTTCTGTTTTACTTGCATGTATAAGCTTTTGCTGGATTTTTCCGGCTTCTGCCGCTGCGGAGTTTTTAAACGCCTCGGCGGAAGAAAGTGTTGCAGCCGATATAGATGCGCTGAGCGATGATATGCTTTTGTCGGTTCCGCTCACAGATGACGGCTATCTTCTCGACCCGCTGGTGCTTGATGAAATTTCAAAAGGTGAAAACGGGAGTGAAATTACATGGAGCAGTTCGGCTCCCGAAATTATTGCGGAAAACGGTGCCATAACGCTGCCGGAGAAAGAAACAAGAGTGGTGGTTACGGCAAAAGCCGTTTTGGGAAATGCAGAAAAAACAAAGAATTTTGAATTTCTCGTTGCAGGAAAAAGAACTGATATTGAAGGACTGCCGCTTTGGCGCGAAAAGATAATGTCCGATGATTTTTCCGACAGCGTGCAGGGCGCGTACATAGAGACAACAAACTTAGATTCGGGGTCTGACTTTGTATCCGAAGAAAGAGGAAGAATCCGTCTTGAAAGACGCGCGTGGGTGAGCGGAAAAGAACCGGCTGTAAGGTTTTATTTTGATGATAACAAAACGCCTTTGTCGGGAGAGTTTCTTCAGGAGCTGACATTGACAAGAACAAGCGATATAGTAAGGCTGCGCTTCGGGATAAACGAGCAGTGGCAGTATTTTACGCAGATATATTGGGAAGGCAATAATTTTATAATTTCGTATCGCGACGAAAATTTAAAGACGGCTTCAAAAACGCTTGATATGACGGGAATGAAAACGGCTAAAATTTCATTGCTATCGAATTATACGAGCGGGACGCCGATGTTTTCGATGTGGATAAACAATAAGCTTGCCCTGTCAAATGTTTTTTGCGTACAGGACGTAAATCCCAAAAATGCAAAATGGATGCAGTTTTATACCGTAAGTTACGGTAATTTTTCCGGAGTCGGTGAGATAACGGCAGATAATTACGGCGTTTACAGGCTTACGGAGGCACCTGTTTCGGGTGACGATGAAGAGCTTCTGCAAAAAGATTTTGACTTGTTGACGGAGGAAAGCATACTTTCCGCTCCGAAAGCGGACGGATTTCTTATCGATAATCTTGATACGGACATTGTAACAAGCGGAAGATACGGAAGCCTGATTTCATGGACAAGTTCGGATGAAGACACAATATCTCCGCTCGGCAAAGTTACAAGAAGGGAAGAAGACAAAGAAGTTACGCTTATGGCGCATCTTACGCGCGGCGAATATTCTCTGGAGAAAAAATTCGAATTTACCGTTGCATCGCGCATGAGAGAGTTTGAAGGAATGACGGGAAATAGGTTCCCGGAGTTTTTTGACGATTTCTCTGACGGAAAACTTGACGGACGAATAAAAACCGACAGGTTTACTTCCGATGGGGACAGTTTTTCGGAAGACAACGGAAAACTTACGGTTACGAGAAACAAATGGGCAACCTCAGAGCCGTGCCTGCAATTTTATTTTAATTCCGATATGGATACCAGAAGCGATAAATTCATACAGGAAATGACATTATCCAGAACAAACGATACGACAAGAATAAGATTCGGAAATAACGCAAACTGGAATTATGTTTCCCAACTTTCATGGCACGGCAATACGCTTTCCATGGATTACAGAGACGAAAATCTGCAGGTTGCTTCAAAGTCACTTGATATGACCGGACAAAACAAGCTTAAAGTTACGGTTCTTATGGATATAGACGCGCCGACGCCGACATTTTCCGTGTGGCTTAACAACAGACTTTTTCTTGAAAATGTATATTCAAGATATAATTTAAGTCCGAAAAATGTTAAATGGACGCAGGTGTATCTTGTGAGCTTCGGTGACTTTTCGGGTACAGGCAGCGTTTCGGTGGACAACTACGGAGTTTATAAAATAATGCCGGATATGAGCGACGAAGAAAGGTGCATATCAGACAGTGAGGCACTGAAATATGAAAGTCTTCTTTCGGGAATATCTGTTTTGGAAGGCACAATAAGCGATGATTTGATTCTTCCGCAATACGGTGAAAACGGCAGCCGGATTTACTGGACTTCATCGGATACGGGGGTAATAGAAAATGACGGCAGGGTTATAAGAGACCCGTATGAAAACAAAAGCTGTATTATGACAGCCGAATTTGTATCGGGAAGTGTACGTAAAACAAAGCAGTTTGAATTTACGGTTTTGTCGCTTCAGGTGGAAATCGGCGATGTTCCGACAGTGCGTGAGATGATAGTTCAAAACGACTTTTCCGGAGAAGAAAGCGAGAATTTAATTGTTACGAACGAATCCGGCGGCGGAAAAGTGTACATAAAAGACGGCGCGCTTTGTATAGATAAAACCGGAGACGGCTCAGCGCAAGTCAGCGCGACAATATATTCCGGAGCAGACAAAAACGCGTCTGCCGCAGGCGTTATAGGACTTGAATTTGATGTTGAGAGGGAGAAAAGCTCAAGCGTGCAAATCCGCTCTCTTGACGCTGCCGGGAATCTCTATTATTCTTTTGCATGGGGAAGCGACGTTATAAGCGCATATTATTCAAACACGGCGGGCGTTACGGGAACGAGCTCAAAAGTATGGGGCGGCAAGGCAAATAAGCTGCATTTTAATATGATGTTTGACTGCTCAAGGTCAACATATTCAATGTGGGTTGACGGACAGCTTGTAATTCACGACAAATATTCAAGAATTGTGGGAACAAGCGCAATAAGCTATACAATGTTTTATCTCGAGTCCAAAAATTCAATAAAAATACGCGATTACAAGCTGTATCATGCAATACCTCCGAAGGCAGAGCGGCTTTCGTACGATTTGAGGGCATTTTCCGTAAACGATATTCTCACAAAGCCTTTTGTCGGCGGCAATATTATAGATTCCGATTTGAAGCTGTCCGAAATTCTTCCGTACGGAACCGAAATAACATGGTCAAGCTCAGATGAGGAAGTTATAAACCCCATAAGCGGTGCGGTGACAAGACCGAGAAATACTGCGAAAAATCCTAAAGTTACCTTAACTGCAGAATTTGAAAACAGCGGTCTTTCAAAAACGCTTACTTATGATTTTACGGTACTTCGCGATTTTGACGACGCTGAAGAAAAGGCAAAGGCTGAGGCGGATGACATTACGCCGGATATTTTAACGAGTGAAAACCCGAATGAGATAACGATGGCGCTTAAGCCTTTGAAAAAAGGGTTCTACGGAAGCGATATAACATGGGAAAGCTCCGACAAATCCGTCATTTGGAACAGCGGACACGTTGTGCGGCCGCGCTGGGATGAAAGCGCAAAAGAGGTTACGCTTACGGCAACCGTAGGAGGCAGATTCAAAAAGAGCTTTGAATTTACCGTGCTTCCCGATGAAAAGCCGAAAGACCCGGGTTATATCACCGATGAGGAATTTTTCGGCAAATGGAGCGGCACAGAGTGGACCAAAGGCGGAAAATTCGACTATACTTTGCCGGGACTCGGAGCAGTCGAAGCCGCCGCCAAGGCAGGTGACTATGAGTCTGCAAAAAAAGAGCTTCTTTCTTATATTCAAGGCAGAGAAGAGAAAACAAGTCTGGGACTTATGCAAAGGTATACCGGCTGGAGCAATATGTGGGCTGACGGTGTTCAGGATATTTCCGAAGCATGCGCATATTATAAGGGCGATATAAGCGTAACCGGAGACAGCTTCGAGGCGGTTTATTCGAACATTTATAATCCTAACGCAATCACCAAGGGCGGCGTGAAGGCTTTTGAAATAATAGCCAAGTACAATGAAGATAATGCGGCCCTTATAGCCGGGCATGATTACGAAAACGAAAATATGCGCCCGGTGCTTGAACTTACGGTAAACGGGGAAGTGAAATATTTCCCGGCTTGCGACAGTGCAACCGTGCGTGCGGGCAGTTATTCAAAAAAGCATTATGACGGCGGAGGTATTCTGAAAGCAAAAACTTTCGGAGAATTCTTAAGCGATGAAACATATAGGGTGCTGCTTAAATTCGATTTGTCGGCGCTCAGCTCGAAAGACACGATAACAAACGGAAGGCTTCGTCTTTATGCAAAAAAAGATACGCCGTTTGCCGACAGCTCGGAACTTTTGCTTGTTAATACACTGAGCTCATCGTGGGAAGGCAGCAAAGTTGTTTGGGACGGTCTTTCATTTGTGGTACACAATTATAACGGAATCCCGGGCGGATATGCATGGGGTTCAGAAAAAAGCTCAAACATAGAGTATGCTTATCAGACGGTTCGCTTTATGCAAACAAGAACCGTTATAGCCGAATATCTTTACACAAATAACGAAAAGTATGCATATGCACTTCTTTCAAATATAGCCGATTTTATAAAAGATTCGGGAACATCTACACCGTATCCGAGGCTTCTTGATGCGGCTCTGAGAATGCAGCAGTGGATTGTTGTTCTGAAATATTTAAAGAACAATAAATATATGGATTCCGAGCTTTGCACAATGTTTCTTAAAAATATGTGGAGCAATATAGACTTTTATTCGAGAAATATAAGCGCAACCTCAAACTGGCTTGATTATTCATATCTTGCAGAGTTTTACGCTTCCCAGGCTTTTCCGGAGTTTAAAGTTTCAAGCGAAGGCGTAAAAACCTCGACGAATCATTTTACCGAGGGAATTAAAAAAAGCTTCCTGCAAGACGGCTCATATATAGAAGCCACAAACGGTTACAGCAATTCGGTTCTTTCAATGCACCGCGATTTTAAAAAGGCGGCATACAGCATGGGGATAAGTCTTCCGGAAGAATATGATGAAAGGCTCAGAAAAGCTGTATACGGAATTGTGCTTATGTACGGCTCCGGAGGAAGCACGCTGCAATACGGCGACGACGGGTTCGGAACGCGCAGCACAAACGGCTACGGGCAGTTTGTGGAGTGGTTTGACGATTATGAGCTTCAGTATATAGATTCGGAAGGGCAAAAAGGCACGGAGCCTTCATGGACTTCACATCTTTTTGAAAACAGTGCGTACACGATATTGCGCAGCGGATGGGAAAAAGACGACACGGTGCTTTTTACGAATGTGCGCGGCGGTGACGGCGGACACGGTCATGCAGACGATAATGAAATAGTGCTGTCAGCATTCGGCAAAAGACTTTTGGTTGACAGCGGTAAATTTAATTACGATGCATACAGCGAAGTAAGGCAGTATGCGCTATCCACAAGAGCACACAACACCGTGCTTATTAACAATACTTCTCAGAGAAACGGCTGGCTCAGCCCGTCAACAGAATGTGTGGGCACGGTTCACAGCTTTGTTGCGGATAAAGACTATGACTTTGTAAGTCAAAGCACAAAAAGTAATGCGTCAAGCGGTCATAAAAGAAGTATACTCTTTATAAAAGACGGACCGATTGTGGTTTCCGATTATATGACGCCGAATGACAAAAAATCCGAAAACAGCTTCAAGCAGCTTTGGCATATGACGCCGGAAGCGAACATGAGCATAGAAAATGAAAGCGGAGTTATACGGTCAAATTTCGAAGACGGCAAAAATATTATAGTTGCGTCCGGCGACAGAGACGCCGCATCTTATGCAGAAGACGGCTTTTACGATATGGGTAACGATGTAAGAGTGAAATACGGCCTGTTTGAGAGGAAAAGCAAGGGCAATACGATTATGAATACCGTATTGCTGCCGACGGATTACAAGGATGCCGCGCTTTCCGCACAAACGCTCGAATCACCCGAAGATGTTGCCGCATTAAGCTTTGAGGTTAAGGGTAAAAACGGAACGAAAAAATATATTTATGCGCAGGATAACAGGGCAATTACGGGGGTTTTGAACATAGACGGTTTAAAAACCGATGCGGAGATTCTTCTTTTGGGAAGAGATGAAAAAGGAAGAATAACAGAACTTGCAATGATTGGCGGAAGCTATGTTACAAAAGACGGGGAAGACATCGTAAGCTGCGGCAAAAAGACGGACAATGTTTCTGTTTTTTCAAACGGCGCAGATGTGAACATTTCTTCTTACGAGAGCAATTTTACGGCATCGAATTTTAAAATTAACCTTGCAAATCCCAATGTGAAAAATGTGTTTGTGAACGGTGAAAGCACGCAATACTCATTGGACAAAAACAATTTTCTCAGTGTCGGAAGCGGCAGAAAAGAAGAAAAACAGGAAAATGACAAAAATTCAGACAAAGGTATAGGAGGCAGCGGAAGCGGCGGAAATGAGCCTCAGCCCACAGTATCTCCGCAGCCGACGCAAACGCCCGATACGGCTTTTAAAGATATTAAAGACCATTGGGCGGAAAAGTATATTGAAAGCATGGCAAAACGCGGAATCATAAACGGCGTCGGAGACGGTTTGTTTGAACCCGACAGAGCCATAACGCGTGCGGAAGTTATCACAATAGCCGCAAAAACTGCCGGAATAAGAGAAGAAAATTATAAGGGCGGTTTTAGCGATGTGTCGGAAAATGACTGGTTTGCAAAAAACGTTCAGGCTATGCTTTCTGCGGGTCTTATAGCGAAGGATAGCGTTTTCAGACCAAATGACGGCATAACGCGCGAAGAATTTGCAAAGATTATAAGCGGCACGGCGGACTATATGAAACTGCAAAAGGGAGAAGAAAAAAATATAGAGTACAGCGATGAAAGTTTAATAAGCGGCTGGGCAAAACCATTCGTTTATGATGTTACAAACCGCGCTCTGATGCTCGGAAACGAAAAGGGCGAATTTATGCCGAAAAACGGAGCTACTAGGGCAGAGGCTGCAACAGTGTTTTACAGGTTTTTAAATGGCAATACCGAAAATTAAAATTTTAGGAGGTTTTATCATTATGAAAAAGAAAATCACAGTACTTTTGTTGGCTTTGGTAATGCTTGCATCTTGTGTGCCGGCGTTTGCGGAAGGAGAAGAGAATGGGCTTGCGGCGCTTACAAAGGAGGATATTCTTTCGGTTCCGCTTCGGGATGACGGCCGGCTCATTGATAACCTTGACCTTGATTTGTACAAGGAAATCGGGGGCAAAAGCGTGACATGGACATCGAGCGACCCTTCCGTGATTTCGGAAAACGGCGTAGTTTCACGCGGTGAGGAAGACAAAGATGTTACGCTTACGGCGAGCGTCGGAGAGAACGAAACAAAAAGCTTTAACTTTAATGTTCCCGCTGCGCAAAACAATGTTTATGCGCTTCCGAATATGACGGAAAGCTATGTTGATGAGACTTTTTCGGGAACGGAGCTTCCGGCAAATGTCACCACACTTCCGTGCGACCCCGAAAAAGATACGTACGAGGTAAAAAATGGAAAGGCGGTGCTTACAAGAAGCGACTGGTCATATTCGTGAAAGGAACCGGGGTTTGAAATTTCAAAAGACGCTTCAAAAACGGCGATTTCAGGCAAATTCGTAATTGACTTTACCGTAAACACTACATCTCGTTATTTAAGATATGCTTTCATTGAAAAAAACTGGAGCGGATATGCGACATTTTGTGTATGGGACAGAAGTGCGGGAACATTCAGCGTGGATTATACAGACGAAAATGCTTCAGAATCCACATCGCATAATATCGGAAATTTTCAGGACAATAAAATGAAGTGCACGTTTTTCTTTGACACGACCGCGAAAAGATTTTCGCTCTGGATAAATAACGAGCTTATTCTGACAAATGTTAAATTCCGTTCAAACGTAGGAAATATAGGAATGTTCAGAATATTTACTCTGACAAACTCATCAATGAACGGCACCGGAAGCGTGGCGCTTGACAATGTTAAAATTTATAAGGCAGAAGAAAGTACGCTCTTTACGGACGCACTTGCGCTTTCTGAAAGCAGTATTCTTGCGGCTCCGAAAATTCGGGAAGAAAACGGAACGGAATTTCTCTGCGATGACTTGAATCTTCTCACGAAGGCGGCAAGCGGTGCAGATATAGAGTGGAGCAGCGAGCCGACGCTTATAGATTCTGAGGGAAGAATAACAAGACCTTTGACAGATACGGAAGTTACGCTTTGCGGCAGCGTTTCCGACAGTAACGGAAACAGCCTTGAAAAAACATTTGAGTTTAATATACCCGGAAAATATCACGATGTGGCGGGCATCGGTTACCCGAGAGAGGGTAAAATGCTTTATTCCGATTCTTTCTCGGACGGTGTGATTGCCCCCAATATCTTTTACGACGCCACAAAAGGCAAGGTGGAGGAAAAAAACGGTGTACTTTCGCTGACATCACCGGGTTGGTCTGAAATTCCGTATATCAGAATCTTTAACAATACCGAAGCGAGCGCGGCTGACCTTAACGGCAAATTCTGCGAGGAGTTTGTTGTGAAGAGCACGTCAAACAGATTCAGAATGAGATGGATTAACAGCGGATGGGAGGAAGTAGCGTTCGCGGAAGTGGTGAATTTTACAAACCTCGCCTTTAACTACAAAAATGAAAACGGGGCTCAGACATTGAAGAGCACCGTAGAAGCAAACGGAACCTATAAGGTTAAAGTGTTGTTTGACTTTTCGGTGTCGCCGGCACGTATGACGGTATGGCTCAATGACACCAAAATTCTCGACGATGTGTATACCGAAGCGCAAAGAGGCGTTGCGTTGACGCAGTTTTACACGACAGGCAGCGGAAGCTACGGCGGAAACGGCGTGCTGACCGTTGACAATTACAAGGTTTACAGAGTTGACGAAAGTGAAACGCCCGGATTTTACGTCGGTGATTTTGAATATACAAATGCAGGTACGGTTGTGAAAGGTGAAAACGGAGTAAGCATCCCTGCTTTTGTGACAAATTCCGAAAACGAAAGGGAAGTTGTGCTTATATTGGCTGTATACACGTCTGATGGGAAAAGGCTTAATAGTGTTGCCGTTACAAAAGCGGCGCTTTCGCCTTTGTCGCAGCAAAAAATTTCTGCGTCCGTAAACATCGAGGATGTGCCGGAAAATGCGACAATGAAAGCATTTCTGTTTGAAGATCTTAATAATATAAAACCGATAAAATAGTATTTTGCTATGGAGGGAAAATGAAAATTACTGAAAAAAACTTTGACGGTGTATATATAAAATATGACGGCGAAAACGCCGAAATAGGTTATGGAAGCAAAGCGCAGAAAATGCGTGCGGAATTTATGCTTAACAAGAAAATCGAAAACGGAGAAAAAAGCTTTGAAATCAGTGAAACTCCCGTTTTTGATTTGTGCGGACCGATGATAGATGTGTCGCGCGGCGGCGTTATGACGGCGGAAAGCGTTTGCCGCTTTGTGAAAAAATGTGCGCAGCTCGGGCTTAACATGATAATGCTTTATACGGAAGATGTGTACGAAATGCCCGAGTATAAATCCTTCGGATATATGCGCGGAAGATACAGTGCGGAAGAGCTGCGCAGAATAGACAGTTACGCTTCATCTTTGGGCGTTGAAGTGATTCCGTGCATACAAACCCTCGGTCATCTTGCAAAATTTTTGCGCCTTGGCGAAGTGTCGGCGGAAAACGGCAGTGTTTTGCTGTGCGGCGATGAAAAGGTTTATAAGTTTATAGAATGTGAAATCAAAACCATGAGCGAAGTCTTCAAAAGCCGCAGAATCCACCTCGGCATGGACGAGGCGGACGGACTCGGACTCGGAAAATATCTTTCAAAGCACGGATTACGTGATAAAATGGATATTTTCAACGAGCATTTAAAAAGGGTTTTGGAAATAGCAACAAAATACGGCTTTGAACCCATGATTTGGAGTGATATGTATTTCAGCTCTGATTCGCCGCAGGACTATTACGAGCCCGATTATGTCATACCGCAGCATGCAATTGACAATGCTCCTGAAAATGTGTCGCTTGTCTTTTGGGATTATTATCATAAGGAATACGATTATTATGATAAAAAATTCATTCAGCATGAGCGCTTTAAAAACAAGACTGTCTTTGCGGGCGGCATCTGGACTTGGGACGGATATGTGCCGAATTTCAAGTATACGCTTGATACAATGGCGCCCGCTCTTTCGTGCGCCGCAAAGCACGGAGTTAAAACCGTGCTTGCAACAATGTGGGGGAATGACGGTACTGAAACGCCGATGGAGCTGGCAGAATCGTCTCTGGCTGTTTTTTCGGAATATTGCTATAAGGGCGATAAATGCACGGAGGAGGATATTTTTCGGGCGGCGGAATACATAAGCGGTGAGCCGCGTGAGCTGACGGACGCAGTAGCGGCTTTTCACTGCGGCTTTGACGGAGCCGACAGAGTGGGCAAAAGCGTTATATACGGAGATCTGCTCCTTGATACCGTTTGGCACGATATAGACTATGCTTCGGTTTCGGAAATTTACGAAAAGTCTCTTGAGACGGTAAACAAATACAAAAAGTGCAGGTATTATGCATATTATAACGCATTGTTTTCTGCAGCTCTGAAAAAAGCCGATATAATGGGTAAGCTTCGTCCGGCTTACGAAACGGGAGACAAGACGGAGCTTGCGCGCATTGCGCTTGCCGATATACCTGAGCTTTCAAAGCTTTATCAAAATTTCTATAACGAGTTTAAAAAAGCTTGGCTTGAAACAAACAAGGTTTTCGGATTTGAAAAGTTTCAGCACCGTTTCGGCGGCATGAATATGAGATTTGAGTTTGTATCGGAGAGGCTTTTGGATTATGCTGAGGGAAGAACGGATAAAATCGATGAGTTTTGCGAAGAGGTTATAAAAGGAATCAACAAAACATGGAGAGATTTTGCCGATTATTCTCAGATTTAACGAAAGATGGGGCTGCGGCAAAATGAAATTATTTTGCTGCAGCCTCTTTGTAGCTTTTGCTTCGGGCAAAATTGCTTTTGCGGAAAGGATTGTTTTATGAGTAATGTTATTTTACGTCCCGGTAAAAATGCCGATGAAAAGGTTTTTCAGATAAGCTCTGCTGACGGAGTTATGCTTGACAGCATTAAAATTGTCGGAGAAGATAACGCCGGTGAAAGAATTTGCTTTGATAATTGTAAAGATGCAAAGGTTTGCAATAAATTCTGATGTGCATTTTTTTCGTAGATTTTATTATAACCGCCATGAAAGCCGAAATTCGGCACAGTTAACTGAAAAGATTTCATTTTTTAAGGATTAGTAAGTTAAAAGACTTACACATTTTATTTTTCCGTATGAGTCTGATCTTTTCTGTAATTAGACGGTGAAACCCCATAGTTTTGTTTGAAGCAGTGGCTGAATGAATACACATCCGAAAAGCCGCACTGAAACGCTATATCCGAAACAGGCTTTGAAGTATTCAAAAGTAATAGTTCTGCCTTGTTCAGGCGAACGTCTCTCAAAAATTCATGGGGTTTCTTTTTATATATAGCATAAAAAATACGTCTGAAATGCTTTTCGCTTATGCCTGTCATTTCCGCAATCTTACCGATTTTCAAATCGGAACGGCTATAATTTCGGTTTAAATAATCAAGAGCAATTTCAATTTTATTTGCCATTTTATAATTTATCTCATCAAAAACAAGGTCATTGTAAAGCCGGCCAATTATCTGATATAAAATTCCATTGCATATCATTTGGGAACCGGGCAAACCCGTGGCATACTCGTTAACAGCTTCCCGAAATAGTTTCTCATACCGATATGCGTTTTTTTTCGAGCAAACAGTATCAAACGGCAAATTACGGGTTGATGAAGCCGGGCTTGTGTCAAAATTAAAACTTACGGCAATATATGAAACGGCGCCGCAGCCGTATGCACTGCTTTTATCTATGGAGCCTTTTGCTATATATGCAACCTGTCCTTTTTTTATCTGAACGGTCTTTCCTTGTTTTTCATATCCGAGAGTTCCGTCTGTGACAAAGGCAAAACTATCGTGATTTCTGGGCTTGTCGGAAATATAAGGAGCGCCGCATGTCAGTGTATCGCAAAAAAACACTGCATCATGAGTATATATCATCGTTTCTGTTTGCATTCTGTCTTTCCCTCTTTTCCTGTTCTTGTTTTTATTATATCATATATTTTTTAGTGTTTCAATAATAATGTCCGTTTTAAACAAATTTATTTTTTTTAAAACATTTACATTTTTATATTCTGCTGTATAATTAAATATAAAGAGAAGTTTTTAAGAAGTGACCGAAACTCGGGAAAAATTTTTTCCCATGGTCAGGAATGCCATGTAATTTGACAGGGCGGATGAAAAATAAATGAATCCGCCAATTTTCTCGGCGGATATTCAATAAGATGATATACGGAGGGTAAATAAAATGAATGAAAGAATAGAAAAACTGCTTCAAAAAACACTTTCGGGTGAAATGTATGTTTATCCCGTAAAAACAGAGTATGACAGATGCGATTTGTTTTTATCGCCTATAAAAATGTCATGTAAAAGAGTATGTGAATATATACGAAATCAAGAACCGCTGATTACCGATGAATCATGTCTTACAGGGCTGATTCATTTTGACAACAGTGTGGAAGGAAATGTTTTCGAGAGAAACGGACATAAAAATTTTAGTATTGCATTCGAAAATTTTTATAATAAACCGGTTGATAATTTGCTTACATTTGAGTGGCAGCATTCTGCCGGGGATTTTGGTAAAATAATTAACAACGGCATAATCGGCATAAAAGACAACATAAAAAAGTCCATGGAAAGGCATAAGGGAGATGCGGATGCCATTGAATTTTTGGAAACGCAGTCGGACATTTGCGACAGTGTTATTGCGTGGGCGGAGAAATGCTCAAAAAAAGCTGTGATGATTTCAAAATCAGTATCTGATGCAGGTTGTAAAAAAAATCTTGAAAGGTTATCGGCATCGCTGAAAACTGTGCCCAAAAACCCGGCGAGCAGTTTTTATGAGGCAATATTGTCTTTGTGTGTCTGCTTCGGATTACTGCCGGACAGCTTGGGATTGATTGACAGATATTTATATCCGTTTTATAAACAGGACATTGAAAACGGGGTGTTGACAAAAAAGGAAGCATCGGAGTACTTGCAGGAATTATTCCTTATGATTCAAGGGTGGACTCATATTTCGTCAACTAATTTTCACAGGGGCGGCGAATCTCATTTTTGTGTGGGCGGATATCTTGAAAACGGCGAGGATGGTTTCAATGAATTATCAAGGCTGATTGTTGATTCTCTTATGGAGTTGCCCACATGGATACCGCAAATTTCTCTGAGATGGACGCCGAAAACTCCGCATGAAGTTTTGTATTATATGATGGACTGCGAGAGAAAAGATTCCAACAAGCGTATTGCTTTTGTTAATGATGTGCCGCGCATAAACGGTTTGATGAAATACACCGGACTTTCGCGTGAAAAAGCGGTGAATTATACTATGATCGGCTGTAATGAGATAGCTTTGCCGGGGGGAATTGTTTTTGGCTTTGATCCGATGAATATTGTCAGATGTGTCCAAAACACCTTCTTTAACCGAGGCGATGATATTATAAAATCAAAAACATTTGATGAGTTTTATGATATATTCCAAGAAGAAATGTTCAATGATTTACGGGAAGCCGACAAAATCGGTCACGGATTTCAAACCATACGCAGCCGCGACTGTAATTTGGTTAGCAATATACTGATTGACGGCTGCATAGAAAATGCCAAAAGCGTGACGCAGGGTGGGACGGATACATATATTGCCGTAGGTCTGCTCATAGGTATTCCGAACGTAATAGATTCTCTTGCCGTGACAAAACAATTTGTTTTTAATGAAAAGCAAATAACAATGGAACAATTGATTGACGCGCTGCGAAATAATTGGAACGGCCGCGAAGATTTGAGGGAATATATCTTAAAAAAAGGAATGTTTTTCGGCAATGATGATGATTGCTCTAACGGCGTTGCCAACAGATTTTTCAAAAGTCTTCAAGCTTGGAACACGGGTGATAACTATTTGAAAAAACCGTGGGTGTTCGGAAATCTTGTCGGCTATAATGAACATCATAAATTTTTCGGTAACAATACTAAAGCTACTCCGGACGGAAGATTTGACGGAGATATGATAAGCTTTGGAATCGGTCAGTCGGAGGGCAGGGACAGAAACGGACTTACGGCGCTGCTATCCTCGGTGGCAAAATGTGATTCCCTTTCGATATTGACGGGTCCGAGCGTTACAAATGTTTTGCTTGATGAACAATTGGTGAAAAAAGATGAAAATTTCGAAAAGCTTGTTTACCTGTTTGAAGCATATTTCAAAATGGGCGGAACTCATTTCCAACTCACATATGTTTCGAAGGAGGATTTAATTAACGCGAAAAAAACACCCGATAAATACAAGAATTTGCGTGTAAGAGTTTCAGGGTTTTCCGATTATTTCGTGTTTTTAAACGAAGGTTTGCAAGATGAAATAATACAAAGAACGACGCATGCAAGATAGGATGTTTTGATTATGAACACAGCAATAATTTTTGATATTCAAAGAAATTCATTTGTTGACGGGCCGGGAATACGCACTACAGTATTTTTCAAAGGCTGTAACTTAAAATGCAAATGGTGTCATAATCCCGAAAGTCAGTCGTCAAAGCCGCAGATAATGTTTTATAAGGACAAATGCACCGGCTGCGGCAGATGCAGCGGTATAACCGAGAAAAACACTGAATTTGTCTGTTTCAATGACGCAAAACAAATTTGCGGAAGGGAATACTCTGTCGAAGAGGTTTTCGGTATTATACAGAAGGATAAGTTGTTTTATGATACATCAAACGGCGGCGTCACCTTTTCGGGCGGTGAATGTATGCTTCAAATTGATTTTCTGTGCGAAATACTGAAAAAATGCAAAGAAAACAACATACATACCGCTGTTGATACCGCGGGATTTATTCCGTGGGAGCATTTTGCGGAAATACTTCCGTATACAGATCTGTTTTTATACGACATCAAAGCGTTTGACAATGATGTGCATAAAGAATCAGTCGGTGCAGAAAATGAATTGATTTTAAATAATCTAAAGAAACTCTTAGAATGCAGGGCGAACGTTTCGATAAGAATACCCGTTATTCCGGCAGTTAATGATTCAACGGAAGAAATGAAAAGCATCAAAGAATTTCTTACACCGTATAAGCCCGATGTTGAGCTTTTACCATATCATAAAATGGGGGAGCATAAATATAATGCGCTTGGAATGGGCATAACATCATTCAATATTCCGTCCGAAGAAAAGATGGAAGAATTAAATAAAATTTTTAAGTATTAATGATTAGCGTAAAAATGCTGTAGCTTGCAATGACAGACATTACGAAAAAGCGAAGGGACAAGCGCAAAGGCGGAAAAAATCCGCTCATGGCTTGATATATTCTTTGCCGAAAGATTACCGCAGCAGCAAAAATCAGCAGTCATATCAAGGGTATAATAAACGCCCGCTTGCAAGGTAACCCTTGATATGGCAGCAATTTACGCTATGTTATAACTAGGGGGCTGTTTAAAAATTACGTAGACTATATTATCATTTTGGAGCAAATTTTGGGGTTTACACAAAATCAGGGATTGTACCGTTAAATTTTCATGCCCACCACATTTCGGCGGGTTTTTCATAAATAATGGCTTCTTTTAAAAGCGCCACCGCTTTTTCAAGTCCTTCTTTCGGAGACATGAGCGCATCTTCGTGTTCGATGCTTATTGCTCCGTCATAACCCACGGCTTTAAGAGCGCTTATGATATTGTTCCAAACACTCTTTGAATGTCCGTATCCGACAGTGCGGAAAATCCATGAACGGTTTAATATATCTGCGTAGCTGCCGGTGTCAAGAACACCGTTTACCGAAGTATTTGCGCCATCAATTTTTGTATCCTTGGCATGGAAATGATAAATTGCACCGCGAAGGTATTTAATTGCTTCGCACGGATCGATTCCTTGCCAGAAAAGGTGACTCGGGTCAACATTTGCGCCGATAATATCGCCTGCGGCATCGCGGAGCTTCATAAGTGTGCGCGGATTGTATACGCAAAAACCGGGATGCATTTCAAAGGCTATGCGTTTTATTCCTATTTCGGCAGCAATTTCAGCCGTTTTCCTCCAATACGGAATAAGAATCTCGTCCCACTGCCAATTGAGAATATCAAGATATTCGGGAGGCCATGCGCATGTTACCCAATTGGGATTTTCGGAATTTTTGCAGTCGCCGGGGCAGCCGGAAAAACCGACTACGGTATCGACTCCGAACATGACTGCGGCTTTCATGGCATTGACAAATTCGCTGTGAGATTTTTCGGCAAAAGCTTTATCTGGGTGTACAGGATTGCCGTGACAAGCAAAAGCTGAAAATTTCATATTGTATTTTTTTAAAATATCTTTTATTTCTTTTACTTTGGCAGGACTTTCAAGGCACTCTGCGGGGTTTATATGAGCCGTACCGGGATATCCGCCGGCGCCTATTTCGATGCTGTCGACTCCGAGAGACGACAAATATTTTACAGATTCCTCAAAATTTGTTCCGTTAAGAACGGGAGACATAACAGAAAGTTCCATTTTTAACCTCCAATTCATATTGCACATAAATTTTTAGTCTTCCGCACGCAAATATACAGCCGCTGTGCGGTGATTGCACCGATTGCGGATTACTTTTGGCTGAGAATTTCAAATATTTTTTTATAAATTTCCTGCGGATTATTTTTGAAATTTGAGCACATAAGCCGTGCGTTTTCGGCAGAGCCTGCGTTTACGGAAATTCTCAAAAGAGGAGAACCGCCTTCGGTTATAAGAAGACTTGCCTCGTGCTCTATTTCATTGTGTTTTATATATTTTGCCATAACGGCGTTTCCGACATCGAGCTTTTTCTTGTATTCTTTAATTGTGTTTAATATATTTTCACGTACGGTTAAAGGGATATTCTTTTTAAATCCGTTTACGCCTTCCCTGCCTATTTCCGTCAGAAGGTATTTTCTGATACCGTTTTCCGTATAGATTTCCAAGAGACCGCTTTTTAAAAGCTCGTCCAGAAATTGCTGCATGGTGAAGTAATCCACAAATTCATGCGTCATGAAAATATCGGTTATTTCACCGTTTGTTACCGCTTCGCCGTATGAATCAACAATAAAAAGAATGATTGTTTTAAGCTCTGACGGCTCTTTAAAAACATATCCGGGCATTTTTTTCTTCCTTTCTTTAAAGCGGGCTGCTACAGTTCTACAACCGTAACGCCGTCTCCGCCTTCGCCGTATTTTCCGAGTCTGAATGACGTTACGGTTTTGTTTGATTTAAGATAATCGGTTATACCTTTTTTCAAAACGCCTGTTCCTCTTCCGTGAATTATGGTTACTGTGTTTAAATGAGCAAGCGCGGCATCGTCTATATATTTGTCAACTGCGGCAATGGCATCGTCGAGATACATTCCGCGAAGGTCGATTTCGCTTTTAACTGTTGCCGCCGATCGCTTCATGCCACCGCCGGAAACGGTTCTTTGAGGTTTCTTTTTCTTTTCCGGAGTCTTGTCCGAAAGTTCAAGCGCCGAGACGTTTATTTTCAGCTTCATGGCGCCTACCGCAACTTCCGTATTACCGTTTTTATCGGGCAAAGTCTGCACCGTTCCGTAGCTTTGCATTGACGGCACAAAAACTTCGGTTCCGACCGATAATTCGGAAGGATTTACTTTTTTGCGGGTTTTGAATACTCCGCTTGAAAGTTTATCGTCAATTTTGCCGGACTTTGAAGAAAGCTCCTGTTTTGCGCGGCGCATGGCGGAAATTTTATCCTGTCTGCCGGCTTTTTCTATTTCGCGGAGTTTTTCGTCCACGCTGTGCGTTGCATCGTCTAAAAGTTTTTTGGCTTCGCGTCTTGCGTCATTTAAAATGCGCTCCCGATTTTTGGCGCGCTTTTCATCTTCGTTCTGAAGTTTTTCGCGCAGACGGCGTGCCTCCTGCAGCTCGCGCTCTGTTTCCGCCTTTGCGGCAATGAGCGATGAACGCTCGGTTTCTATTGTGTTTACAATATCCTCGAATTTTGAGCTTTCGGCGTTGAGAAGCTGACGCGCGTCTGAAATGAGTCCGTCGCTCATACCGAGCTTTTTTGCAATGTCAAATGCGCAGCTTTTGCCTAAAGCGCCCACATAAAGCCTGTACGTGGGTTTTAAAGAATTTACGTCAAACTCACATGCCGCATTTTCAACGCGCGGAGTTTCTATGGCATACATCTTTATTTCGCTGTAATGAGTTGTTGCGGCGGATACGGCGCCGCGGCTTTTTACTTCTTTTAAAACGGCTGTTGCAAGCGCCGCGCCTTCGGCAGGATCGGTTCCCGCACCGAGCTCATCAAAAAGCACCAGAGATTTTGAATCGCACTTGCGCAAAATTTCTATGATATTTACCATATGTGCCGAAAACGTGGAAAGCGACTGTTCTATGCTCTGTTCATCGCCTATATCAGCAAAAACGTTTGAAAATACGGCGGTTTTAGAGCCCTCCTTTGCGGGAATGTGAAGGCCGCACTGCGCCATGAGCGCAAAAAGACCGAGAGTCTTTAACGAAACCGTTTTTCCGCCCGTGTTGGGGCCTGTTATAACAAGCGTGTCAAAATCCTCTCCAAGTCTGATATCAACAGGAACAACCTTGTCGGGAGGGATAAGAGGATGCCTGCCCTTTTTTATATCAATTATATTTTTATCGTTCAACACGGGAACAGACGCCTCTAGGCTGTCTGCATAAGCGGCTTTTGCAAATACAAAGTCAATATCGGTAAGAACGGAAAAATCCCCGTCTATTTCATTTGCGCATAGACCTATAAGTGTGGAAAGCTCTGCAAGAATGCGGTCTATCTCTTCTTTTTCGCGCCCGGCAAGTTCGCGTATTTCATTGTTTGTTTCAACAACCTTAAGAGGCTCTATAAATACCGTGCCGCCCGTCTGCGACGTATCGTGAACAACACCTTTAAAAGAAGAACGGTATTCGCTTTTTACGGGAACCACATACCTGTCGCCGCGCATGGAAACAATGGGTTCGCGAAGCATCTGAGAATATGAGCTTGAGTGAATTATATCGGTTAAAATGTCTTTAACTTTATTGGTCAGAGAATTTTTCTTTCTTCTGATTGAAAAAAGAGTATCCGATGCATTGTCATCTATTTCGTCTTCGCTTATTATGCAGTCAAAAATTTTCTGTTCCACCGCGCAGTTCTCCGAAAGACGCTGTGCGTACATAAAAAAGAGAGGGTAGTCCGTGTCGAAATCACGCATATCAAAATATGCTTTTGTAAGCCTTGAAATCCTCAGAACGTGAGCGGCTGCCAAAAGCTCGCCCGGGGATAAGGAAGCGCCTATTTTGGTGCGTCTTAAAGCGGCTCCCGGTGATGTGAGAGGAACCAGGGGCGGTCTTCCGTGGCGCACACTCAAAGAACGCGCCTCGTCCGTTTCCGAAAGGGCGGTGCGCGCTTTTTCAATATCCGTATAAGGCTTTAAAGAAGCAAGCTTTTCGCGTGTTTCAGCCATAACGGCAAAATCGGAAAGCCTTGCAAGTATTTTGTCAAGCTCCAAAACTTTAAGTGTTCTTTCCTGCATAATTATTCTCCCTGTTTTTTGCCGACGGTGAATTTTATGTTTCCGTTTTCATCGCAGAAAAATGCATTTTCTCCGGGCGAAACCAAGTAGAGAGCAGACTTCAGCGAAGCTGTGCTCTGAACATATCCGCAGTTTTCAAACGGTGTGCATTCTCCGCTTGACGGAACATATTTCATAAGCTTTTTCTCACCGCTTATGAAAAAGCTGCCGGAAAAAGTATTTAATCTTGTAATGTCAGATACGTTTTTAAGACCGTTTGCCGTCATTTCCGAGCGTATCTCTCCTCCGGAAATCGGAACGGATATAAGACTCATATCACTTTTGCTGCAGCAGAAAACTCTGCCTTTCTGAACAAAAGACAAAATTGTATGCTGCGGAAGCTGAGCTATTTCTTTTCGCGCAAGTGTTTTGCGGTTGTATGAGCAAAGGGCGGTGCCCTCTACGGTATATATTTTGTTTTTATATAATATGCCGGGTGTGCTTATAAACTTTTCAAAACTTCCGTCAGATATGAAATATTTATAAACGCCGCTGTCAGACGAAAAGTATATTTCTTTATTAGAATAGCCGGCAACGGTATATTCACTGTCAAAAATATACAATGATTTTATTTTTCTCGTTTTGGGGTTAAACTGATAAAGCGTACCGTCTTTCGTGTAAAAGGCACAGTCATTTGTGTATATAACATTATAAAGCTTTGAACCCTTATCTATTCGTTCTTCGGCAGAAAAACGCTTATTGTTGCAATAAAGTGCTTCGCCGTCGGAATAATAATAATTACTGCTTGTTTCGGCAGCACAGCTGCCGTTTGCAAAATTTCCGTTTACCGAGCCGCGGACCGCCGAGCGTTTAACCGTGTTTGCGGCCGAAATTACACATATTGCGGCAGCAACGGCGCAAAGCGATATAATGAAAAGCTTTCCGAATCTCGTAAGCTTTCTGCGTTTTTTTACTTCTTTTTTCTGCGTCAAATCGCAGCCCGGACAAACCTCGCTGCCGATTAAAAGCTCTTTTCCGCATTTAGGGCAGTTCATGTTATTCCTCCCGTTTATAAATTTCACATATTATATTGTACCATATATTCATTTAAAAGTAAATAGCTTTTTATGTTGACTTTTATTCTCAAATATTATATTATTTAAGTATATAAGCGAAAGGACAAAAGAGTATGAAAAAAACTCTCGATGATTTTTTTAAATATGAAACGGAGACGGCGGACGTGCCGTCTCTGTGCTGCATAGTTCACCGCAACGGCACGGAAATTTACAGGTTTTGCGGCGGAAAGGAATATGATGAGCGGAAAAATCTTTATTATATGTATTCCTTAAGCAAGGTGTTTTTGTCGGCAGCAATAATGCACGGTGCTGAAAATGGACTTTTTTCGCTTTCGGATCCTGCATATAAATTTTTACCGGAGCTTAAGGATATTAAGGTCAAAAAAAGGAATCCGGACGGAACACTTGAGATTAAGCCTGCGCAAAATCCGGTTTTGATTTCGCATCTTTTGACCATGACCGCGGGATTTGACTATAACGCGCAGTCGCCGATGATACGAAAATACATAAAGGATACGGAAGGCAAATTTGAAACACGCTCAATTTCACTGGCGCTTTCAGAGCAGCCGCTGCTTTTTGAACCCGGCGAAAGGTTTTATTACGGCCTTTGTCACGATGTTTTGGCGGCGCTTCTGGAAGAGGCTTCGGGTATGAGCTTTCAGGATTATCTTACTAAGTATTTTTTTGTACCGCTCGGAATCAAAAATGCATACTTTAAGTTTTCCGAAGATTTAAGGCCCAAAATGGCGGCGCAGTATATATTAAACACACGTACGGCAGATTTTTTTGCTGAACACAATAATGCATTCATACTCGGCTCTGAGTATCAGAGTGGCGGAGCGGGACTTATTGCGGACCCCGACAGTGTAATAACATTTGCCGATATGCTTGCGTGCGGAGGACGTGCCGGCAGTGGCGAAAGAATATTAAAAGCCGAAACAATTGATTTAATGCGCCAAAACAGGCTCACGCCGCGGCAAATGAAAGATTTTTGCGCACAGGAACCTTTTTTCGGATACGGATACGGATACGGTGTCCGTACGCTGCAAAATCCCGCGGCGGCGGGAATAAAAGCGCCGCCCGGCGAGTTTGGGTGGAGCGGTGCGGCAGGCTCGGATATTTCTATAGATCCGGATAACGCAATAACTGTTTTTTATACGCATCATTTGCTTTCGTCCGCGCTCAATGTGCATAAAACCGTAAAAAATATTGTTTACGGGTATTTGACATAATTAAGCAAATGATATATAATGTTATATATAAAAAATGAAGGAGATTAAAATGCCTACAAAGCTTGAAAGAATACTTGACAGAGTTTCAAAGCCGGCAAGATACACGGGCGGCGAATACGGCAGTATTATAAAAAATCCCGCCGATGCAGCGGTTCGGTTTGCTTTTTGCTTCCCGGATGTTTACGATGTCGGTATGAGCCACTTGGGTCTGAGACTTCTGTATCACCTTTTAAATGAGCGCGAAGACACGTATTGCGAACGTGTTTTTTCGCCGTGGCCCGACATGGCTGAAGAAATGAAAAAAGAAGGAGTTCCGCTTTTTACACTGGAAACCAAAACTCCTGTACGCGAATTTGATATATTCGGCTTTACTTTACTTTACGAAATGTGCTATACAAATGTTTTAACCGCGCTTGACCTTGCGGGTATACCGCGCAGAAGTGCAGACAGGGGAGAGGATGACCCCATAGTCTGTGCCGGGGGACCGTGTACGTACAACCCCGAACCGCTTGCGGATTTTATAGACTTTTTCTGCATAGGCGAGGGCGAAGAGCAGATGAACGATATAATAGACGTATACAAAAAATGTAAAGAAAAAAATTTAAGCCGCGCGGAAACTTTAAAAGCAATATCAAAAATTGACGGTATATATGTTCCGTCTTATTATGATGTAACATTCGAGGGAGAAAAGCAGACAGGCTTTGAGCCGAAATACGATGATGTTCCGAGAAAAATAAGAAAGCGTATAGTGAGTGACTTTAACAAGGCATATGTTCCCGAAACGTGCATAGTGCCTTTTACGGAAATTGTTCATGACCGCGTAACAGTCGAGCTTTTCCGCGGCTGTATAAGAGGCTGCCGCTTCTGCCAGGCAGGGAATATATACAGACCCATCCGTGAGCGATCGCCGCATATGCTGGCGGAACTTGCCAAAAAGCTTATAAAGGCAACGGGCTATGACGAGGTTTCGCTGTGTTCTTTAAGCACGAGCGATTATTCGGGACTGCGTGAGTTTACGGACGAACTGCTTGAATTTACCGAGCCGAGAAAGGTCAACCTTGCTTTGCCGTCTCTGAGAATCGATAACTTTTCCATGGGTCTTATGGAGCGTGTTCAAAAGGTCAGAAAAAGCGGCATGACATTTGCACCCGAGGCAGGAACACAGAGAATGCGCGATATAATAAATAAAGGTATCACCGAGGAAGACATAATGAGCAGTGCGAGACTTGTATTCTCCGGCGGATACCAAAGCGTAAAGCTTTATTTTATGATTGGCTTGCCGTACGAAACCGACGAAGACGTTGCCGGCATTCCGCGTCTTGCAAAAAAAGTTGTTGACGTATATTTTGAAGAACCGCGCCCGGCAGGGAAAAACATGCAGATAACAGCGAGTGTTTCATCCTTTGTGCCAAAGGCTTTTACGCCGTTTCAGTGGGCAAGGCAGAACAGCCGCGAGGAACTTCGCGCAAAACAGAAAATTCTTGTTTCAACGGAAAAAAGCAAACGTGTGCGCATAAATTATCATGAATCTGCCGTGAGCGTTTTAGAGGGCGTTTTTGCGCGCGGAGACAGGCGTCTTTGCAGAGTCCTTGAGGAAGCGGTTGACCGCGGCTGCAATTTTGACGCATGGAGCGAGTATTTCTTAAACGACAAATGGCTTGAAGCTTTTGAAGCATGCGGTCTTAAGCCCGAAGTTTTCACAAGGGAACGCTCGTATGATGAGCTTCTTCCGTGGGATATGATAGACATAGGAATAACAAAAAATCATCTTATGCGCGAAAACGAGCGTGCGGCACGCGGCGAGCTTACGCCCAACTGCCGCGTTAAATGCGCGGGCTGCGGAGCGGCTTCATTTAAGGCAGGTGTTTGTGTTGAGTAAATATACCGTGAAATACGCGAAAAGAGGAAATGCAAAATATATATCGCATCTTGACTTTTTGAGAACCATAGGCAGGGCGATGCGCCGTGCGGAGCTGCCTCTTAAATATTCGGAAGGATTCAATCCGCATCCGCTTATTTCGTTTGCGGCTCCGCTTTCGGTTGGAATAGAAAGCGAATGTGAGCTTTTCCGTGCGGAACTTACGGTGGAAATACCGTGTGAGCAGTTTCGCGACAGGCTTAATGCCGCGCTTACGCCGGAGCTGTATATTCTTGATGTTACAGAAGAAAATATAGATTTTACAGCTATTGCCGCAGCCGATTATGTTATAGAAGCGGAATTTCCGCCCACAGCCGATGAACTTGACGCTTTTATGAGCAACGATGAAATACTTATAGAAAAGAAGACAAAAAAAGGAATTAAAGAAACTGATATTAAGGCGGATATTTTTAGCATTTCTGTTAATGATAATATTATTACCGCCGCTTTGAAAACAGGCGACAGCGGAAACTTAAAACCCATGCTGCTTGTTTTGGCAGCTGAAAAATATCTGGGAAGAGATTTTGGTTTTTGCCGCTATAAACGCCTTGTATTCAGAGATGCGGACAATAATGTTATCTGAAAGGAAGATGCATTTTGTTTTCTCAGGATGTCGGAATTGATTTGGGAACGGCAACCGCACTGGTTTATTTAAAGGGACAGGGTATTGTTTTGAATGAGCCGTCGGTTGTTGCGATAGATAAAAATTCGGACAAGGTTTTCGATGTTGGAACAGAAGCTCAAAAGATGATAGGAAGAACTCCGGGGAATATTGTTGCAGTAAGACCTCTGCGTGACGGAGTGATTTCCGACTACCGTATAACGGAAAAAATGATAAAATATTTTTTGAAAAAGGTATGTAAAAACAGCCTTTTTCGTCCAAATGTTATGGTTTGCGTGCCAAGCGGTGTATCGGAGGTCGAGGAACGCGCCGTAATTGACGCGGCGCTTCAGGCGGGAGCCAAATGTGCGCATCTTATAGAAGAACCCATTGCCGCGGCAATAGGCGCCGGAATAGATATTTCAAAACCGTGCGGCGCAATGGTTATTGACATAGGCGGCGGAACTACGGACATAGCAGTGATATCTCTCGGCGGAATTGTGGTTAGTAACTCCATAAAAATTGCCGGCGATGCTTTTGATGAAACCATTATTCGTTATATAAGAAAAAAACGAAATGTTGTTATCGGAGTGCGCACGGCAGAGGAACTTAAGATTAATATAGGATGCGTCAGTGAAAAACCCGAAAAAGAAGTTATGAGTGTGCGCGGCAGATGCCTTGTTACGGGCTTGCCGAAAGCTGTTGAGGTAAGCTCCGATGAAATGCTTGAGGCTCTGTGCGAACCCGCGGGGGCAATAGCGGACGCGGTTCATTCTGTTTTGGAACGCACACCTCCGGAACTTGTCGGGGATATAAGCCGTGAAGGAATTGTGCTTACGGGCGGCGGTTCTCTGATTTTCGGTCTTGACACACTGCTTTCAAAAGAAACCGGAATTGACGTGCGCGTTGCCGAAGATGCTGCAAGCTGCGTTGCTCTGGGCACCGGAAAGGTGCTTGAATCTTTCGATATACTTGCAGATTCACTGACTTATTCCGGTAAAAAATATACTTCTTGAAATAAAAGGGGATGTTAAAAAACTCCGGAACGCAATAAAAGCGGAAAATCACATATCTTAGAATATGCAAATGACGCAGTTGGATTTATTATAGGTAGAAAAATCAAAAAATTTGATTTTTCAAAAAAATATACCTTTTCTTGCTATCAGCAAACTTCGCCTCTCGACGTACTCATGTACGTCTTCGGGTACCCCAAAACTAAAGTTTTGGCTCAGTTTGCCGATTCCAAAGCTTTTTTCCTATACCCTTGGA
>OLSB01000985.1_pt1 | contig 30549 bp, 23 predicted proteins | sample 1672071 | NCBI WGS metagenome assembly OLSB01 (sample SAMEA3136642, study PRJEB25190) | human gut metagenome | biome: human gut; feature: human-associated habitat; material: faeces | place: Austria | collected 2013 | reverse complement strand
CATGAAGAACAAGAAGAACGACCCGGATCGTCTGGAAATGAAAAAGTACTGCAGGTTCTGCAGAAAACACACTCTGCACAGAGAAACAAAATAATTCAGATTATTCAGAGTTTAGGAGTGGAGCGATATGAAAGCAATCGGCAAGTTCTTTGCAAAAATTGCAAAATTTTTCAGAGAGATAAAAGTTGAACTCAAGAAGGTTGTTTGGCCCACATGGGATCAGATAAAGAACAATACCGTTGTTGTTTTGGCATGCGTTATTTTTATCGGCATAATTATTTGGGTGCTTGACGCCGTTTTCGGCTGGGGAGTAAAACAAATTATTTCCAAATAACAATATCTTGAGAAGGAGGAGGAACCACGGTTCCTTGGAATTATGGCTGTGAATGCAAAATGGTACGTGGCTCACACGTACTCCGGTTACGAAAACAAGGTTAAAGCCAACATTGAAAAGACAATTGAAAATCGCGGAATGCAGGATTTGTTTGTTGATATCAAGGTTCCCATGGAGGAAGTTGTTGAAAATAAAACTGACGAAGAAAGCGGCGCGGTTTCTCAGAAAGTTGTTTCACGCAAAATATATCCGGGTTATGTGTTTATAAAAATGCAGATGACGGACGAAAGCTGGTATGTTGTGCGTAATACGCGCGGCGTAACGGGCTTTGTCGGTCCCGGCTCAAAACCGGTTCCGCTTTCGGAAGCGGAAGTTGAGAAAATGGGCGTTGAAACGCGTGTTGTGAAAGTCGACTTTGAAGTAGGAGACAATGTCCGCATTACTTACGGCCCGCTTGAAAGCTTTATAGGGGTTGTTGAAGAAATAAACCTCGAAAAGCAAAAGCTGCGTGTATGTGTTTCAATGTTTGGAAGAGAAACGCCGGTGGAACTTGAGTTCCATCAGGTGGAAGTTTTAAGATAATAAACCTTTGGGTTTGTTATAGAAAACGCGGTGCATCAGGAAAGCACTGCGGGTGGGAGAGCTTTAAGGCTCGCCAATTACCACAATTATGGCAAGGAGGTGTAACACGCAATGGCACAGAAAATCACAGGTTATATAAAACTGCAAATTCCTGCAGGTAAAGCTACGCCGGCACCCCCGGTAGGTCCTGCACTCGGTCAGTATGGTGTTAACATTGTACAGTTTACCAAGGAATTTAACGAAAAAACAGCAAAAGATGCAGGACTTATTATCCCGGTAGTTATTACCGTTTATGCGGATAGATCTTTCACTTTTATAACAAAGACTCCGCCTGCAGCGGTACTGCTCAAAAAGGCCTGCAAAATCGACAGCGGTTCCGGTGTACCGAATAAGACAAAGGTTGCAACCGTTACCCGTGCACAGCTTAAAGAAATAGCTGAGCTTAAAATGCCCGATTTGAATGCCGCTAACATTGATTCTGCTATCAGCATGATTGCAGGTACGGCAAGAAGTATGGGTATTGTTGTTGAAGATTAAGCAAGTGGGAGGATTTTTAATCCGCTTACCACAAGGAGGTTTTTTAATTGAAAAGAGGTAAGAATTACATCGAAAGCGCAAAGCTCATCGACAGATCGCAGCTTTATGATGCTTCCGAAGCAATGAAACTCGTTATAAGCGCGTCAAAAGCTAAATTTGACGAAACAGTTGAAGCACATATCAAACTCGGTGTTGACTCGCGTCACGCGGATCAGCAGGTTAGAGGTGCGGTTGTACTGCCCCACGGAACAGGTAAAAAAATCAGAGTTTTGGTTTTCGCGAAAGGCGAAAAAGCAACGGAAGCTGAGGCTGCCGGTGCGGATTTTGTAGGAGCTGAAGAGCTTGTACAGAAAATTCAGTCTGAAAACTGGTTTGATTTTGACGTTGTAGTGGCAACACCCGATATGATGGGTCTTGTAGGTCGTATAGGCCGTGTGCTCGGACCTAAAGGTCTTATGCCTAACCCCAAGGCGGGAACGGTTACAATGGACGTAACACGTGCCATACAGGATATTAAAGCCGGTAAAATTGAATACCGTCTTGACAAAACAAACATTATTCACTGTCCCATCGGAAAGGTTTCTTTCGGAGATGAAAAGCTTGTAGATAACTTTACAACTCTTATGAACGCTATCGTTAAGGCTAAACCTTCGGCAGCTAAGGGTCAGTATTTAAAGAGCGTTGCGGTTGCATCCACAATGGGACCTGGCGTGAAAGTAAACGGCGCAAAATTTGTTGGCTGATTTTACTTGACAAACTATTTATATTATGATATAATACTCTCGTTCCGCAGACAGCAGGTACAAAAATAAATCCTGCCGAGGGATACTTCTGAAGATTTTAAGAGGTTCTTTGTCTGCGGGCAGAGAACCTTTAATTTTGGGTTTATATTGAAACTGAGGAGGTGTTACAATATGCCAAGCGCATCGGTATTAAAGGAAAAACAGCAGATTGTCGCAGAACTTACGGAAAAAATTAAAAATGCGGCAACAGGTATCTTTGTTGACTACAGAGGACTTACGGTGGCTCAGGATACAGAGCTTCGTGCAAAGCTTCGTGAAGCAAATGTTGAGTACAAAGTTATAAAGAATACTCTTTGTCGTTTCGCTGTAGACGAGTTGGGCATGAATGAGCTTGATTTCATATTGAACGGACCTACATCATTGGCTGTCAGCGTTGAAGATCCGGTTGCTCCCGCAAAGATTCTTGCAGACTTTGCAAAGGACAATGAGCAGCTTGAAATCAAGGCAGGCTTTATGGATGGCAAGGTTCTTTCAATGGATGAAATCAAAACTCTTGCTTCCACACCGTCAAGAGATACTCTTATTGCGAAGATTATGGGAAGCCTCAATGCTCCCGCTTCAGATCTTGTTCGCTTGCTTCAGGCTATAGTAGATACAGGAACAGAGCCTGCTGAACTCGCGGCAAAAAAAGCAGCTGACGCAGCTCCCGCAGAGGAAGCTTCGGCAGAGGCATCGGCTGAGGAAGCTCCCGCAGCTGAATAATTAACATAAAATTAATTTTATTGGAGGTAAACTTAAATGGCAAATTTAGAAGGCATTATTGCTGAAATTAAAGAATTAAAGCTTTTGGAAGTTGCTGAACTCGTTAAAATGATGGAAGAAGAGTTTGGCGTAAGCGCTGCTGCTCCCGTTGCGGTTGCAGTTGCAGGTGACGCAGGTGCTGCTGCAGCAGAGAAGACAGAGTTTGACGTTGTTCTCGCTGAAGCAGGCGCTGAGAAGATTAAAGTTATAAAAGTAGTTCGTGAGATCACAGGTCTCGGACTTAAAGAAGCTAAGGATCTCGTTGAAGCTGCTCCTAAGGCTATCAAAGAAGGCGTATCCAAGGAAGACGCTGAAGCTATGAAAGCTAAATTCGAAGAAGTTGGCGCTAAGATCGAACTTAAGTAATTATTTTCGAACCTAATTGAAAAAGGGTCTGCAGTGATTTAAACTGCAAGCCCTTTTTTACGAAAAAGTCCTTGACAAATCGTAATAATTCGGATATAATATCAAAGTATCCTTGCTCTTTTAGGTAAAAAGAGCCATTAGTCCAAAAGGAGGTGTATATGATGACAGAACTCGTAAACAAGTATGAAACTATTTTTGTTCTTGACGCGGCCCTTTCAGAAGAGGAGACCACGGCATTGCAGGACAAGTTTACAGCTCTTATCGCAAAGTCCGGTGAGGTAGAAAGCGTTGACGTATGGGGCAAGCGCCGTTTGGCATATCCCATCAATTACAAGACAGAAGGATACTATGTTCTTGTAAACTTCACAAGCTCGCCTGATTTCCCGAAAGAACTCGAGCGTGTTTACGGCATAACGGAAGGCGTGCTCCGCACGATTATCGTTCGCCGCGACGAAGAGTAGGAGGATAAGAATGGTAAACAAAGTAATCCTGGTCGGAAGACTTACTAAGGACCCTGAAATCAAAAGTACGGCAGCGGGTATTTCCGTTCTCAATTTCACCGTTGCTGTCACAAGAAAATATAAAGACCAGAACGGAGAGCGTCAGAGTGACTTTATAAACTGTGTTGCGTTCCGCAATACGGCAGATTTTATTTCCAAGTATTTTCATAAGGGAAACATGATTTCCATAGACGGAGCAATACAGACCCGTACTTATGATGATAACGAAGGAAAACGTCACTATGTAACGGAAGTTATAGCAAATGACGCAGGTTTTATTGAAAGCAAACGTGAAATGGAAGGCGGAGCAGCTCAACAGCATGCAGAAACGGCTGATACTTTGCCTGAGCTTCCGACAGAGTTCGGAGCAGACGCCATTGACGACGATTTGCCTTTCTGAGTTTGATTTCTATGGGCGCTGCGTATATGAGCGCAGCAAGAATGATTTTTGAAAGGAGTTTTATCCATGGAAAAGGAAAGAACAGAAAAGACTTTTCGCAGCCGCAAAGCTAAGAAAAAAGTCTGCCAGTTCTGTGCTGACAAAGTTGAGCATATCGATTATAAAGATGTAGCGCATCTCCGCCGTTATATTTCGGAAAGAGCTAAGATTCTTCCCCGCCGTATAACAGGAACATGTGCTAAACATCAGCGCCAGCTTACAACGGAGATTAAGAGAGCTCGTCATATTGCTCTTTTACCGTATTCGGCTGAATAATTTTAAATTTAGAGGGCTGTTTAAACAGCCCTTTTTTTATATAACACTTGACATAGTATGCAAACTGTGATAACATGGTATTGAAAAACAGATGTTGAATGGAGTGTTAATATGAAAAGAGAAAAACTTTCTGAAAGAAAGCTGCCTGATTATACAAAAGGGGAAGAGATTTTTAATATGACAACTCACATTGTGGGCGGAGGTGTCGGACTTGTTGCTCTTTGTCTTTGTGTGATTTTTGCGGCAATACATAAGAATACATATGCTGTTGTGGGAAGTACAATATATGGAGCATCAATGATTGTACTTTACACAATGTCAAGCATTTACCACGGTCTGAAACCGGGCTTGAAAGCCAAAAAAGTTTTTCAGGTTATAGACCACTGCTCCATATTTTTGCTTATAGCAGGTACATATACGCCGATTTGCCTTGCAGCACTCAGAGAGTATTCTCCGGCTGTAGGTTGGACTGTTTTTGGTGTTGTCTGGGCTGCTGCCGCAATAGGTATTACACTTAATTCAATAGACTTAAAGTCTTTTGAAAAAATTTCGGTAGTATGTTATTTGGCAATGGGGTGGTGCATTGTGTTTGCGTGGAGCGCAACAACCGCATCAATAGCGCATGGAGGAATAATTTTTCTTATAACGGGAGGAATTGCATACAGTATAGGTGCTGTTTTTTATATATTGCAGAAGAAAAAGAGATTTATGCATTCGATATTTCATATATTTGTTGTTTTGGGCAGCTTATTGCATATGTTTTGCATTTTATTTTATATAGTGTAAGAGTATTAATTAAACATGATTTTGTATTTTTAGACATTTTTATTTAAAAAATTACATAAATTTGCAAAAAAGTATTGACAAGATAAAACTAATAGAATATAATATATTTGTTTGATAGAGGCGCGGTTTAAGAAGACCGCCGTACATATAACACGGAAATGTTGTACGGCGTTAGGCTTGACCGCCGAAATCTTCGCGGGGTTTCCGTCCCGTGCGGGTTGGGATACGGCAGAATATGCCGTGTACTGTCACAAAAAAGTGGAGCGCTATCATAACCGATATATGTGGCATTAAAACGGTTGTGGCATGCTTGCTTCAATCGTTTTTTGTTGTTCAAGCAAAATAAAAATGAAAAGGAGTTCTATTTATGCATCAACTAAAGAAGAAAAAAATTCTTGCGGCAATTCTGATTTCAATGATGACCATCTGCATGATTACGTCATTTACGGCATTTGCGGATGAAGTTGATTTGACAGATAATGATGCGGCAGTTGAGTTTATGGCTGACAGCCCGGCTTATACGCCCGATTCAATGTCGGAAGAAGAAATTGAAAACTACCAAACGGCGGCTTCAACATTTATTGATAACTATTCCTCAAATGTAAAAGAGGAAAATTTCACGGAGAATTTAGATAAGGCACTTGATGCCAAACGCGATGAAGTACATCCATATGCCACATGGCTTGCGCTGTTGCCTCCGATTATTGCAATAGCTCTTGCGCTTATTACAAAAGAAGTGTATTCCTCGCTTTTTATAGGTATTTTAGTAGGTTCTCTGCTTTATTCCAATTTTAATTTTATGGGCACTGTTGATCACCTTTTTTCGGGCGGTTTCATTGCATCGGTTGCGGATTCATATAATATAGGTATTCTGTTTTTCCTGGTTGTTCTCGGCACCATTGTTGCTTTAATGAATAAATCGGGCGGTTCCGCAGCATTCGGAAGATGGGCTTCAAAGCATATTAAATCAAGAGTCGGCGCTCAACTTGCTACAATAGCTCTCGGTGTGCTCATATTTGTAGACGATTACTTCAATTGTCTTACAGTAGGCTCTGTAATGCGCCCCGTTACCGATAAGTTTAACGTTTCGCGCTCAAAGCTTTCTTATCTTATAGACGCTACCGCAGCACCTGTTTGTATTATTGCCCCGATTTCTTCATGGGCGGCGGCAGTTGCCGGTTTTGTATCCGAGGAGCAGATAGGCGGACTTGAGCTTTTCATAAGAGCAATTCCATATAATTTTTATGCACTTCTGACAATTGTTATGATGATTGCAATTGCTTTGATGAAGTTTGATTACGGTCCGATGAAAAAACATGAAGACAATGCGAAAGACGGCGACCTTTTCTCGGAAGAAGGAAGAAAACGCGTTGAAGAAGTTCAGGAACGCACCGAAAATACAAAGGGAAGCGTATGGGATCTGGTGGCTCCTGTTGCAGTACTCATCATAACATGCATGTTTGGTCTTTTGTATTCCGGCGGTTTCTTTACAGCAGGTGATACATATCATGACTTTGTAAATGCATTTTCCGGCGCCGATGCGTCTGTAGGACTTGTAATCGGTTCGTTTGCGGGACTCATTTTCGCGGTAATTTACTTTATGTTAAGACGTGTTATGAATTTTAAGGACTGTATGGATTCGATTCCGGAAGGCTTTAAAGCAATGGTTCCGGCAATACTTATTCTTGTTTGTGCGTGGACGCTTAAGACGATGACAGACAGTCTCGGTGCTAAAATATTTATTGCTGAATTTGTAAGAAATGATGCAAGCGCGTTTATTCCGCTTCTTCCCGCAATTGTATTCCTTATCGGCGTTGGACTTTCGTTTGCAACCGGAACATCGTGGGGAACATTCGGAATACTTATCCCGATTGTTTTGGCTGTATTCGGCGGTTCGATCGATAAAGAAATCAGCATCATTGCAATTTCTGCCTGCATGGCAGGTGCTGTCTGCGGTGACCATTGCTCACCTATTTCGGACACAACAATTATGGCTTCCGCAGGTGCGCAGTGCAATCACTTGAATCACGTTTCGACGCAGCTGCCATATACACTTACCGTTGCTGCGGTATCGTTTGTGATTTACATTGTTGCGGGATTTGTACAAAACTGGCTGATTGTTCTTCCTATCGGTATTGTTGTAATGCTTTTGACACTTTTTGTTATAAAAGCTGCAACAAGCAAAAAAAGAGCATAATTTAACTCAAATAAATTAAGCGGTGCATATGAATTTGCGCCGCTTTTTTTGTTGAATTAAAAAAAACACTTGACAAATAATATAAAAAGGGTTATAATATTCAAGGTGTAAAGCAAAAATGTTTTACAGTGGCTGTGAGGTGCTCTTTTTGAAACAGGACGGAAATATAAGTTTACTGCTTGATTTTTATGGTGAACTTCTTACGGAGAAGCAAAAAAACGCACTGGAAATGTATTATAACATGGATCTTTCTCTGGCTGAAATTGCGGAAAATATCGGTGTCACACGTCAATGTGTCCGCGATTTTATAAAAAAAGGAGAAGCGCATTTGATTGCCTTTGAAGGAAAGGCAGGACTTTGCAGAAAATTCGAAGCGGTTATTGCCGAAACGGAAAAGATTATGTCAGCAGTTGATTTTCTTCCGCGAAAATCCGAAAAAGAACTTTGCGAGGCAGAGGATATAATCCGAAAAAGCGTGACGGCTATAAATGATATTATGGAGTTTTAATTATGGCGTTTGAAGGTTTAAGCGAAAAGCTGCAGGCAACTTTTAAGAAGATACGCGGCAAAGGAAAAGTTTCCGAAAAAGATATTAAAGATGCTATGCGCGAAGTGCGTATGGCGCTTTTGGAAGCCGATGTTAACTTTAAAGTTGCTAAAGAACTTATAAACAAAATATCCGAAAAAGCGCTCGGCGCAGAAGTACTTGAAAGCCTTACACCGGCTCAGCAAATCATAAAGATAGTGAGAGATGAGCTGACTGAGCTTATGGGCGGAGGTGAAGCAAAACTGCCTGTGGCTCCGAAACCGCCGACAGTTATACTTATGGCAGGTTTAAACGGTGCCGGAAAAACCACCACAAGCGGAAAGCTTGCCGGACTTTTAAAGAAACAGGGAAAAAGACCTCTGCTTGTAGCGTGCGATGTGTACAGACCCGCAGCTGTTAAACAGCTGGAGGTAGTGGGCGAGGGCGTAGGTGTTCCGGTATATAAAATTGACGGAGAGACAAATCCTGTTGTAATTGCTAAAAAGAGTATTGAAGACTGTGATACTTCACTTTACGACACGCTTATAATTGATACTGCCGGCAGACTTCAGATAGATGAAGAACTTATGGAAGAACTGGCAAATATAAAAGAAGTTACAACACCCGATGCCGTACTCCTTGTTGTGGATGCAATGACAGGGCAGGATTCGGTAAACATAGCAAAAGGCTTTAACGAAGCTGTAGGAATTGACGGCGTAATCTTAAGTAAGCTTGACGGCGACACGCGCGGCGGCGCCGCAATATCTGTCAAGGCTGTGTGCGGAAAACCTATTATGTTTTCCTGTATAGGAGAAAAACTTACGGATATTGAGCCTTTTTATCCTGACAGAATGGCTTCAAGAATTTTGGGCATGGGTGATGTTTTAACACTTATCGACAAAGCGCAGGAGGCTTTTGACGAGAAACAGGCTATTGAGCTTGAAAAGAAGATACGTCAGCAGAGGTTTGACCTAAATGACTTTTTGGGTCAGATGGAGCAGATGAAAAATCTCGGTTCGCTGAGTTCAATTGCAGGTATGATCCCGGGACTCAATCAAAAAGCTCTTGCAAATGCAAATATCGACGATAAACAAATGGACAGGGTTGCGGCAATAATAAAGTCAATGACACCGGGGGAAAGGGAAAACCCGTCAATTATAAATTCAAGCAGAAAACAAAGAATTGCCGCCGGCTGCGGAATGCAGGTTCAGGACGTAAACAGACTTTTGAGGCAGTTTGAAGATATGCAGAAAATGATGAAACAGTTTACGGGCAAGGGTGCAAAGAAAAAACTTGCAAGATTTGGCTTGAAATAAAATTTAAGGTAATAATTTCTTTCTGAATTTATTATACAGACTATGTTTTTGGAGGTGACAATAATGGCAGTTAAAATCAGACTCAGAAGAATGGGCGCTAAAAAAAGTCCCTTTTACAGAGTAGTTGTTGCTGATTCGCGTTATCCGCGTGACGGCAGATTTATCGAGGAAATCGGAACATATAATCCTATGACAAATCCCGCTTCGATAAGCATCGACGCCGAGAAAGCTAAAAAGTGGATGGCTACAGGTGCACAGCCTACAGACAGCGTAAAATCGCTTCTTAAGAGAAGTGGTATTACAGAGTAATTTGGAGGAAGCTGAACAATGAAGGAATTACTTATTTTTATTGCAAAATCCCTTGTTGAACATCCCGAAGCTGTTGAAGTTACAGAAACAGAACGTGAAGATTCCGTACTTTTGGAATTGCATGTTCATGAAGATGATATGGGTAAGGTAATCGGAAAACAAGGCAAAATTGCAAAAGCTATCCGCTCTGTAATGAAGGCTGCAGCAGGCAAAAGAAACACAAAAGTTATAGTTGACATTATATGATGTCGGAGAAATTGAGCAAGGGGCTGTACCAAAAGGACAGTCCCTGTTTGTTCAAAAAGGGAGGAAGAGTACAGATGCTTCATTGCGGAAAAATTGTAAACACGCACGGAATCAGCGGTGAAATTAAAATGCTTTATTATGCCGATTCTCCTGATTTTTTTTCAAATGTAAAAAAGCTTTATTTGAAAAACGGCGAAGAACTTAAAGTTAAAAGCGTTAAACCTCATAAAGGGGCGCTTATTTTGCGCACTGACGGAATAGATTCTATTGAAAAAGCCGAAAAACTTAAGAATATGGATGTATACATCAAAAGAGAAGATGCTCCACCGCTTCCCGTGGGAAGGTATTATATTAAGGATATTATCGGGCTTTATGTTTACCTTGATAACGGAAGCTTATTAGGAAAAGTTTCGGATGTGTTTGCAACAGGCAGTAACGATGTTTATGATGTGTTAAACGAAAACGGTAAACACTTCTATATTCCCGTAATTGATGAAGTCGTTAAAAATATAGATATCAAAGGCGGACGAATAGATATAACGCCTATAGAAGGGCTGATTGACGATGCGGATTGATGTACTTACATTATTTCCGGAGATGTTTGAACATACTTTAGGAGACAGTGTGATAGGCCGTGCACGTGAAAAAGGACTTCTGGATTTAACGTTTACCGATATAAGAAAGTATACGGAAAACAAACATGGCAAGGTTGATGATTATCCGTACGGTGCCGGCGGAGGCATGGTTATGGCGGCACAGCCGATTTTTGATGCATACAGAAGCGTTGTAATAAATGCGGAGGGAAAGCCGCATGTTATATATATGTCACCGCAGGGAAAGGTTTTTAATCAGCAAAAAGCTCGTGAACTTGCAAAAAAAGAGCATCTTGTAATTTTATGCGGCCACTATGAAGGTGTAGACGAAAGAATTCTTGAGGAGCTGGTGGATGAGGAAATTTCAATAGGCGACTATGTTTTGACGGGCGGTGAAATTCCTGCCATGGCAGTGATAGATGCCACTGCAAGAATGGTTCCGGGCGTAGTGCAGAACGGAAATACCGTGGCGGAATCTCACACGGACGGATTGCTCGAATATCCGCAATATACGAGACCGCCTGTGTTTCACGGGAAAGAGGTACCGCCGATTTTGCTTTCGGGACATGTTGCAAAAATCAGTCAGTGGCGCAGATATATGTCACTTGTGCGCACTAAAGAGAAAAGACCCGATATGTTTGATTCGGTCACGCTTAGCCGTGAAGATATAAAACTGCTTGAAAGCGGTGAGCCTGAATGTCCGCCGCAAAAGCAGAAAAAGATTTTGAAAGGAGAAAATAAAGATGAGTGAATCATGTAATCACGATTGCGGCAACTGCTCGCAAAGCTGTGGATCCGGAGATCCTAAAAGCTTTATTGAACAGCCGCACGAAAAATCACATATAAAAAAGGTTGTAGGAGTTGTAAGCGGCAAGGGCGGCGTCGGAAAATCGCTTGTAACAGCGCTTCTTGCTTCTGCCGCAAAAAAACAGGGCAAAAAATCTGCAGTGCTTGACGCTGATATTACGGGACCTTCGATTCCGAAAATGTTTGGCGTTCATAAAAGAGCGGAAGGCTGTGATGAAGGTATTTATCCCGTAGAAACAGAAGAGGGTATAAAGCTTATGTCGCTCAATTTGCTTCTGCCTGATGAGACTTCGCCCGTAGTATGGAGAGGACCTGTTATTGCCGGAACCGTAAAACAATTTTGGACAGAGGTTATGTGGGGAGACGTTGATGTGATGCTTATAGATATGCCTCCCGGAACGGGTGATGTTCCGCTGACTGTATTTCAGTCCGTTCCTGTGGACGGTATTGTAATAGTGACGTCTCCTCAGGAGCTTGTTTCAATGATTGTTGAAAAGGCTGTCAACATGGCAAATATGATGAATATACCTATACTCGGTATTGTTGAAAACATGAGTTATGTTGTGTGCCCCGATTGCGGAAAAGAAATTCGTGTATTCGGAGAAAGCCGCGTTGAAGAAGTAGCAAAACGCTGCGGAATAGACTTGATTGCAAAAATACCGATGCAGCCTGAGATAGCCGCATTGTGTGATGCCGGCAAGGCATATGAAATTGACGGAAAATGGCTTGATAATATAACAAATAAAATTTTTTAAGGGAAAAACGGTCGGCGAAATATTGCCGGCCGTTTTTTTACTAAAAGGTGTTGACAAATACCCCGAGAGGGTATATAATATAAATACCCTGCGGGGGTATAACAGGAAGGAGGCAATTATGGAAAAACAGTGCTGCTGTGAAAGACATACCGTAAGAGGTGAAGAACAGAAAAAAAGTTTGCTTAACAGGCTTAAGAGAATAGAAGGACAAATCCGCGGATTGCAGTCGATGGTGGAACGGGACGCATATTGCAATGACATATTAATTCAGTCCGCCGCTGTAGGGGCTGCCGTAAATGCGTTTAACCGCGAAATACTTGCAAATCACATAAGAAGCTGTGTTGTGAAAGATATCAGAGACGGCAAGGATGAAATAATAGATGAGCTCACTGCCACAATACAAAAACTTATGAAGTAAAAATTTAAAAATCGGGAAAAATAAAACATTGGGAAGAGAGGTGTTTTGAATGGAACATTACAGTATTAAAGGAATGAGCTGCGCGGCATGCTCGGCGAGAGTTGAAAAAGCTGTGTCGGGCGTTGCGGGAGTTACGGAATGCTCCGTAAATTTGCTGACAAATTCTATGACGGTGGAGGGAACTGCCGATTCAAAAGCAATAGAAAAAGCCGTTCGCAATGCCGGTTACGGAATAAAGAAAAAGGGTGCGGAAAAATCCGAAAGCGATGAATCGGACTCGGACGGCGAGATAAAGCAGCTGAAAAAGCGGCTTATCTGGTCAGTTGTTTTTTTAGTGATTCTGATGTATTTTTCGATGGGTCACATGATGTGGGGATTTCCTCTGCCGGCGTGGTTTGACGGAAACCACATAGCAATGGGACTTGTGCAGCTTATTTTGGCGGGAATTATAATGGTAATAAACCAAAAGTTCTTTATAAGCGGATTTAAAGCGCTTGCAAACCGTGCGCCGAATATGGACACACTTGTGGCTTTAGGCTCGGCGGCTTCCTATATCTGGAGTGTTTACGCTCTTTTTGCCATGAGCGGCGCACAGGTTTCGGGAGATATGCAGGCGGTTATGAAATATATGGACGAATTTTATTTTGAGTCCGCCGGTATGATTTTGACGCTGATAACGGTTGGAAAGATGCTTGAGGCGCGCTCAAAAGGAAAAACAACCGATGCACTGCGTGCGCTTATGAATCTGGCGCCTCAAAGTGCTGTGCTTTTAAGAGACGGAAAAGAAATTAAAGTTCCTATAGAAGAAGTAAAAAAGGATGATATTTTTGTTGTAAGACCCGGAGAAAGCATTCCGGTTGACGGAGTTATAACTGAGGGCAGCACGGCGGTCAATGAGTCGGCGCTTACGGGAGAAAGTATTCCGGTTGATAAAGAACCCGGGGACACTGTTTCGGGAGCTACCATAAACCAGTCGGGTTTTATAAAATGCCGCGCCACACGCGTCGGTGAAGATACCACACTTTCGAAAATCATCGCAATGGTGAGCGATGCTGCCGCAGGAAAGGCACCTATAGCGAAAACAGCCGATAAAGTTTCGGGCATTTTTGTTCCGACAGTTATTGCGATTGCTGCGATAACAACAATTGTATGGCTATTTCTGGGAAGAGATATAAGTTTTGCCTTGGCAAGAGGAATATCGGTACTTGTGATAAGCTGTCCGTGCGCTTTGGGACTGGCAACACCTGTTGCGGTTATGGTCGGAAGCGGAGTCGGTGCCAAAAACGGAATTTTGTTTAAAACAGCCGCAACGCTTGAAAATACCGGTAAAATAAAAATTGCCGCGCTTGATAAAACAGGAACAATAACAGAGGGTAAACCGCGTGTTACGGATATTGAAGCGGCGGAGGGATTTGATAAAAAAGAGTTTCTCGCCATAGCCGCGGCTGCCGAAGCGAAAAGCGAACATCCTCTTGCACGCGCCGTGACAGAGAAAGTACTCGATGAAGGTATCAAAGTTTTGGAGACTTCGGAGTTTGAGGCGCTTCCGGGAAACGGAATTAGGGCAATGCTTGAAGGCAAGGAAATTCTCGGCGGAAATCTGGCTTTTATAAGCGAAAAAATATGCATTTCAAATGAAGCGGAGAGACATGCGGAAGAATATGCATCTCAGGGTAAAACACCTGTATTCTTTGCGTCCGACAAAAAACTGTGCGGCATTATAGCAATCGCCGATACAATTAAGCCTGACAGTGCGGAGGCAATTTCCGAACTTAAAAAAATGGGTATACGAGTTATAATGCTGACAGGTGACAATGAAAAAACGGCAAAAGCTATCGGAAAAGCTGCCGGGGTTGACGAAGTGATTTCAGATGTTTTGCCGAGCGGCAAAGAAGAGGCGGTTCGAAAGCTGATTAAAGAAGGAAAAACAGCTATGGTAGGTGACGGAATAAATGATGCACCGGCTCTTACACGTGCCGATATTGGCATTGCAATAGGCGCTGGTACCGACGTTGCAATTGATGCTGCCGATATTGTTTTGATGAAAAGCACATTAAAAGATGTATCGACGGCAATAAAACTCAGTAAAGCGGCATTGCGTAATATACACGAAAATCTTTTTTGGGCATTTTTCTACAATGTTTTGGGAATACCTGTTGCGGCAGGGTGTTTTGTCGGATTGGGATTGACTTTAAATCCCATGATTGCAGCTGCTGCAATGAGCCTTTCAAGCTTTTGTGTTGTGACAAACGCTTTAAGATTAAATTTTTTTAAAAAGGAGTAGATTTATAATGATTAAAACAATACTTAAAATTGATGGTATGATGTGCGGAATGTGCGAGGCGCATGTAAATGACGCTATAAGAAGCGTATTTAAAGTGAAGAAAGTTACGTCTTCACATTCGAAAGGAGAGACCGAAATAATAAGTGCCGATGCGCTTGATGAGACGAAACTTGAGGAAACGGTTAAATCTCTTGGATATACTTTAGAGAGCGTAAAAGAAGAGCCGTATGAGAAAAAAGGTTTTTTTGGATTTTTGAAGTAAAAACTATTGACCTTTCGTAAAAAAAATGGTATACTTTAAATAAGATTACAATTTTGTTACGAAGGGAACTTTTATGGGCATATTGCTTACATTGTTTGGGTACTTGTATGCGAGAAGTTTTTTTCGGGTGAATTATATACAGAAAGGTATTCCCTTGATCGGGAATTGAAAAGCCGAAGGAGCAATTTTTATATTGCTTTTCTTCGGTTTTTGTATATATTCCAAAATATGAAATAATTTGTTAAACAGCTTGACGAGGAGTGGTTTTTGTGATATAATTGAACAAATAATCAATTACAGCACAACAGATGCAAAAAAAAATGAAACCAAAAGGAGGAATTGCATTGAAAAAAATGAGGTTTTTAAGTGCAGCGATGGCCCTTTTTATAGGACTTACGCTTATACCCGCCGGTGCATTTGCGGACACTATGTCTTTCGGCGGCAGAAGCGAAGTAAACTGGGCAAATGTGCCAAAGGGCAAAACAGGTACCGTAAACCTTCAAAGCGGAAAAATTCTGAAAAAGGGAGAGTATGACAAGAATATAGGAAGTATTTCCGCAAGCCGTTCTGTTTTTAACCAGATGCGTTTTAACAGAGGTAAAGATATGTATGACTACGCCAGCGACGGAATGGTGTTTGTTTATGATACGTCTCAGACGGATTACGGTGCATATCTCGATAACGGAAAATATTTTTATGCTATATATAATCCGTCAAATAACAAGAAAAACTATAAGGTTGACTTTTCCGGAAAATTCAGCGAAGATATTTTAAAGCTCGTTCGAAAGGGCGACCTTGAGATGGCGATAGCCGCAGAGACGAATAACTACAAGGGAACATCCAACAAGCATGTCGGCATTGCAAATCTGCGTCTTTACGCTTCGGGAAAATCAGCAATTCAGCAGGAGCTTACAACAGAGTCCAACTGGTACGGAGGAACAAGAGAAGTGTCCGACGGCTGGATATCGGTTAATAAAGATATAAACAGATTTCATATGGACCTGCGCTCCGAAAGAAACAAGGGTCTTAAAAAATTTAATAAAAGTTCCGTGCAGAAAGTAAGAGTATTTCTGCGCGATGTGCAGGGACCTAAGGCAACAAAGGCAGGTGTGCTTGATGACGGATTTACATTCCGCTCAAATGTTGCAGGTTCTGCAAAGTATGCGGCAATAGGGGATACAATTAAATTCTATGTGGATTTCGATGAAAAAGTTGTTCTTAAAAAGAAGAATGACATTAAGCTTAAAATCAAAGGAAATCCCGAAAAGGACGGCTATTTCACGGCAAACTGCACGGGACTATCGGGAAACAGTGCCGAAGGATACAGAGCTATATTTGAGTTTAAAATTCCCGACAATACACAAAACAAGGTAAAGCTTGACGTTTATGCTCAGCCTGTCGGTCTTATTTTAACAGCAAAGACTGTATCACAGACGTTGCCGGAAATAATATCGCCGACAGCTCGATAGCTTCAATAGAAGAGAACAAGAATAAAATTGTGGACGATACAAAAACTCTTCTTGCAAGCGATTCTTTCACTGACAGAAAGTTTTATCCCACAAAGACAAACAAAAATGCCGATTGCAATTTGTTCGGAGCAACATTGCCTTCCGAGATAAAAACAAACAGCAGCAAAACAGAGCTTCAGCCTGTTATTTTCGGAAAGAGCACAACCGGTCCGATTTTTAGAATAGTGCTTAATGACGAGATTCAGAAAAACAGTCTCAGAGCCGGAGATACAAAACTTAAGCTCAGGGTTTATGATAAACAGAGAAAAGCTACCGATAAGTATGTTTATGCCGGGCTTGTGAGCGCGAGAACAGTCGGTATTGATAAAAATTCACATGCCTTCGGAATGAACTCGGAAGCTTCAACGGAATTGTATTTTAAATACACACCGCAGGAAATAGCGGGACTTGACGAGTATTATGTGAATTTTGCGGGCGAATTTGATTCGTCCGGAGCATTTACATTTACGAAAGATGCCGTTACATGCGGAAACGCCGCACTTAAAAATATTGCAAATATGGATGTAGATTTTTCTCTTATAAAGGTTGACAGAGGAAATGCAAGCACTCTTGCGCCGCTTAACTGCAGAATAATGATAGACACCGCAGCGCCTTCCGTAAAAGGAACAAAGGTAAGCGGCAATTGGGATACAAAATTCAGAAGCGATTCCACCATTACGTTTACCGATGCCGGTGGATTCGATACAAACGGAGTGAAGATTTCATTTGTATATTATGATGAGGGCGGCAAACATAAGCTTAAAATAGGCACGTCACAGAGCAATGCCGCGGAAACACTTACGCTCGGAACCGTGTCAAGCGGCAATACGGCGAAAGTTTCACTTTCCGATATTACAATGATTTCGGATTACCCCGAAAATCTTCCGGTTTATATTGAGTATTCGATAAATGATGCTGCCGGAAATACTCTTACAAATGCGGATAAGAAAGATATAAGAGCCTACATAGACAGCACAGGACCCGTAATAAACAGAGTGAGCACCGAAAGAAGCGGCGGAAACGTTGCGGTGAAATATGACGTGACCGACCCCGGAGAAGGAACGGTTCTTCCTCTTATTACATATGTTCTTCATGATGTTACAAGCGGAGCGGATCAAAACAGAAAAACAGATGCTTCAGATCATGTTATAAACATCATGGCTGACAAAGGAAGTTATAACAAATGGAATGTTACTGCAACTTTCTATGATAAATTTTACAATAAAACAAAAAAGCCCGTTAAATCAGAAGATTTTGTAACGGCTGACAGAGATTTTGACTTGCGGTTTGTTGACGATTATTCACCCCTTTCCGACAAACACAGCATAAAACTTGAAGGTGTAAAGATTCCTCAAAACGGTGATGTAAAGTTTGATATAAGTTACGGCTGGGTGAAGGGTTCAACCGCTACTTTGAACAATGCAACGCAGAGCGTAACGTTAACACCGTCAAACTTAAACAGCGTTGACTTTGCTTCCGAAGAGATTCAAAACCAATTCGGCGGAAGTTTTTCGGGAGAATATACACTTTTTGCACGTGTGATTCTTCAGCCGGAGGGTGAGGTACAGGATTATACAATAAATGTATTCTTTGATACACAAGCGCCCACAGCTTCAATAGAAACGACCGGAAAAAGAGATGGTGTGAATTCAAACTATGAAGTTAAATTCATCCTTGATGATGACGGCGCCGCTTACAAAGCTTATGTCAAGAACGGCAATATTGATTTTTCATCTTCAAGAGCGCCGAAGGCAGAGCTCTTTATTAAAGACAAACTTGCCAAAACATATGTTTTAAACAGTATAAACGAGACTGTACCGATAAACTTCAATGAAGAATTCGGCAAAAATGAAGATTATTTAAATGCACAGAATGCAAAGATTAAATTAACCGTACGTGACATATTCGGGCATGAGAGCACATTCTGGAGCAATGATATGCGCGTTGATTTTGCAAAACCCGAAATAAAATCATTGTCTGTTGCGCCTTCAAACATAAATCAGCTTGGCGACGGAACATTCATATTAAAAGATTTTGCGGATTTAAAATACATTTCCGCCGCTTTTGACGATGAGGCAAAAGATGCGCTTGATATTGTCCGCAGCAAAAACGGTTTTAAGTTTACGGAAAGAAAACGCGTAACAAATGGATGTACGGCAACGGTAACAAATCCGCTTGTTAATGATTTTGATGTGGTTTACGATAAAGGTGTAATGAAATACCGTTATACGTTTGAGGTATATGACATGGCGGGCAATATGTCTTCGGCATCACTTGATTTTGTGCTTGACAAATATGCGCCCGAAGTGACATATGTAGATACAGCAAACATATCCGGTAAGACAAATGCCAAGACCGTAACATTTGATATTAATTATAACACTGATGCATATGAAACACCCGGGGAGATAACAATAGGCATTTCAGGTGGTACTTTAAAGGAACATCCGCGTGCGGGGAAAGCCGTAATTGAAGTATCCGAAAACGGCGTTGTCGAAATAACGATTTCGGATAAAGCCGGAAGAAGTTCCGTAAAGCAGGTTGATATTAACTGTTTCGACAGAAACATTCCAGAACTTCAGCTCAACTCATCGGCTCAGATTCCCAAAAACGGTGCGGCAAAATACGGATCGTTTGTGTTTACGGCAAAAGATGATGATTCTCTGACCGTGCTCAGCGCAGCAATAACACAGGGTGAACCTTCGGATAATGATTTCTTCACGGAAGAAGCTTCCGCAAGACCGACATCGTTTGACGAAAACGGTGATCCGACAGGTTTTGAAAACGGCGGATACTTTGGCGACAGCAAGGGTTTTGCTTATGCTAAGCTTGAAAAGACAGGAAAATCAGGAGAAAGCTCGGAACCTGTTCCGTCATACAGTCCGGCTCCGAGTTATGAACCTGAACCGACAAACGGTATTTCCGAAAGCTACAATATGTCCTCCGGTGAAGTAAACGACAAAGAACTTCAGTATAAACTTTCTTACGGAGCTTTGCCGACAGGAACTTATAATGTATATGTGAGAGTAGGAGACAGAGCGGGCAATGTGGAGACAAAGCTTATTGCAACCATAAATGCATCCGACGATACGGCAGAGCTGCTCTCTTCGTACACTCCGTCTACAGCAACCGGCGGAAGCGTTACAATGACGGCGAAAACCGATATACCGACACTGCTTCAGTATACGGTTGATTCTGAAGATAATATTTCTGCAATGCAGGAAAGCGTTCAGAAAAAGAGAAGAGAAGGATATACATACGTATGTGAAGGTGCTTTAAAAACAATTACTTTTGAAGAAGCTTGTGCAATGTATAAAACTATAACAGAGAAGGTGAACGCAGGCACAGAGCTTACAGACGAAGAAAAGGCAGTGTTCAAAAATTCACCGACAACGGATGATTATCTTGAATATAACACTACAAATGTTCCGACGCTTGATATTTATGATTATCTTATAAACGAATGTTACTATAATGCAGATTACGGCAAAACCGGTGAAATAGAAACAGAATATGAGAGATATTCGGATTTGCGTTCGCTTCGCGGCGATTATACAAATGAAGAACATGAAGCGATTATTACATTGCTCAGAGCAGGGCTTGCTTCAGAGGGCGGAGATTTTGAAGGAGAATCGAAATACCCTGTTGCGGACGGTTACAGAATTAATGTTCTGGCATATCCGGAAGAGTTTGATTCTTATACTTTCTCGGAATTTTCTGCCGATTCGCTTACTCCGGCAGAAAGCGGAAAACTTCTTATAAGCAACCCGCTATACTCAGATACGCTGACCGAAAGTGAAGTTTACGAATTTTTCGGTGACGATTTTGATATAACGCTTTTGAACAAAATGACCGACACTGTTTATCAGTCGCCGTTTGCGGGTCAGGAGGAAGCGGATCTTAATAAAATTAACGAGGCACTTCGTCCGTACTTTGCAGATTATGTGCTTTATAAGAATCCGTATAATGATTTGTACGATAATGCACTGACACTGGCTGAAATAAACGCAGTTCCATCGGCGGCAAGTGTGCTCTGTGCAATAAGACATAGTGCGGCAGAGCTTATAGCGCAGAAATACATGAAGAGCTATATGAGCATTGACGGCAGCGGATTTACAACAAATCATATACTTAAGTTCAGAAATAATATAAATGCGCGCTACAGTCTGCTTGACGAGCTTGGAAGGACAACCGAACTTCCCGTGGACATTACATGGATTGATCCTACATTGCCGAACATTCCCGAGGACAATATCAAAATAAATGTAATGGGAAGCGAGTTTACTGAAAAATATACAAATGCTGACAGCGCCGAGATAACCGTTACTGTACCGACAGGCGGCATATATGACGAATATTATTTGGCGGATTTGCCCGAAGGAGCTTCGGGTACAGAAGTTACGGCACCGGCGGAATACACTGGTACAAAGCCGCTTTACAAACAGTTTACACTTACCGTAACGGAAAACGGCAGCTTTGAATTTTTGGTAATTAACCCGACAGCCGCAAGTGATCCGGACAAAAAGGCGGAGGGCATGCAGACATATGTTTATGACTTTTTTGACAGGGAAGCCCCCGAGTGCAAGGTTATTTACTCGCCTCAAAAGCCGGCAGACGGTTCGCCCGTAAACACCGATGTTACGGTAAACATATTCGATATTGAAGATGATAAATCATCTTCATCGGAAATTAAAGTTGAGTGTATTGATATGTACACACGCATGGAAGGCAAAACAGATTATACATTCTATGATAACGGCTGGGTTATTTTTAAGCTTTACGATTTGGCGGGAAATGTTAAGGAAATTCCGGTTAACGTGGATTATATAGATAAAACACCTGCTCAGATAACAGCAAAGATCATGAATGCAACCGAGGATATAACCGATAAATTTGATTTGACTGCCGATATGAATGATTATGCTTACAGCACATTTAACTATGTGTATATCGGAGGAAACCTCAGAGGAAAAGCAGAAGCATATATATATGATAAGGAAGGAAAGCTTCTTGACATTATCGGAATATCCGATAACGGCGAATACCACTACGATTACACATCAAAAGCGGGCAATCGCAGCACACTTACGATAAGCGGTATCAAGTTTGACAATGAGGCGCCGAAAGCCGATGCGGATTACATATATAACTCCGCTACGCCGCTTGAAAAAGACAGTGTTACGGCGCTTGTTAACGTGAATGATAACATAACAAACGCTTCAGAACTGAAATTTGTATCGGTTACAGGGCGCGACAGCAGCGGAAAAGATTTTGCCGCAAGCGATGTATTCATAGACAGAAGCGGAGAAAACCTTACGGCTTCGCTGAAATTTGCAAATAACGGTTTTGCAAAACTTGTATTTGCTGACGCTGTCGGCAATACGGTTGAGGTTTCTCTTGAGGTTAAGGATTTAGACAGAACACCTCCTGCGGCGTACATTTCCTACAGCACCGATATGACGCGCAAAACAAATGCGGATGTAACAGCTAATATTACACTGACAAAGCTTGCGGACTATATGGTTGCAGACCAAAACGGAGCAGTTATAAAAGAATATTCAAATGCATTTTCAACATATGTGACATACAGCTTTGAGAATAACGGTATCACACTCTTTAAATTCCGTGATACAAGCGGAAACGAAACCGAATGGTTGTCTGTGTCTGTTGACAATATTGATAAAACGGTTCCGGAGCTTGATTACACAGTTGAGCCTAACAAGGCTGTAACGGATAGCGGAACACTTGAAACCGCATACGGCTATGCAACAATAGTTCTTTCCGCAAAATCTGCAGGCGATATTTTAAGCGGCGGCGAAAACGACACCATAACTGTTGCGGGCGCCGAACACGGAAAATACATTACGGTTAAATCAAACGGAAATTACCTCATTAAGTTTGCGGATGATGCCGGCAATGTAAATTCACTTACGGCAAGCGTTTCGTGTATTGACACGGAGCCGCCGAAGGCTACGCACAGCGGAAATCCCGAATCATGGACAAATATTCCGCCCGAAATTACTGTAACTGCCGAAACACAGAGAGCATCGGGCATCAGGTCTTATATTGTTCAGAACGGCGCAAAATTCGACAAAATAACCTTTACGCCCACTGAAAACGGAACATATTCGTTTGCCCTTACAAATGACGCAGGTATTAGCGCAACATACAATATCGAAGTAAAATATGTTGACGTTACGCCTCCTGAGATAACATACGAAGGGACGCGCGATGTTTATGTGAATAAAGGCGAATTCAATAAGAATGAATTTGAAAAAATGACGGTTTCTGACGCGGAGTCCGGAGCGGTAAGCCAAACACCTGAAATAGATTACGGTACGTTTGACGCAAATGTTCCGGGAAGATATGCCGTAACCGTAACGGGTACGGATAATGCCGGCAATAAAACGGTTATAACAAGAAACATTCAGGTTATAGGTGAGGACGATGTATTTGCGGCAATAAACGGAAATATTCTGATACCTGGCGAGCAGACAAATTACTGGATTACAGATTCGCTTGATTTAACATTTGTAAATGCCGAAAAATCGGGCAAAAAAGTTTCTTATGCTTTTGTAAAGGGTTATTACAACGGAGCACAGCTTAAAGGACATTCGATGAAATCGCTTGTACTGCCGAATGCCAAAATTAAGCTTGAACAGAAAGAAGCCGGTATGTATACTCTGTTTATGCAGACCGAAAACAGAAACACACAGATAATGTATGTATTTATTGCAGGCTGAGAAGGAGGTAAATGCACATGAAAAAAATAATATCCTTGCTTCTGGCAGTGCTTCTGTGCGCGGGAATTATCCCGTGCACGGCGCTGGCGGATAATGAGTTGAAAATTGACAACAACTATATAGAAGTTGTATCAAAAGCTGACGGATCCTCCTTTGGCATCAATACAAAAAAGGGTATCCCGGCTAAACGATTTGACGATGATAAGCCGCTTTTGTATGACGGAGACGATCAATTTGCAACTTCATATACAACAGTACGTATCATAAAAAATGCCGGATTGGCTAATGCGGAAACGCACGATTATATTTACGGAAGTTCTGCGGGAAAGGTTACCGCAGCTCCGCAGGTTGTGCAGCTTGACTCCGAAAGACGCGCCATTGTTTCAAAATGGGCGGTAGAAGGTGTTGAAGTTACACAAAATATAATAATAAACGGAAATACGGCAAGCGAATCCGGCGGTTATGCAAATATTCAGTATTCATACACAAATTCAAATTCCTCTGCCGTATGGGTTGGCATAAGAATTCTGCTTGATACAAAGACAGCGGATAACGATGCAGGTTCGTTTTTCAAAAACGGGGGAACAACCGCAATTTCGCGCGAGACGGAATTTACAGGTGACAGTATACCCGAATGGTATTCCGTTTCCGACAGTGTAAATTTCTCAACAACAACCGCGTACGGTCTTTTGCAGCATAAGTCTATGCGCCGTACACCCGATAAGGTTCAGATGGCACACTGGTATAACCTTGCAAATACACTTTGGGATTATACCGTGAACCCGGGTATGAATTTTGACGATTATTATAACGAGTATTTTTATCCGGACAGTGCGGTATCCATAATATACGATACCGAAGTGGTTGAGGCCGGCGAGACGCTGTCGGTTGATACAATGTACGGTGTCGGAGAACTCGGAGGAATGGAGTCTTCTCCCGAGCACTGTGTAATGACCGTTACTCAGAAAGAGCTTTTGAAAGCAAATGAGAAAAAAGACGGTTATGCAAATGACGGTGAAATAACACTGTATGTTACGGTTGATAATTCCGATGCGGAGTCAAGTCCCATAATAAACGGCAAGCTGCAGATGATCTTCCAGGATAAGGTTTTGGACAGCGAGCTTAATATGGTACAGGAGCCGGCAATATGGACGGCGGACGAAACGGAAGAATCGGAAGTTTTGAGCATAGGAAATATAAACCGCGGCGAAATCAGGAGAAATATTCCCGTTAAGCTTAAAGCGCGCCCTGTATATGAAAAAAATAAAAACAATAAAGATGCGGATGCTCCCGACATTGTTTATGAACCAAAAGAAGGATATACGCTTCGCACGTCAATAGATACAAGGAAAATAACGTTTTCTCTGACGGGTGACGCAACTCCCGTTCCGACTGTGGGCTCGAAAGTTATAACAATGCCTCCTCTTGGCGATTCAAAAGTCAGCATCGCGTTTACGGGGATAGAGCCCACAACCATATATTACGAAGGCACTTCGTATTTCAGCGTTATGGGTTACGGACAAAACTTTAAGGCATTGTCAGACAAATCAAACTGGACAGCGTTTTTAACGGATGTTGTAAGCGGAGAAATCATAAATATAGACAGCTTCAGCTGCTCCGTTGACACCGAAAACAGGCAGCTCGGTCTTTTGGTTGATATGGAGGGAAGACTCGGCGAATATACGCTTACCATTAAATTCAAGAATAACCTTGAGGGTATGAAGGATATAGTATTCTCCGATTCTTCGCAGCGCATAACTTCAACAAATGACGTAAAATACAAAAACCGCGGATATTCAATAGCCGTTGTTGCAAGAACATCGAAAAAGCGCGATTATGATATGTGCCTTTTCACGGTTGATACGGGAATGAGTGAAAGCGGCTTAAAGTCTGTGGAACAGCAGTTTCAGGAATATAAAGAGTCTCTCGGCGAAGACGGCGAAATGCTGATGGAGGCAAGAGGCATATTTAAAATTCTTTATAAAGACGGAAAAGACGCTGCAAGTGCAAATAAAGAAAAAGGATTTTGCATAAGCACAAGTGCAGAGAAAAATAATCCCGATCTTCTGGGATTTGAAACCGTGGGCGGCTCCGACGGAATCAAAGTAAACAGGATTCTTTACTATGATTCAAACACTCCGCTTCGAATGGTTGCGGAGTTTGGCTCAAACGGTTTGCCTAATGTTATGAAGCTTGAAGGTGACGGTGATCTCAGCGTTATAGGAGCTTCAACAATATGGAAACATAAGTTCATGATAAGACTTCCCATGGACGCACTGTTTTCGTATGATACAAATGACTTTAGTGTTGAAGCACCGAAGCTTCAGCTTCTCGGCGGAGGGTGGCTTTTGCAGAACCTCGGCGGTTTCATATTTGACTTAAACTACGGTGTTTTGGGTTGTCAGGATGGCAGATATACGATAGATTTCAGCGGTCAGGTTTCGTTCCCGCTCGGCATGAGCAAGGGTGACAGTTCGTCCGAAGGCTCACAGGGCGAATCTTCCGGAACATCAACGGGAACACCTTCTGCGGGAACCAGGAATACCGCTTCAAATTCAAATGAAAACAATAATCGCAATAACAATCTAAACAACAATAATAACAACAGCGGCAATAATAACAATAACAACAATAATAACAACAATAACGCAAGCAAGAAAAATGTCTTTAAAGACGGAAATTCCGCCACAAAAAAAGCAGGAGCTTTCGGAGACGGCGGTTCGCTCGGTGTTTCGATAGATTCCGTGCTTTTCGGTGAACATGAGGATAAAAATGACGCAACACACATAAAAACCGGCTTTGTCGGAGTTGCGGCAACGGTTAATCTGGAATTGCCAAAATCCGTGTTCCCGGCAGGCGGAAAACAGAATAACAATTCCACGATAAGCAACGGCGCTGCGGCGGCTAACCCAACATCATCTCAGATAGTTTCTTCAAGAAGCAGTGCGGCAACAACCGCTGCAGGTCAGAATCAGAATGCGGATAATGCAAGAAGCAAGAACAAGGGCGGACTTTCGGCGTTCAGTCTGGGCGCTTCGTTTAACACCTATGAATTCCATGCCGGCGTGGACCTTGGTATCGGCATCGGACCTTTAAGTACGGCTTTCCGCATGAGCCTTGCCGAAATGAACAACGGTAAGATATGCCTTGACAGCATATATCTTGAGGTAAAAGGATTTGTAATTCCGATTGTTCCGGGCACGCTTAATTTACGCGGTCTCGGCGGAGGTATTTCGGATCTGGCAAGCTCCATTAATTATCAGGGAGAAGGAAGACCGCCCGTAACGGTAAGCGTTATGGCGCTTATAGACATATTGAACGTTATGTATCTTCAGGGAGATATGTCTGTCTCGGGAAACGGACTTTCCTTTGCCGTAACGGGGTCGCCCGCAAACTTTGACCAGATAAAGTTTATTGCAAAAGCCGAAATGGATTGGACAACAGGGTTTACAATGCGGCTGTCGGGTACGGTTGATTTGTTCTCGGGAGTGGTTAAAGGCGGAGTAACACTGGCGTTTACAACAACTCCGGAATTTGCATTCCTCGGAAAGATTGACGGTTCGCTTAATGTTCCGGGACTCGGAAGACTCGCAGGCATTACACTTGCTATAACAAATAAGTTTATAGCGGGCGGAATAAAGGTATTTATTTTCAGCGGCGGATTTGTATATTATTATGACAAAGGCAATTTCAGACTGCTTTCGGGAAGTGAAGTTGACGAGCTTGAGGATATAGACCTTGATACGGAGGCTTTGGGAGAAAACTCGGATACATCATCGCATACAATGAGTTTCCTTGAGGTTCGTGAGATACAGGATGAAAACGGAAATATTCAGTATATGGGTATAGGTCAGGGCGCAAGCGTTGTTGCAACAAGCGTTGACAGAGCTGTCGGTTCATCATATGCAAAACCGCAGACACTTTTAAATTCTGTAAGTTTCGAAAATAATGTTGATACGGTGCTCATGGCCGGCAAAGATGTTGTTTACAGAGTTTATTATGACGGTGACACAGCGCCCGAGCTTAAAGTAACAAAGCCTGACGGTACGGAATACGGAACCGTTATATATGATTATGATAAAACTCAGGAAGAGAACAATGCTGCAGGAGCCAATATGCTTCTCAGTGAAAAAACAGATGCCGAAACGGGAACTGTTAAAAAGTATGTATACGTAAATGTTTCAAACAACATGCTCATGGACGGCAACTGGAACATAGAAAGTGTAAACGGTGCAAAAATAAGTGACTATACCGTACTTTCAATTCCTACGGTAACGCCCAAACTTTCAATTGATTCGGCAAGCATTGCGGGCAATACGCTCAGCACATCATGGACAGCCGATGACAAGGCGGACGTAACTCTTCTGCTTGTTCCGTGCGATGAAAACGGAAATCCGGCTATGACGGAATATACGGATGAAAACGGAAATACCGCAACAACAGAGCATGCAGGATACATAGTAAAAATGGCAAAAGGTTCTTCTTCCGGAGAAAACATTGAAATAAATGTTCCGAGCGGAGACTATATTGTAAGGCTTGATTCAATTTTGAATGACTCGGTATACACAAGTGTGTATTCCAAAGCCAAAATGCACTTTGACAATCCGAATACACTGGCTGCGCCTGCCGTTCAGGCAACAGCAGGCGGAGACGGAAGAATTAACGTAACAAGCTATGTTCCGCAAAACGCTACGGGAATTAATTTCCGCGTGTTCAGAAGAAATGATGACGGTACAAGCGAGTGCCTTAAAGGCATAGGCGGATATGTTGCGGCGGAAGAAGGAAAGAGTACTCTTTCCACTTACTTCAAAGGTCAGAGCACATTGGTAGACAGCAGCGGCGCTGCCGTAAGTACATCGGTTATAGAACCTGGTAAAACATATTATGTTACAGCAACAGCCGTAAATGCGGAAGAGGGAAGCGGATACTACGGAAGTGCCGAGGTGCAGAGTGCCGATGTAATGGTTCCTGTTCCGAATCCTCCGCAGATAAACGTAAACATCACGTCTTTCAATGCCAAGAATAAAACCGATGACAGAAACGTATCATACACTCAGATAGGAAATTCGAATATACTTATCGAGTATGATATATTAAACATGGGAGCAGAGCCGAACGATGAGGTAAGCGTAAGATTTGATATTGACGAAAAACAGTACGGCGATGTGCTGAAAAACGATTCATCAACGGGCGGTCACGGCTATGCGGCGTTCAATCTTTCGGACGGCGACCATATTGTGGATATTGTATTTACAAATAAGGCAGGAGACGTTACTGTTGAAACACGCAAATTCTCTGTTGACTCAATCCCGGCAGACATAAAAGTGCTTTATCCGCAGAACGGATCGCTTTATGACCCAAATGTCGGAATACCGGTGAAAATCCTTACCGACGAAGGAACGAGTGTTGAAGTATATCTCGATGATACAAAAGTTGCAGGCGGAGTGGTTGAAAACGTAAACGGCGCAAATCCCGACTTTGCTTTTGAAAGAACGATTAAAGTTTTGGCGCCCAAATATTCGCATGAAATAAAGATAGTTGCAACAGATGTAAACGGAAACAGCGCAACTCATATTGCCACCGTTGTAAACAATGCGGTATCTAAAATAAGCGGTATTAAAATACTCGGTACAAAGCCTGAAGGAACAACCGCAACAGAGCTTACGGCAGTTGGTGTTGACGAAAACGGCAAAGAGCTCGGGATTGACATTATTAAAGACAGACTCAAGTGGAAGCTTGTGTCAGACCCGTCAGAAGCTGCGCTCACAGTTCAGAGCGGAAACAGCGGAGCCGTTGTTATACCGAACGGAAACAATTCCTTCTCCGTAAGTGCGGAATGGAATGTAGGAAGCACCACGCTTACAGATATTTATGATTCGGGAATAGTCGGCGAGCAATCCGAAAGCGGCGGTAAGGGCAATGGCGGCAAACACAGCTCATCGGCAGTATCAACGGAACTTCCTCCGGAAGTTAAAGAACTTATAAAGAAAGTTTCTTCAATGCTTGGCGAGGGCAGCGATGTTGACGCAGGCAAGATGTATGCCGGTATTGACTTTACGTCAAAGAAAAGCGGAAATACGGTGTTTGCAAAAGGCAGTGATATAAAAGAAGAAAACTATCTTATTCACGGAACGGATACAGGAACAAATTCACATCTTAAAGGTTTGCCTCAGGGCGGAAAGATTTGTTCCGATGTAGTCGCTTTGGCAACGCTTAAGGAAGCACCCGCAATGCTTGTTGACCTTGAGGTTAAAGACAATGCAAATACCGATAATATCGGAGTATACTATTTTGCCGACAGCATAGGAAAGTGGATGTATATAGGCGGAACGTATGACGCGCAGAGAAAAATGATAAGCGCGGGCTATGTCGGCGAAGGCAGATATGTCGTTATAGAAAACCCGAACATGGGAGACGAGTTTGCGGATATAGACGGAAACTGGGCTTCGCTTTACATAAGAAGCTTAAGACTTGCAAAACTTACAGACGGCTATATTGAAAACGGAATTAAAATTTTCAAGCCTTCAAACGAAATAACAAGAGGAGAGTTTGTAAAGCTTCTTGTTGCCGCTATGGGAGAAAATGTTGATGACAGCGATGTAAGCATGTTTGAGGACGCGTCTTCAATTGCCGGATGGGCGGCACCCTATGCTGCTGCGGCATATAAAAAAGGCTGGCTTCAGGGCGGCAAGACACAGACGGGAATAGCTGCAAACCTTTCCGACAAAATAACAAGGCAGGATGCTATGACGCTTGTTTACAGAGTATTTTTCGAAGGAGAAAAAGGCAGCGGAAATGTTTCGTTCTCAGACGGCGCTTCCGTTTCGGAATACGCTGTGGATGCAGTAAGCTTCCTCACGCAGAACAAAATAGTATCGGGATATGAAGACGGAACACTTAAGCCTCTCAATTTTGTTTTGAGAGAACAGGTGGCAAAGATTCTCTGGCTCGGTATTGTTAAATAGTTAAAAGTTATAAAAAGGGGATGTTAAAAAACTCCGGAACGCAAGAAAAGGGGACAATTACTTATCATGGAACATGCAAATGATACAGTTAGATTTATCGGAAGTAGAAAAATCAAAAAATTTGATTTTTCAAAAAAATAAACCTTTTCTTGCTATCGGCAAACTGAGCCTCTCGACGTACCTATGTACGCCTTCGGGTAACCCAAACTTTAGTTTTGGCTCAGTTTGCCGATTCCAAAGCTTTTTTCCTATCCCC
>OLSB01000983.1_pt1 | contig 30610 bp, 25 predicted proteins | sample 1672071 | NCBI WGS metagenome assembly OLSB01 (sample SAMEA3136642, study PRJEB25190) | human gut metagenome | biome: human gut; feature: human-associated habitat; material: faeces | place: Austria | collected 2013 | reverse complement strand
TCCTAGTTTTTGTGTGGGGTAGATTTCCTGTGTGGAGAATGATTGTGGGTAAATAAAAAGGATCTGGCTTAGGTAAGTCAGGTCCTTTTTTGTAGGAAATGTGGATTAGTTCCAGGTATATCCTGGGCTGGTGTGGATAAATTCAGCCAGATGTGTGCGGATGTCTTCCATTTTCTGGCGGGTGTCCGGGTTGGAGTAAGGAATGCGGTCGATGATCTTGTTGAGGTAGTCGTGTTCTTCGATGATATCGAGGGTTGCACGATAATTGATGTCAAGGAAGTAAGCGACGTAGGAGACCCAGTAATCCATTCTGGTGACGCGGTCAGGGGAGTAGACACACTGGTTTTTGAAAACAGTATCGTAAATGACAGGAGTAATTGCCTGTGCACCGATTTCTTCTCCAGATGCCCCCATGAAGACCAGAAGATCATCCTCTAATTTTACGCGACAGTTGTCCAGTTTGTCTGCATCGCGGATCAGGCGGGCGTGAAGGAGGGTGAGTGGATCTGTGATCCCCTCAAGTTTGAAATCACTGTGTCTGGCGATAGCAGTGTGGATGATATCGTCCCAGGTGGATTCCGGGACAAACTGGCGGATCATGCTTTCTTCAAATAAAACCTGCACACCATAAGCTGCGTGATCCATGGTGGTCGGTTCGAAGCTGTCAAAACGTTTCAACTGTTCAAAACGACCAATGTCGTGCAGTAGGGCAATGATTCTGGCGAGTTCAGTGTCTTCATCAGATAACTGCATACGTTTACAGATTTCTGTCATATCATGCACTACGCCGTAGGTATGAATGATCTTGAGACGGACTTTACCATTATCACGGTCATAGCTGTTCAGATATTTCTCAAATTGTTCTTTTGCATTGTTGTAGTTCATGCGTGATCCTCCTGTGATATAAGATTTTTGCGGTATTCTCTCGGACTACAGCCTTTGATCTTGCTGAAGACTTTGGAGTAGTAGTTGGAGTCGGAGAAGCCGGTCTTTCCGGCGATGTTGCTGATGGATTCGTGGGTGCTCAGGTATTCCAGGCTTCGTTCGATCCGGTACTCCTGCAGGAAAGAGAAGAGTGTAGTATTCATATGGCGTTTAAACAGGCGCGTACATTCACTTTCACAGAGATGAATGTGTTCAGCGACTTCTGCCAGTGTGATCGGGTTCATGTAATTCTGTTCTATGTAAGAGAGGATTTTGCGGATCCGTTCATATTCTGTGAGATCAGATGCGGCAGGAAGCGGCTGATGTGGGAGATGTTCTACGAGCAGCCGCCACATGATCTGCATCCGGATCGATATGTCCAGTTCGTAGAAATCAGGCTTTTCTTTATCAAGGGCGATGACTTCCAACATTTTTTTGCGGAAAGTTTCATGCCAGCTTTCTGTATAGTCGATGTGCATCGCACAGACAGCAAGATTCTGGATCACAGGTTCTACATATTTCGTACAGATGGTGCTCTGGAAAAATCCATAGATCAGCTTTGGGTCAAAAGTGATCGGTATATAGGAACAATCCTCCTGGTGCTCCATTTCGCCGCTGTGGAGGGCGTTGGAATTGCAGAAAATAATGTCCCCTTCTTTCAGGTGGAAGGACTGATTATTTACACGATAGTGCATGGAGCCTTTTTTTATATAAGTGATCTCGATTTCCGGATGGTAGTGCCACATAAAGGAATTGGAATCATATTCTGACAGCCGCTGATAACTGACCAGAAACGGGAAATGGTCGCTGCCATGTTTCTTTAATTCTTTTTGAAACTGGTTTGTGATGATCTGCATGAGAGACTGTCTCTCCTCCTTTTTTCGAAGATTTGCTGAACGCAGGAAATTACCTTTATTATAAACAAAAAAATATGAATAACGCAAGATTTTACTTTTTTTTCGCAGATTAATTAAGGTATTTTACAGAAAAAGATATATAATGGATTTATCAGATGTGCACAGGAGAATAATGTGCATGATGAAAGAGCGTAACGAAACAACATAATGAAACAAAAACTACATGGGATGCATCAAAATAAAATGTAAAAGGAGAACAGGAACATGAATTTACCAGAAACAGCAAAACTTCAGGAAATCTATGGAGAAACAGAGAAGAGCAGCGCACGTTTCCAGAAACTTGCAGATAATTTTGCAAAAACATACAAACATGACAAAGCAGAATACTTCACATCAGCAGGAAGAACTGAGATCATTGGAAACCATACAGACCACAATGGCGGCAAGGTGATTGCAGGAAGCATCAACCTGGATACCATCGGAGCGGCTTATCCGAACGGAACACAGACTATCCATATCACCAGTGAAGGATACAGAGATGAGATCGTTGTAGACCTTACCAAACTGAGCAAGGCAAACTACAAGAAGGGAACACCGGCACTCGTTGCAGGTATGATGGAAGGTGCACAGAAGAACGGCTTTAAGACAGCAGGATTCGATGCATATGTAAGCACAAACGTTATCGCAGCAGCAGGTGTAAGTTCTTCTGCTTCTTTCGAGATGCTGATCTGCACTATCATTGATTACTTCTTTAACGAAAGCAAAATGACATATAATGATTATGCAAAAGTTGGCCAGTATGCAGAGAATGTTTACTGGGACAAAGCTTCCGGAATGATGGACCAGATGGCATGTGCAGTAGGCGGACCGGTTCTTTTTGATTTCGCTGACAGCAATAACCTCAAATACAGCAAACTGGATTTCTCCTTCGGAAAATTCGGATACAAGCTTGTTATCGTAAATACAGGAAAAGGTCATGCAGATCTGAGCCAGGAATACTCTGAGATCCCGGGTGAAATGAAAGCTGTTGCCAAAGTACTTGGCGTGAACCTTCTTCATGAGACAAACGTAGATGCACTTCTTGAGCATTGCAATGAGATTGAGGATGACAGAGCAATTCTCCGTGCACTTCATTTCTTTGGAGAGACTACCCGTGTAGAGGAAGCGGCAGATGCGATCCACAATGATGATTATGATAAATTCCTTGAACTGATCGACGAGTCCGGAAAATCTTCCTGGGAACTCCTTCAGAACTGCTACACTATGAAAGATTTCCACGAGCAGAAGATCACAAGAACTCTTGCACTGACACAGCTTTTCCTCAAGAAGATTGGCGCAGGCGTATGCCGTGTTCACGGTGGTGGATTTGCAGGCGTTATCGCAGCGATCATTCCGGAAAAAGAGCAGGAGAACTATGTAGAATATATTTCTAAATTTGTTGGAAAAGAAAATGTATATCCAATGGACATCCGTGCAGTCGGAGCAGCACATATCGGATAAGCAACTACTGTCTATTAAAAAAGAATATAAAATCACAAAAATAAACCCCTGGATCATACCAGAGGTTTATTTTTTTCGAGCATATCGTGAATGATGTTCTGAGTGTATGCACCGAGATGTTTCTGATCTTCTTTCGGAAGGTCCTTGACATAGATTGGTTTACCGTATTCCAAAACGACATGAGTTGATTTGATCTTTGGCATATGTGCCTCAAAGATTTCTACGGTGTTGTTAAGTGCCATTGGAATGATCGCACAGCCTGTCTTGGAAGCAATCTTGAAGCTTCCGTCGTGGAAAGGAAGAAGCTCCAGGTCATCTGCATTCTTGTTACGTGTACCTTCAGGGAAGATACAGATGGAAATGCCGGATTTGATCTTGTCGATGGCTGCGAGGATGGTCTTGAGTCCCTGTTTGATATCCTTACGGTCAAGAAACAGACAGTGAAGATATTTCATCCAGTTGGAAAGAAGCGGATAACGCTCCATTTCTTTCTTGGCAATGTAGCCGGTACGGATCGGACAGCGGCTGTAAGTAAGCACGATGTCAAAATAACTTCTGTGATTGCCAATGTAGAGAACCGGAGTATCCTTGGGAACATTTTCTTCGCCGATGATCGTAACTTTGGTTCCGGCTTCCCAGAGAATGAATTTAAATACTCCTTGGACAATTCGAAGAGAACTGATTTCCTTGGTCCTTGGTGAAAATTTTCCGATGATCCATTCGATCAGAAGAATCGGAATGGAAAGGATCAGAAACCCGATGACCGTAATGGCAACAATGATAAAACGAATCATAACGAATTCCTCTTTCTGTTAAATTTGCATGGGTTTCGCGTGTTCGAAACTCTGCTATCAGTATAAGGGATATTTGAAATAGTTGCAATAAATCTTTTGGTTTTGGCATAGAATACATATTGAAAAAGAGCGGACAGGAGAATTGTGCCTATGCAGATACCACTGTCTGCAGGAATCAGACAAAATCGGTCAAAACGATATATGACGGTTGTCTGGTGCATATTGCTGGCTTTTTTGCTGAGTGCAGGAGGATGCAGCCTGGTAAAGATAGAGGAAGGGGAGAGGACACCTCTTGAATATACGGTGGTGGATACAGCAGAACTTCCGCAGAGTGCACAGGAACTGATTCAGGAAAAGAAAGCGGACGATTTTCAGATGACTTATCAGAAGGGAGATACCCTGTATCTGATCCGGGGATATGGAAAGCAGATGAGCGGAGGATACAGTATTCAGGTGGCTGAACTTTCGGCTTCGTCTACGACGATTTTTTTCAAAACGAGACTGATCGGACCGGAGAAAGAAAATCAGAGCGGAGCGCCATCTTATCCTTATATTGCAGTAAAGACCGATTACAGAGAAGAACCTGTTGTGTTTGAATAGTATGAGAGGAGCGGTCAGCGATGGAATTAAGAAAAGAAGATATTCAGGTGCTGCGGACAAAGAGCAGAGCGACCAGCCAGGTGACTTTTGATGTGGATTATAATGTGCCGGATGTAAAACCGGATATCGGACGGATGGTCCAGAACAAGGGCGATGTTTCGGTAGAAGAAGTCCGATTAAGCGACGGTCATGCTTTTCTGAAAGGAAGCCTGCAGGTGGATCTTCTCTATGTAGGAGAAGAAGAGGGCAAAGTTTACAGTCTCTCAGCCAAACTGCCGGTGGAAGAGACGATGAACCTTGAGGGGATCGTAAGTGGCGATAAGATGTGTCTTCGGTGGGAAATAGAGGATCTGAGCCTGCACCTGATCCATTCAAGAAAACTGAACATCAAAGCAGTAGTGACTTTTTATGCAGTTGTAGATGAACTCTCAGGAATCCGTCTGCCGGTTTCACTGGATGATGAAACAGTTTCTGTGCAGAAAAAACAGATGCGTCTTCTCAGTCTTGCCATACATAAAAAAGACACCCTGCGGCTCAAAGAAGAAGTAGAACTGGTATCCAATAAACCGAATATCGCAGAGCTTCTCTGGTATACGCTTGAAGTCAGAGGACTGGACTTAAGACCGGAAGAAAATGTAGTAAAAGCCAAAGGAGAACTTTTTTTGTTTGCTTTGTATAAAGGGGATGATGAGGACGGTACCCTGCAGTGGCTGGAGCATTCTATACCATTTACCGGAGAAGTGGAATGCAGCGGATGTACTTTTGACATGGTTCCAAATCTGGAAGCTTCGGTCATCAATCAGAGCGTGGAGGTGAAACCGGATTCCGACGGAGAGGAACGCATCTTTGTAACAGATATCGTACTGGAGTTGGATATCCGTCTTTACAGGGAAGAAGACCATGAAATACTTATGGATGTCTATACTCCGTTTCGTCAGTGCATCCCAAAATGCAAAAATGAAGTTCTGGAAAGTCTTCTGGTGAGGAATTTTTCCAAATGCCGCGTGTCTGATCGGATTGAGATCAAGGAGACACAGGGGAAAATCCTCCAGATTTGCCACAGCCAGGGAAAAGTAAAAATAGATAAAACAAAAATTGTCAAAGATGGGATCCAGGTAGACGGGATCGTTCAGATGAAAGTTCTCTATATCGTGGGGAATGACGACATGCCGTTCTATTCCATGGAAGTGATGATGCCGTTCAGTCATGTGGTGGAGGCAAGGGGGATCACAGAGGACAGCGTCTACTATTTCCATACGGATCTGGAACAGCTTTCGACAAGCATGGTCGACAGTAACGAGATTGAAGTCAGAGCGGCGGTGAGCCTGAATGTTCTTGTGATCCAGTGCATAGAGGAAAAGATCATTGAAAGTGTGGAAGAACAGCCACTCGATACAGAAAAGATCCGAAGTATGCCGGGAATTACGGTATATATGGTGAAGCAGGGAGATACACTCTGGGACATCGCAAAAAAATTCTATACGACTATGGAGGAGATCATTTCCATGAACAGTCTCGAAAATGATCAGCTGACCCTGGGACAGCCGCTTTTATTGGTAAAAAAAGTTGAAAGCTGATACTTGAAATCCTGAAAAAAATCATTTAAAATAGATACAATCATATTGTATACAAAGTACAAAAGAAATGAAAAAAGAAACAAAATCACAAAGGACAGAGGGGATATTTATGCGTTTGCGAGCAATGGCGAAAATTAATCTGGGACTGGATATCCTGGGTAAAAGAGACGATGGTTACCATGAAGTTCGTATGCTGATGCAGACGATCCAGATGTATGATCTTCTGGATATCCGGCGGAAATTTTCACCGGGGATCACATTGACTACGAATCTTCTTTATGTTCCGTCAGATGAGAGAAATCTGGTATATAAGGCAGCGAAACTTCTCATGGATGAATTTGATATCCAGGAGGGAATTTCCATGAAGCTTACCAAGTCCATTCCGGTGGCAGCAGGTATGGCAGGAGGAAGTTCCGATGCAGCGGCAGCGTTTGTCGGTGTAAACAAGATGTTTCATCTTGGCTTAAGTGAGCAGGAACTCATGGAACGTGCTGTGCAGATCGGGGCAGATGTGCCGTACTGCATTATGCGTGGAACAGCACTGGCTGAGGGAATCGGTGAGAAACTGACCAGACTTCCGCAGCTTCCGAAATGTTATATTCTGGTTGGCAAACCGGCGGTCAATGTTTCTACGAAACTGGCTTATGAAAATCTGGATCTTCAGAATATGGGAGCACATCCTGATATTGATGGTATGATCTCTGATATTGAGAATGGAGATCTTTATACTATGGTTTCCCGAATGGGAAATGTATTTGAACCGGGGATCATCGGCAAATATCCGGTGATCCAGGAGATCAAGGATCTCATGGAGGCACATGGTGCACTCAAGGCAATGATGAGCGGAAGCGGTCCGACTGTCTTTGGTATTTTTGATGATAAGAACAAGATGAAAGCAGCAGCCAGGGTTCTGCGAAGCAGTCATCTGGCCAAGACTGTATTTGCTACAGAAGTTTTTAACCGCAAAGACTGAGGGGAATTTTTTACAGGAGGTACTTAAGATGAATGATTTTTCTGTTGATATGAATGAATATCTGCCGTTAAGAGATGTGGTATTTAACACACTGCGTAAAGCGATTCTGAAGGGTGAGCTGAAACCCGGAGAACGACTGATGGAGATCGCGCTGGCGGAGAAACTTGGAGTCAGCAGGACTCCTGTTCGTGAGGCGATGCGTAAGCTGGAACTGGAAGGTCTGGTCGTGATGATCCCGCGCCGCGGTGCACAGGTGGCGAACATTACAGAGAAGGATCTGAATGATGTACTGGAAGTCCGTATGGCACTTGAAAATCTGTCGATCGAGAATGCATGCGCGCGCATGACCGAGGAGCAGCTTGATGATCTCTGGAAAGCAGCCAAGAACTTTGAGGATACGATGGCAGAGGGAAATCTTGTTAAGCTGGCAGAAGCCGATGTAGCTTTTCATGAAGTGATCTACAAATCTTCCGACAACCGCAGACTGAATCAGGTACTGAATAATCTTCGTGAGCAGATCTACAGATATCGTGTGGAATATCTCAAGGATGAAGAAACAAGAAACCTTCTTGTTAAGGAACATGAGGAGATCTACGAGGCGATCAAGAATCGTGACCTCAAGAAAGCCAAGGAGATTTCTTATCAGCATATCGAGAACCAGAGAGAGGCGATCATCCGCTCTATCAGGGAAGAAACAAAAAATCGCTGAACTGTAAATAAAATTGTATAATCCGGTTATTCTAAAAGAGATACATATTGTGTGTATCTCTTTTTTTATGGATTACGATTACAACAGGAGGATGCAATGGATCAAAAGACCAAAATCCACAGTGAACTGAGAAAAAATGAATCCTACATCAGAGAAAAATTCGAGAACTGTGCAGATATCCTGATCCGCCCCATGCGTCTGGGAAGCGAAAGCAAAATAGACTGTCTGATGGTCTATATCGAAGTGGCAGTTTCAAATATGATGCTGGAGGATTCTGCACTGGGCAAGATGATCAATCATTTCTGGGAGATCTCACCGGGGCAGATACAGGAATTTATGCGGAACAACAGTCTGGGGATCGCAGATGTGCAGAAACTGGCGGATATGGAAGAAGTCCTGTCAGCAGTTCTTGCAGGAAATGCAGTTTTTTTTATAGACGGATATGACAAGGCGATGAAAATATCCAGCAAGGGATACCCGGACATGGGAGTTTCCGAAGCGAAATCAGAAAAAGTCCTGCGCGGTTCCAAAGAAGGATTTTCGGATTCTGTAAAAACAAACTCCGCACTGGTCAGAAAGCGGATCCGGAACAGCAGAATGAAGGTCGAGGAAAAAACAACAGGTGTCCGATCAAAGACAGTCCTGCAGCTTCTCTACATGGAAGATCTCGTTCAGGAAGATCTTCTGGAGAATATCAAAACCAGTCTGGATGAATACAGGATAGATGGAATCTTTGACAGTGGAATGCTTGAACAGCTTACAGACAGAACATGGTATTCACCGTTTCCACAGTATCAGACAACGGAACGTCCCGACCGGGCGGCGATGGAGATCCTGAATGGAAAGATCGTGGTGCTCTGTGACAATTCTCCGTCCGCACTGATCCTTCCAAGTTCCTTTAATGGCTTTATGGAGAGCAGCGAGGACTGGTTTCATCATTTTGAAATGGCATCGTTTCTGCGGGCACTTCGTTATCTTGCACTGCTTGTGGCGACACTGCTCCCGGGGCTTTACCTTGCGGTGATCCGCTTTCACACACAGATACTTCCGGCAAATCTGATCCTGTCTTTTGCAAAAGCACGGGAGGGAGTACCTTTTTCCAGCGTGGTCGAACTGATCTTTCTGGAACTCTCGTTTGAACTGATCCGGGAGGCAGGAGTGCGGGTCCCCGGGGCATTGGGGAATGCGATCGGAATCGTGGGAGGCCTGATCATTGGTCAGGCGGCAGTCAGTGCAAATCTGGTCAGTCCTATCGTTGTTATGATCGTTGCATTGACCGCACTGGGATCGATGGTGATCCCGGAGGAAGAGTTTGCTGCAGCATTCAGACTTTTGAAATATGTATTTCTGTTTCTGGGTGGATATCTTGGAATCTTTGGAATCGTTCTGGGGATCTATCTGACAGTGGCACATCTCTCCGGGCTTCTGAGTTGCGGCATGCCGTACCTTCTTCCGTTTATAAAAAAAGAACCCTGCCGCGATGCTGGCGAAGGAATCCTGCGGATCCCGTTCAGGAAGAGATGGCAGAGGCCGCTCTATGCAAGATGGGAACAGAAAATCCGTCTGCGGAAAAATGATTCCGATGATTCCGGGAAAGTTCAGGAACAGGAGGAGAAAGACTCATGAAATTTGCGGAGAATAACAGGATTTCGCACAGACAGCTTTATCGCCAGATGATCTTGACGTTTCTGGCTCCTTTCCTGATCTGTCTTCCTGGGAAAAACGGGATTCAGGGAATGACGGGAATCGCAGGTGTTCTGGCGGCAGTGATCCTGCTGGTCATTTATGTTTTTGTGCTTTTGAGAGTGACCAGCGGATATTCGGATATGGTACGTTTTTTTGGAAGGTTCTGGGGACGGATAGCAGGAATCTTTTTTCTGGCGTATATTATTCTGACGGCAGTTTATATCTTGAAGATACTGGAGCAGATCGTGCCAAGGTGGCTGATCCTGGGAGTGCCGGCGGGCTGGATCTCTTTTCTGGTAGTCGTTATATGCAGTGTGGGAACAGAACGAGGAATCCAGAGACGGGGACGGATGGCAGAAGTTTCCGGAGGTTTGCTTTTGGTTGGAATCCTTCTGATGATGGTACTGTGCCTTGGACAGACACGTGTTGATTATCTTCAGGAGATGTTTGAAACAGAGCGAGTGAGCGGGAGTGGAGTCATTCAGAGCAGTTATCTTTTTCTGTGTGGATTTTCCGGGATCGGACTTCTGCCGTTTATCATGCGTGATGTAGAGAAGCGGGGAAGTGCAGGCAAGACGATCATAGCGTCTGTCCTCACTGTAGGCGGAATCTTTGCAGGAGTTCTTATTTTATTGCCGGCAGTATTTGGGTGGAGACGGCTTCTTACAGAAACATATCCAATCCTGCCTCTTCTTGCAGGGGCAGATCTTCCGGGAAATGTCCTTGCGAGATTTGATGTTCTCTGGATGGGATTTCTTCTGTATGGATTGTTGTTTGCAATGGGAAGTCTTTTTTACTATGGCTATCAAATCACGGAGAAATGCCATCTGGGAACGGCGAAATACTGGATGGCAATTCTGATCTTCGGATTGTCATTGGTGGAAGTACCAGGTATGGATGTGGTGATATTCTACAGAAACTATCTGAGAAGTATTTTTGTCCCGGGACTTCTGCTCATACAGATGGCGATCCTTTTTCATGGACAGAAAAAGAAAATAAGAAAAACGACCACAGTTGTTTTACTGATCTGCGCGTTGACACTGAGCGGATGTGCGGGAATTGAACCGGAAAAGAGAATGTATCCACTTGCACTCGGCGTAGAGCAGTCGGAAAATGGGTGGAAATTTATTTATGGACTGCCGGAACTTCCAAGTGCAGAAGGACAGGAAAAAGAAGAGACAGGAAATTCTGCACTGGCGATAACAGGTGTGGATTTTGAAACGATAGAAAAAATATATGACCGTTCACAGGAAAAATATCTGGACATGGGACATCTGCAGGTGCTGATCCTTAAGAATGATCTGACACAGTCAGACAGATGGAGTGAACTGTTATCTTATCTGGAAAAAGAACCGCTGATCGGTGAAAATGTATATGTATTCCGGACAGAAAATCTGACAGAGCTTATGGACTGGAACAAGGAAGGAACCTCGATAGGGGAATACCTGCCGGGACTTCTTGAAAATAGGATTCCGGATCAGGAGAAAAACGGTACTACGTTGCGCCAGGTATATCATCAGTGGTATGAGAATGGCACGTTACCAGGAATTCCTGAGATCATCCTGCAGAATGGAGAAATTCAGGTATATCTGGAATAAATTTGCAGAAAAACGTCCATACTCCAGACAGAAGACGATTTTATTTTCATAGATTCGGAGGTACCCAAATGGACTGGTTAAGGAACTGGAAAAAAAGACTTCTGTTGTCTGTGATGACAGGCATGCTGGCAGTAACACTTTTGTTCGGAGGCACGAAAAATGTCGAGGATTGCAGTATTATGGCGTGGTGGGGAACCCTGTATCCACAGTTTTGCTTTGAGAGAGGATCACAGAACAGCGCTAATTATGAAAATACTGTAAAACAGCCGCCAAAGCTTTCCTTCTGGCTTGCGAAAGCCCTGGAGAGGTGGTAAGATTAAAGAACGATTCAGAGAGGCTGTGGCTTTTTCTGAGTCTTACATAGCAAACAGAACATAAAGGACTGGAGAAATAGATTTATGAAAATAGACAGAGATGCACCAATCGGTGTATTTGATTCCGGAGTAGGCGGTCTTACCGTAGCCAGGGAGATCATGAGAAATCTTCCATCGGAGAAGATTGTTTATTTTGGCGATACGGCGAGAGTTCCTTATGGAAGTAAATCCAAGGATACAGTCATCCGCTATTCCAGACAGATCATTCATTTTCTGGAGGAGCAGCAGGTCAAGGCAATCGTGATCGCCTGCAACACGGCAAGTGCATTTGCCCTGGATGCAGTGAAGGATGAACTGGATATCCCTGTACTTGGAGTGATCGAAGCAGGAGCCAAGGTTGCTGCAAAGGAGACACGCAATAAGCGAGTCGGCGTGATCGGAACGCTTGGAACTGTCGGAAGCGGTATTCATGAGGCGTATCTTAAACAGCTTGATCCGGAGATCACAGTGATAGGCAAGGCATGTCCGTTGTTTGTTCCGCTGGTCGAGGAAGGATGGCTTCATGATCCTGTAACTACGGAGATCGTGTCCAGATACCTTCAGGAACTGAAGGATAAAGAAATTGACACACTGATCCTCGGCTGTACACATTATCCGCTGATCCGTTCTACGATCAGAGAAGTCATGGGTGAGGGCGTGCGACTGGTTAATCCGGCATACGAGACAGCCTTACAGCTGAAGGCACTTCTTGCAGAGATGGATATTTCCAGCAGTGGAACAGGTGAAGAGGATTTTCCGTATCGCTTTTATGTCAGTGACCTGGCAGATGAGTTTAAGGATTTTGCAAATTCTATCTTGCCATATGATGTTTCAATGGCAAAGAAGATCGACATAGAGAAGTATTAAAGAGGAGTAAACATATGAATAAAGATGTACTGATACATGTACGCGGGCTCCAGATGATGGAAACAGATGATGCACAGGAGCCGATCGAGATCGTAGTTCCGGGACAGTATTATTTCCGAAACGGAAGTCATTATCTCCGTTACGAAGAAATGCTGGATGATACCGCAGAGACTACAGTAAATTATATCAAGATGTCACCGAACGGAGTAGAAGTCCGCAAGCAGGGACAGGTAAATGTACATATGGTTTTTGAGGAAGGCAAGAAAAACAAGACTTTTTACAATACGCCATATGGTACGCTGCAGATGGGAATCTCAGCGACAGGACTGGAACTCAAGGAGAGTGAAGACGGCATTCAGATGAAGGTGGATTATGCTCTGGATATGAACGAAGAGCATGTCGCTGACTGTTATCTGACCGTACAGGCACAGTCCAAGGATTCCGCGGATTTTGTTTTATAAAATCAAATTAAAATGCCCGTAAAGCTGAAATACTTTACGGGCATTGTCTTTCGATCTTATTTGTCTTTGCTGAACATTCTTTTGAAAAATCCCTTTTTCTTAGGTGCCGGTGCTTCAAGAGAACCACGGATTCCTTTAACTCCAACGATGTATAAACCGCTTACTTCGGCTTTTACTTCTTTTTTGACAGGGATCAGGTCAAAAACCTTCTCATCTGCGATCAGTATGGAGATCTTCGGACCAACCTTAGCCTTAACGATCGGCAGTTTGGAACGGCGCATCAGCTTAGGAGCCTGGTCAATGACCATCTGCGGCAGACCGGATTCTTTGAGTGGAAGTCGTTTCTTATCGATGATCAGCATGGAAACAGTCTGTTTTGCAGCTTCAATCTGTGCCTGCTGTTCTTCTTGCTTCTTCTGAGCTTTCTTTCCGAAGAAATAAAGTGCAACCAGGGCAATGATCAGAATGACCAAGATAACAAGAAGGACGATGCTAAGTGTACTCATAGATACCCTCCTCAGTGTGTATATTACAAATATTTATGCGAAATATATTCTATCATTATTTATTACAAAAGGCAAATAAATTCACGAAAATTCCGTGAAGAAAAAGGAAAACGGTGGAAATTATATAGTTAAACAGGTATAATGAAAAGAGCGAAATCTAAAGACAGGGATAAATACAGAAATCCCGGGTATACTGGGGATTACAGAAAAAAAAGACTAAGGAGTTAGTATGGAGAAGGATAATGGTAAAAGTCGGAACAGGCGCCAATACAGGGAAAGAACGACTGATTCTGTAAGAAAAGAAGATCTGACCGAGGAAGAGCGGATTCGGGAACGCCGGCGCAGGAGACGGGCGCTGCAGAGGAAACGGCAGCGCCAGAGAAGGATGATCCTGATAGTTATGGCGTTGGCAGCAGTAGTTATTATAACTGCGGCAGTCCGTGGAATTGCAGGACATTTTTCTTCGTCGAAGCCGTCAGCCAGCGGCACAGATAAAGAAACGACGGCAGATGCTTCCGGGGGAGACAAGACAGAGCAGGAAACCGCCAGCAGCAAAAGTTCACCGAAAGATACACTCAAAGCTGCTGAACTTAAAGCGACACAGTATGATTATGACGGTGCGATAGAGCTTCTTAAGGCAGATACATCATATAGCAGCGATTCAGATATGCAGAGTGCCGTTAAGAAATACGAAGAGGCCAAAGCTTCCTGTAAATCATGGCCACTGGAAGAAGTGACACATGTTTTTTATCACATTCTTATCAAAGATCCGAGCAAAGCTTTTGATGGTGATTACAAGGAAGCAGATTATAATCAGGTCATGACCACGATCGATGAATTCAACAAGATCACACAGACCATGTATGATAAGGGGTATGTGATGGTAAGCATCAAGGACATGGCTACTGTAAATGAGGATGGAACCATGTCACCGGGAGAGATCCTTCTTCCGGAAGGTAAGATCCCGTTTGTACTTTCTCAGGATGATGTCTGTTATTACCATTATATGGATGGTGATGGATTTGCCTCCAAACTGGTTATAGATGATGAAGGCAAGATTCGAAATGAATATATTGAGGATGATGGAAGTGTATCAGTAGGTGACTATGATATGGTTCCATTGATCGATCGTTTCGTAGAAGAACATCCTGATTTTTCTTACAGAGGAGCCAAGGGAATCGTTGCATTGACCGGATATAATGGAATCCTGGGATATCGCACAGATATCAGCTATGAAACACGTCCGGCAGATCTGGATGATAATAAAGTTGAATGGCTGGATGCACACCCGGATTTCAGTCTGGACAAAGAACGGGAAGAAGCAAAGAAAGTTGCTGATGCTATGAAAGAGGATGGATGGTTGTTTGCCAGTCATACCTGGGGTCATCAAAACATCGGACAGATTTCTCTGGAACAGCTTCAGGCAGATACACAGAAGTTCAAGGATAATGTGGATCCCCTGATCGGAGGAACGGATATTATTATTTTTGCATTTGGTACGGATCTGACCACTCAGGAGGACTATTCCGGTGATAAATTTGAATATCTCAAGAGTGTCGGATATAATTATTATTGTAATGTAGATTCCAGCAAATATTTTGTGCAGATCCGGGATCGCTATTTCCGTCAGGGAAGACGAAATCTGGACGGATATCGTATGTACTATAATCCGGATCTTCTGGAAGACCTGTTCAATGCAAAAGATGTTTTTGATCCAAGCAGACCGACTCCGGTTCCACCGATGGGTTAAACAAATAAGAAAGAAGGAGTTACTAACTATGAAGAAAAGAGCTGTGATACTTACATGTATTTTGTCAGCTTCGATACTTCTGAGCGGCAGTTATATTCTGCCGCTTTTGAATCATATAGCAGAAAAAGAAACCAAAACAGTAAAAACTTACCAGACTGCTTCTCAGGATGAAGCAGAGACAGACAGCAGTGAGGCAGATGGCGGAGACACAGAGGACACTGATTCTGAGAAATCCAGTAAGGATCAGACAGTTCTCGATCAGGCAACGATCATGTACGAACAGTATAATTACGATGAGGCGATCAAACTTCTGAAGAGTCAGAAAGATTTTACGAAAAACAAGGACTATATGGACCTGGCAGCCAAGTGCCAGATTGCAAAGTCTTCGCTTGTAGAGTATCCACTGGAACAGATCACACATGTATTTTTTCACACACTGATCGAGGACACTTCCAGGGCTTTTGACGGAGATTCCAAATCCGGAAACTACAATCAGGTTATGACGACTGTCAGTGAGTTCAATAAGATCATTCAGATCATGTATGATAAGGGCTATGTTCTGGTAAGCCCGCATGACATGGCAACAGTGAACAAGGATGGTACGATGAGCCGCGGCAAGATCATGGTGCCGGAGGGCAAGATCCCGTTTGTGCTTTCTCAGGACGATGTCAGCTATTATCATTATATGGATGATGATGGATGTGCATCCAAACTTGTACTCGATGAAAATGGAGATGTAAAAACAGAATACATTGATGCAGATGGAAATGTTCTGGTAGGAGATTATGATCTTGTTCCGCTGTTGGATTCTTTTATCAAAGAACATCCGGATTTTTCCTATCATGGACGTAAGGGAATCCTTGCGATGACCGGTTATAACGGAGTACTGGGATACAGAACAGACAGTGCATATAAGACCGGCGAAAACCTTCAGGATGACCAGAAGAAATTCCTGGATGACAATCCTGATTTTGATTATGACCAGGATGTTAAGGATGCAACGAAGGTAGCAGATGCCATGAAAGCAGAGGGATGGGAATTTGCGAGCCATACCTGGGGACACATGAATGCAACAGAGCGTTCCGCAGAGGATCTTGAGACTGATGATAAGAAATGGAAAGCTTATGTGGCTCCGATCCTTGGTGATACAGATATGGTCATCTTTGCGTTTGGCGCGGATATTGGTGACTGGGAGGGATATTCTTCTGATAATCCGAAGTTCCAGTATTACAAGAGCGCGGGATACAATTATTTCTGCAACGTAGATTCCAGTCAGTATTTTGTTCAGATCACAGATCAGTATTTCCGCCAGGGAAGAAGAAACCTGGATGGATATAGAATGTACTATAACCCGGATATGCTCAGTGACCTTTTTGATGTTTCTGATGTATGGGATTCTTCCCGGCCGACTCCGGTTCCGGAAATGTAAATAATAACCAGATTTGAAAGGAGATTTTTCATGAAGAAAAAAGTAGTAGCAGCAATGTTAGTAACTTGTATGGCGGTATCTCTTACTGCGTGTGGAAGCAAGGACAGTTCTGATAAGACTGATAAGACTACCGCCAAAACAGAAACGGCTTCTGACAATTCTGATACGGACAAGACAGATTCCAAGACTTCTGATTCCAAGAAGGAAGAGACAAGAATTATTTCGGTAAAAGATGTTTCTGATTATGTTACAATTGGAGATTACAAAGGACTTACACTGGATCGTTATACACAGGCAGTAACAGATGATGATGTGGATGCAGAAATCAACTATGAATTACAGGACAAGGGAACAGAGGTTACAGATGGAACTGTTGAATATGGAGATATTGTGACCATTAATTTTACAGGTACTGTAGACGGTAAAGAGTTTGACGGAAGTTCTGCCGATGACTATGAACTTGTTGTCGGTGAAGGAGATATGGGAATCGATGGTTTTGAAGATGGTCTGGTTGGAATGAAAAAGGGAGAAACCAAAGAACTGACTCTTACTTTACCGGAAGGTTACAGCGAGGATGATTCTCTTTCCGGTAAGGAAGCTGTTTTTAAGGTGACTCTTCAGAAATTTACAAGAGCATCTGAACTGACAGATGAATGGGTTGCTTCCAATACAGATTACAAAACTGTAGATGACTATAAGAAATCTGTAAGAGAGGAACTGGAAAAACAGGCATCCACGACAGCAGATAATGAATTGTATGCAACAGCATGGTCTGAGGTACTTGATACATCTGAGATTAAGAAATACCCGGAAGAAGATGTCAAAAAAGCAGAAGAAAGCTATAAAGCACTCAATGAACAGACTGCAAAAGACAATGGAATGGAACTGAGTGATCTGCTGGAAACATGGGATCTGACAGAAGATGAATTTAATGAAGAATGCAAAAATCATGCAGAATCCAAAGTTGAACAGAATCTGATCGTTCAGGGAATCATTGATGCTGAGGGACTGAGTCTGAGTGATGCAGAGACAGAAGAATTAAAGAATAACCTGATTCTGGACTATGGAGTGGCAAGCATTGATGAGCTGATTGAAACATATGGAGAGGATGAAGTAAATGAATCACTGGCACTTCTTCGTGTGGAGAAATTTATTGTAGACCAGTCTACTGTCAACGAAAAGACAGGAAGTGCAGAGGATTCTATTGAAAACGAAGATGCATATACTGAAGCAGAAGATACCGGTTCAGACCTCACTGAATATGATGGAAGTGAGGAAACACAGGATGAAACGGAAGAGAATATGTCAGAAGAGTCAATTGAGGACAATACAGTAGAAGAGTAATGAATAAATAAGAAAAGACAATTGTATTTCCATAATAAATGCGTTATGATAATAAAATGAATGCGTTTCTGAAGTACAGGCAACAGTAACGCCAGAGATATAAAATACAGCAGGTGGAAATCATGGATAAGAAAGTATTGCGTGAACGAATACGCAAAAAGCAGCAACAGATGAGAAGACGTAAGATGATGCGCCTGGGCGCATATGTCATTGCAGTCATTCTCGTAGTTATATTTGTTATAAGGGGAATTCTGATCCCCGTTGTCAACAGAATCGGTGGAAAGAGTGTTGATAAACCGGCACAGGTTCAGGCAGAAACTGATCAGACGAATGTGGATTCCGATACAGTTTCAGACGGAACAGACAGCACGGCGGATACAACGACGACATCAGCAGTCAATTCAGCGGCAAGATATCCACTCAAGAATGATCTGGCAAAGGCATCGCAGATGTCTATTGGATGGAATGAAAATGAAAATGGTAAATGGTATCAGAATGCAGATGGCACTTATTTTGCCGGAGGTATGCAGGAAATAGATGGTTCCACCTATTATTTTGATGAGAATGGTTACATTCAGACAGGATGGATAAGCGTTGGATTTGATGATTATTATTTCAATGATGACGGTACATATGATCCAAATACACATAAACCACGAATTGCACTTACCTTTGATGATGGTCCTGGAGAATATACAGATGAACTTTTGGATTGTCTGGAAGCGAATAATGCACATGCGACATTCTTCATGGTAGGACAGAATGTAGGTTCCTGGGAATCAACCGTACAGAGGATGGTCGATCTTGGATGTGAGATCGGTAACCATACCTGGGATCATCCAAGTCAGACTTTAACAAATATGTCGATTGATGATGTTGTCACAGAATTCCAGAAGACAGACGATGCACTTGTACAGGCCTGCGGACAGGCAGCAACGGTAGCCAGGGCACCTTATGGAGCAGCCAATCAGGATATCTATGATGCAGTACAGAAGCCGTTCTTCATGTGGTCTCTTGATACAGAAGACTGGAAGCTGATGGATGCAACAGCAGATTATGATGCCGTTATGAATGGCGATCTGACAGATGGTACAATCGTACTGATGCATGATATTCATGAACCTTCCGTTCAGGCAGCATTGAAACTGATACCGGATCTGGTTTCACAGGGCTATAAACTGATGACAGTCAGTGAACTGGCAGCAGCCAAGAATGTAACATTACAGAATACGACATACTCACAGTTCTGGGACAGCCAGCTTCAGGCAGGAACGGTTCCGGGATATAACGGTAATACGGATTCTACAGATGGAAGCGATGCATCAGATGGATCTGAGAGTTCTGCGGACACTGAATCTACAGACAGTACTGATGTCAGTGACGGAAGTTCTTCCGATGGAGATTCTTCTGATGGCAGCAGTGACAGCAGTTCTGGGGATTCCGGCGGAGACGGCTCTTCAGGAGATGGAAGTGATTCAGAAGATTATGACTCTGGCGATGACAGCTCCAGTTATGATGACTCGGGAGACAGTGGAGACTCTGGATACGATGATTCTGGAGACTACTATGATGAGGATTCCGGCGACGATTCGTACGATACATACTAAATAAGAAATACAAATGAGGACAGAACAGAAATAACAGTTCTGCCCTCATTTTTTTGTAGGGAGATTGTAGTAACAGGACATACTTTTAATTGACGTAAACAGTCTGGATTGGTATAATATGTCTATAAATTGGCTTGAATAAGAGGAGTAAAATGTGCAGATTACCGATAATCATATACTGCACAGACAGGACTCTATATTTTCAGCCTGCTCAATTTTGAATTAAGGGAGGAATTTCTGGATGGGAGAGAAAATGCAGTTTACAGAACTGGATCAGTATCTGTTCGGGCAGGGAACTCATTACGACATCTATAAGAAATTAGGAGCTCATCCTACCACACAGCATCGCAAGAAGGGTGTCTATTTTGCAGTCTGGGCACCGAATGCAAGATATGTTTCTGTAATCGGTGATTTTAATAACTGGGATAATCAGGCAAATCCAATGAACAGAGTCGGTGAGATCGGAGTATATGAGATCTTTGTTCCGGGTGCCAAAGTTGGAGATCTGTACAAATTCTTTATTGTCGGATATCATGGAGAAGAACTTTATAAGGCAGATCCATACGCAAATGAAGCAGAACTCAGACCGGGAACGGCATCAAGAATTACAGACATTACGGATTACAAATGGAAAGATACCACCTGGATGAAGAAGCGTCCGGAATTTGACGAGAAACGTGAACCGATGGCAATCTATGAAGTACATCCGGGTTCCTGGAAGAAACATCCGGCAGAGAATGAGGATGATCCGGGATTTTATAATTACCGTGAATTTGCACATGAACTGGCGGCCTATGTCAAAGAGATGGGATATACTCATGTAGAACTTATGGGAATTGCAGAGCATCCATTTGACGGATCCTGGGGATATCAGGTAACAGGATATTATGCACCGACTTCCAGGTATGGTACTGCACAGGATTTCAAATATATGGTGGATTACCTGCACAGAAACAAGATCGGTGTTATACTCGACTGGGTTCCGGCACATTTCCCGAAGGATGCACATGGACTTGCCAATTTCGATGGAACTGCTGTCTATGAGCATGAAGACCCGAGACAGGGTGAGCATCCTGACTGGGGAACCAAGATCTACAATTACGGACGTCCGGAAGTCAAGAACTTCCTGATCGCCAACGCACTGTACTGGATCGAGGAATGCCATGTAGACGGCCTCCGTGTAGATGCAGTTGCATCTATGCTCTATCTGGATTATGGCAAGAAAGATGGCGAGTGGGTTGCCAATAAGTACGGTGATAACAAGAACCTTGAAGCAATAGAATTCTTCAAACATCTGAATACCGTTGTACTTGGAAGAAACCACGGTACGGTTATGATCGCAGAGGAGTCTACCGCATGGCCGAAGGTTACAGGTAAAGCAGAGGACAATGGTCTTGGATTCTCACTGAAATGGAACATGGGCTGGATGAATGATTTCCTGGAATACATGAAACTGGATCCATATTTCCGTAAGGGCGATCACAATAAGATGACTTTCTCAATGACATATGCATACAGTGAGAGATATGTACTTGTCATTTCACATGATGAGGTCGTACATCTTAAGTGTTCCATGCTGAACAAGATGCCGGGATATCCGGATGACAAATTCAAGAACCTTAAGGCAGCATATGCGTTTATGATCTTCCATCCGGGCAAGAAACTTCTGTTTATGGGTCAGGACTTCGGACAGCTTCGTGAGTGGAGTGAGGAGAGAGAACTTGACTGGTATCTTCTTAAAGAGGACAACCACAAGGATCTCCAGAATTTTGTCAAGACATTGTTTCATATGTATAAGAAATATCCTGCACTGTATGCAGGTGACAATGATCCAGAAGGATTTGAATGGATCAATGCAGACGATGCAGACAGAAGCATTTTCAGCCTGGTTCGTAAATCACCGACCAAGAGAAATAACCTCCTGTTTGTAGTAAACTATACACCGGTAGAACGTCCGGATTATCGTGTTGGCGTTCCGAAGAAAAAACAGTACAAACTTATCATGGATGAGCATGGACTTCTGGACAAACCGAAGGTATTCAAGGCAGAAGCACAGGAGTGCGACCACAGAGAATTCTCTTTTGCATATCCGCTTCCTGCATATGGAATTGCTGTTTTTACATACTAAATTTTGTTGTAAAAGGTCTTGCAATTTCAGGAAATATGGTTTATACTGAGCGCGAATTACAAAGTAAATAGGAATTGATAATAAGATCTCGAAAGGAGAACTAAGATGAAAGTATCCAATATTAAAGACGTTGAGAAATTTTTCGAAGTAGTAGATAGCTGCACAGGTAGAGTAGAACTTGTAACAGGTGAGGGAGACAGACTGAACCTCAAATCCAAATTATCCCAGTATGTATCTCTGGCAAACATCTTCTCAGGCGGAGAGATCCCGGAACTTGAGATCGTTGCTTACGAGAAAGAAGACATTGATAAACTTCTGAACTTCATGATCAACGGCTGATCAGACAATAAATGCAGTGGGGGCGTGACTGGTTCATGTCCCCATTACCATATTAAAAGGTAAATTTAACCAGGGGGTGCATGCACTTCCTGGTCAAGCTACGTTATGAGTTAGCTTAATGAAACAATCGAAATAAGAAAGGACATGCATATATCATGGAAAGAACAAAAATTGATATTATCTCCGGTTTCCTTGGAGCCGGTAAAACAACACTGATCAAAAAACTTCTCAAAGATGCTTTCAAAGGTGAGCAGGTTGTACTGATCGAGAACGAATTTGGTGAAATCGGTATTGACGGTGGATTCCTTAAAGAAGCAGGAATTGAGATCCGTGAGATGAACTCCGGCTGTATCTGCTGCTCACTGGTTGGCGATTTTGGTGCATCCCTTAAGGAAGTTATCAGCAAATATCATCCGGATAGAATCCTGATCGAGCCATCAGGTGTCGGCAAACTGTCAGATGTTATCAAAGCAGTTCAGGGTGTTGCAGAAGAGACAGGACTGGTTCTTAACAGCTACACAACTGTTGTTGATGCAAAGAAATGCAAAATGTATATGAGAAACTTTGGTGAATTTTTCAATAACCAGGTTGAATATGCAGGTGCGATCATCATGAGCCGTACCGATATCGTAGATGAAGCAAAAGCACAGGCTGCAATGGAGCTTCTTCGTGAGATCAACCCGAAGGCAGCAATCATCACCACACCGATCGAGAAACTGGAAGGTGCAAAGATCCTGGAAGTTATGGAACATCCGGTATCTCTGGAGCAGGAAATGATGGAAGAAGAAGTTTGCCCGGAATGCGGACATGTTCACGAGCATGGACATCACCATCATGACCATGATCACGAGGAGCATGAACATCATCATGACCACGATCACGAGGAACATGAGCACCATCATCACGACCATGACCATGAAGAGTGTGGCTGCGGACATGATCATGACCACGATCATCATCACGATCACGACCATGAAGAATGCGGCTGCGGACATGACCATCATCACCATCATCATGCAGACGAAGTTTTCACAAGCTGGGGCCGTGAGACAATTAAGAAATACACAAGAGAAAATCTTGAAAAGATCCTTGAGACACTGTCTGAGACAGAAGAATATGGAATCATCCTTCGTGCGAAAGGAATGCTTCCGGCAGAAGACGGAACATGGATCTACTTTGATATGGTTCCGGAAGAAACAGAGATCCGCAGCGGGGCACCGGAATATACAGGACGTCTCTGCGTAATCGGTTCCAAACTCAACGAGGACAAACTGGCTGAGCTTTTTGGCCTGTAATAACGGAGGATCATACAGACTATGGAAGAAATCAAAGTGCCGATTTATTTAATGACAGGTTTCCTTGAAAGTGGAAAGACTTCTTTCCTGAATTTTACTCTTCAGCAGGATTATTTCCACATTGATGGAAAGACCCTTCTGATCCTCTGCGAAGAAGGAGAAGAAGAATACGATGAGGCTGCACTCAAAAAAAATAATACAGTTGTAGAGATCATCGAAAGTGAAGAAGAATTCACTACTGAGAGACTGGTAGCAATGAGTATCCTTCATCAGCCTGAACGTGTTATCATCGAATATAATGGAATGTGGCTGGTAAGCAATTTCGAAAAAATGCAGCTTCCGGAAGGATGGGGCGTAGAACAGCAGATCACCTGCGTAGATGCCAGCACTTTCCAGATGTATATGGCAAACATGAAATCCATTTTTATGGACATGATAAAAAATACTGACATGGTTATTTTCAACCGCTGCAAAGAAGACGATCCGCTGCCGACTTACCGTCGTGGGATCAAGGTTGCGAACCAGAGAGCAGAAGTCATCTTTGAGGATGAAGAAGGCGAGATGGGAGATATTTTCCAGGATGAGATGCCATTCGATATGGATGCACCGGTCATTGACATCCTGCCGGAAGATTATGGTATCTGGTTTGTAGATGCAATGGACCATCCGGAAAATTACGAAGGAAAAACCGTCAAATTCAAAGCAAGAGTCATGAAACCGCGCGGAATGGGAAGCAAATTCTTTGTTCCGGGACGTACTGCAATGACCTGCTGTGCAGATGACACAACATTCCTTGGCTATGTATGCAAGAGTGCTTATGCGCCGAAACTGGCCCCGGGATCATGGGTAGAAGTCACTGCAAAAGTTGCTATAGAGAAGAGAAACGAGTACCAGGGAGAAGAAGGTGTCGTTCTCTACGCAGATCATGTAGAAATCTGCGAGCCACTGGCAGATGAAATGGTTTACTTTAATTAAGCGAGGAAATTTGAATGTACTTGATCGTAGGTTTGGGAAATCCCGGAAGGCAGTATGAAGCGACACGCCACAACATGGGATTTGATGTGATTGACAAACTGGTAGAAGAATACCAGATCCCACAGGGCGGTGTGAAGTTTAATGCCATGTACGGCAAGGGGATCATCGGAGGGCAGCCTGCTCTCCTGATGAAACCTCTGTCCTATATGAATCTCAGCGGAGGTCCGGTCCGGGAGATGGCAAACTACTTCAAAATTGACCCGGAAACAGAGATGATCGTGATCTATGATGACATCGATCTGGATCCGGGCCAGCTTCGTATCCGCAAGAAGGGAAGTGCCGGAGGGCATAATGGAATCAAAAATATCATTCAGGAGCTCGGTACACAGAAATTTGTGCGTATCAAAGTCGGTGTAGGTGCCAAGCCGCAGGGCTGGGATCTTGCGGATTATGTTCTTGGAAGATTTGGAAGTGAAGACCGCAAACTCGTTGATGAGGCGCAGGACCGTGCATGCAAGGCAGTGGAACTGATCCTGTCCGATGGCCCGGATGCCGCCATGAATGAATTCAACAAGAAACCGGGGGTTGTATGAAAACATTTTTGCATCCTCTGCAAAATCTTGCAGAGATGGAAGCAATTTATACAAAAGCAAAAAGTAATCGTGGAATACTGGAGATAAGTGGTTGTATGGAGTCCCAGAAAGCTCATTTAATATATGGGCTTTCCGGGCTTTTTACATCTCACCTGATTTTGGCAGAAGATGAGAAAGCTGCGAAGGAACTGTACGAGGATTATCGTTTTTATGATAAGAATGTATATTACTATCCGGCGAAAGATCTGCTCTTTTTTCAGGCAGATATTCATGGAAATCTCCTGATCCGTCAGAGGATGTGCGTTATTAAGGCATTGCTGGAGCAGAAAGAGGATATTACAGTTGTCACCAGTATAGATGGATGCATGGATTATCTTCAGCCGCTTGACAAAATAGAAAAACAGCTGATCCATTTTCGAAATGACAGTACGTTGGATATGGATAAACTCAAAGATGCGCTTGTGCATATGGGTTATGAGCGTGTAGGTCAGGTGGAAATGCCGGGACAGTTTTCTGTCCGGGGCGGCATTGTGGATATTTATTCCCTTACCGAAGAAAATCCGTGGAGGATCGAACTCTGGGGAGATGAGATCGACTCGATCCGTACGTTTGACTCACAGAGCCAGCGTTCCCTGGAAAATCTTGACGAGATCACGATCTATCCGGCGACAGAACAGCCGGCAGAAAAGGGCGGCGTTTCTTTTCTTGATTATTTTGCAGAAAAAAACAGTCTTGTTTTTCTTGATGAGCCGAACCGCCTGGAGGAAAATGCCAGAGCAGTAGAAGAGGAATTTCGTCAGAGCTGTGAAAACCGTCAGCAGAAAGGTGAAGAAAATATTTCCCAGAACTGGATGTGCAGATGGGAAGATCTGAATCACAAGCTGAATAATCGAAACTGCATTTCTGTATCACTGATGGAACCAAAGAGGGCAGACTGGAAGATTACAGAGCAGTTTAACCTGACAGTCAAATCCATGAGTTCTTATCAGAGTAGTTTTGAACTTCTCGTCAAAGATCTCCGACAGTACAAGAAACAGGGATATCAGATCGTGCTTCTTTCCGGTTCAAGGACAAGAGCGGAGCGTCTTGCGAAGGATCTGCAGGATGAGGGATTAAGTGCTTTTTACGGGCAGGATTTTGACCGTGTGCTGGAACCGGGCGAGATCATGGTCGCTTATGGTCATGCACGTAAGGGATTTGAATATCCGTTTATCAAATTTGCGATTATCACAGAAACTGACATTTTTGGAAAAGAGCAGAAGAAGCGTAAGAAAAAGAAAGAATACAATGGAAAACGTATTCAGGATTTCTCGGAACTTTCGATTGGAGATTTTGTAGTTCATGAAAAACATGGGCTGGGAATCTACCGTGGTATTGAGAAGGTTGCGGTGGATAAAGTTGCAAAAGATTATATCAAGATCGAATACCGCAACGGCAGTAATCTGTATATCCTTGCAACACAGCTTGATGCGCTTCAGAAATATGCGGGATCGGAGACTGCAAAACCGCCGAAGCTGAACCGTCTTGGCGGTCAGGAATGGAAAAAGACAAAATCCAGAGTGAAAGGTGCAGTCCAGAATATCGCGAAAGAACTGGTGGAACTTTATGCGGTCCGCCAGGAAAAAGAAGGGTATGTATGCGGTCCGGATACTGTATGGCAGAGAGAGTTTGAAGAAATGTTCCCGTATGAGGAAACTGAAGATCAGCTTGCTGCGATTGAGGACACCAAGAAAGATATGGAAAGTACCAAGATCATGGATCGTCTTGTGTGCGGAGACGTTGGATATGGCAAGACAGAGGTTGCGCTTCGTGCGGCGTTTAAAGCCGTGCAGGAGAGCCGGCAGGTCGTTTACCTGGTACCTACTACCATTCTTGCACAGCAGGTCTATAACACCTTTGTACAGCGTATGAATGAGTTTCCGGTACGTGTGGATCTTCTGTGCCGTTTCCGTACACCTTCTCAGCAGCAGAAGACGATCAGTGATCTCAAAAAAGGACAGGTTGACATAATTGTAGGAACACACAGAGTCCTGTCAAAAGATGTCACTTTCAAAAACCTTGGTCTGCTGATCATTGACGAGGAACAGCGTTTTGGCGTTGTCCATAAGGAAAAGATCAAGCAGCTCAAGAAAGACGTTGATGTACTGACACTGACGGCAACGCCGATTCCACGAACACTTCATATGAGTCTCATCGGTATCCGTGACATGAGTGTTCTGGAGGAGCCGCCGATGGACCGCGTTCCGATCCAGACTTATGTTATGGAGTACGATGAAGAGACTGTCCGTGAGGCAATCAACCGAGAGCTCCGAAGGGGCGGTCAGGTTTATTATGTATACAACAGAGTCAATGATATTGCGGATGTGGCGGCGCGTCTTTCCAAACTGATCCCGGATGCGCGGATTGATTTTGCGCATGGACAGATGAGTGAGAGAGAACTGGAAGCGGTTATGTATGCGTTTATCAATGGTGAGATCGATGTGCTTGTTTCCACAACGATCATAGAGACGGGGCTTGATATTTCAAATGTAAATACCATGATCATCCATGACTCAGACCGTTATGGATTGTCACAGCTGTATCAGCTTCGAGGAAGGATCGGACGTTCCAACCGTACCGCATATGCATTTCTGATGTACCGAAGGAATACGATGCTCAAAGAGACAGCAGAGAAACGACTGTCTGCGATTCGTGAGTATACAGACCTCGGAAGTGGATTCAAGATTGCGATGAGGGATCTGGAACTTCGTGGTGCAGGTAATCTTCTTGGTGCGGAGCAGCACGGACATATGAATGCTGTCGGATATGATCTCTACTGCAAGATGCTCAGTGAGGCGGTCAAGGAGGCAAAGGGAATCCACACGATGGAGGACTTTGAAACAATGATCGATCTGAATATGGATGCCTTTATTCCGGATACCTATATCAGCAATGAGTACCAGAAACTGGACATCTACAAGAGGACAGCAGGGATTGAGACAACGCAGGATTATGATGATATGCTGGAGGAACTTCTGGATCGATTTGGAGAGCCGCCGAAGGCAGTGCTGAACCTTCTGACGATTGCCCGGATCAAAGCTCTTGCACACAGAAGCTATGTGACGGAGATTAAGCAGATGGGCAAAGATCTGAAGATCACTTTGTATGAGCGTGCGAAACTGAATCCGGCAGGTTTCCCGGAACTGATGCAGAAATACAGACGCGGACTTCAGTTCAAGAATGAGCAGGAACCGAAATTTATCCTGACATCGGTCGGAAATCTTCTGACAGCACTTACGGATTTTCTGAATGAACTGGAGAAACTGGTGGAGGAGTAAAGTCAGTCAGGAACGAAACGTGTCTATTTTGTGAAAAAACAGCGTTTCTTATGGATAATCCTTGCCCTGAAGGGGAAAAAAGTTTATACTCATACTATTGAATTCAGGTAATCATGGAGGAAAATATGAAGGAAATGACAAAAAAAACAGCCGTTGTTGCTATGGCAGGCATTATGGCTGCAGGAATGCTTACCGGATGCGGTGAGAAGAAATTAGACGGAAGCAAGACGGTTGCTACAGTAGATGGAACAGAGATCCCGCTGGGCGTTGTAAGCCTTTCTGTCAGAGACGGTCAGATGCAGACAGAAGCTATGTACAGAAGTTATATGGGCGGCTCTGATTTTGATATCTGGGATACAGAAGCAGAGAAAGGCAAGACCTATGGTGAACAGCTTGTAGAACAGGCCCTCGAAGACGTAGAACTTATGTACATCATGAAAGAAAAAGCAGCTGATTATGATGTAGAACTGACAGATGATGATGAGAAAGCAATCGAAGAAGCAGCCGCTTCCTTTATGGAAGCAAACTCTGATGAGGCAATTGCAGACCTGGCAGTTACAGAAGATCAGGTCAAAACCTTCCTGGAACTTGAGACATACAAACAGAGAATTCATGATCCGATCATTGCAGATGTAGACAAGGATGTTTCTGATGAGGAAGCACAGCAGTCTTCTTTCAGTTATGTAAGTATCAGCACAGCAGATTTAAGCGATGATGAGATTAAGCAGAAGAAAGAAGATGCACAGAAGATCCAGGATGAACTGACCAAGGATCCAGAGGGAGATTTCGATGAGATCGCTAAATCTGTAGATGATTCTTATTCTTCACTGGAAGGTACTTTTGATGCAAATGATACCAGTGATGATGAAGATTCCGAGGATGAGGATTCTGAGGAAGACAGCAGTACATCCAGCAGTACTTATCCGGATGAAGTGATCAAAGTCCTCAGAACACTCGATGATGGAGAAGTTGCTCCGGACGTGATCGAAACAGATACAGCATACTATGTTGTAAAACTGAATCAGAAAAACGATGAAGAAGCAACAGAGACCAAGAAAGAGTCTATCATTTCTACAAGAGAGCAGGATCTGTATACAGAGACTACTGACAAGTGGATGGAAGATGCAGATATCAAAGAAGAGAAGAAAGTTCTCAAGACTCTCAAAGTAACAGATAACCATAAATATAATCAGCCAACCGCAACACCGGAGCCGACCGAGGAAGCTGCTGATACAACAGAAGATACTGAGGTAACAGAGACACCGGAAGCAGACGCTACTGAGACTCCAGAAGTTACAGAGGCAGCAAGTGCTACAACAACACCGGAAGCTACGGAAGCACCTTCCTACAGCACAGACACATCTCTGACAGTCAAAGACGGAGATACTGTAAACATTGATTATGTTGGTAAGATCGATGGTACAGCATTCGATCGTGGAAGCACTGATGGAAAGGGAACAGACCTTGTGATCGGTTCTGGAAGCTATATTGATAATTTTGAAGATCAGCTCGTAGGTGCTCACCCAGGAGATGAAGTAGAAGTAACTGTAACCTTCCCGGATGATTATGGTGTGGATGAGCTTAATGGAAAAGAAGCAGTATTTGATGTTACTGTGAATGGAATTTACGAATAAAAAATCGCAAAAATCGGAGCCCCGCAGCATTCGCTGCGGGGCTCTATTATGTAAGGATATTAAATTTCCTCCGCATTATCCTCAGAAAAACTTCCTGTCACATGAATACCATTGATTTCAACATCTCCCTCCATTGGAATGACAATACATTTACGTCCATCAATGATCTGGGTTTCAATTAATGCCGCGCGGTCTGGATCCACGTGAATGACAACATCAGGGGTCTTGATCTCCGTCCGGCGGGTGTTAGTAATGTTGGACACCATGAGAGATGCATTTTCTCCGGCTGTGGCTTCATAACATTGGTCAAAGGTTTCCATTTTTTCTTCTTCAACGCCACATTCCTCGAAGAGGCGTTTCACTTCCGGTTTGGTGAGCACAGCCGGTTCAGGAGAATCCTTCTGTGATTCAACCCACTCATTTAACTTCTCATGAATGTTCATGACAGTATCATAAGCACAGTCTTCCCCCAGGGTTTCCTCCACAAGGGCATTGAAGGAATCTCTTTGTCCACCGGCTGAAAGCGGAGTTTCACAGCCAAACAGTTCGTCTACAAAAGTACTGCGAAGTTTTTCTGCATTCTTGGAGTAATAGAGAAGTCCGTGGATATCTGTACTGCGGTCATTGAATACAGGGAACAGAAATCCAAGGTCAGGCATTTCTACGATCCAGTCACGGATACGATCCTCAATGTTATTGGTTTTGGCATTGTAGCAGAGCCCTGCCTTGGAAAGGTTTACAGGACAGATGCTGCACAGAATGTGATCATAAATTTCATCAGATGCGTCAAACAT
>OLSB01000978.1_pt1 | contig 30811 bp, 28 predicted proteins | sample 1672071 | NCBI WGS metagenome assembly OLSB01 (sample SAMEA3136642, study PRJEB25190) | human gut metagenome | biome: human gut; feature: human-associated habitat; material: faeces | place: Austria | collected 2013 | reverse complement strand
TTAAGTTGAATATTCGCCGAATATTGAAATATATGTCCGCAGATTCTTCCATTGCTTTTCACTTCGTGCTGTTTCGAGAAAGCCTGCAAAATCCTCTTCCTGATAAAACTTGTTCATCAGTCCTATATTATGCGCTACTGAAAGATGCTTGAGTTCTCTGGCCGCATCTTCATTTCCCAAAAGAGAGAAGTCTTTTTTTGCTGAATCCTCAGGCATTTCCGGTCTTGCAGCAGGTACCTGCGGCAGGTCAACATTAACACCCAGATCTACAATATAGTCCTCAAAATCCTTAAGTTTGTTATATACTTTGCGATATCTCAGTTCTTTAGCTTCATCCACATTATCAAGCTTATCCAGGATAACGCTGAATGCCTCATCAAGAGTATAGAAATGTACAATTTCCTTGCCGTTTTTGTCTCTACTGCTTTTAACTCTGAAATCAGCATAGATAAGCAGCAGTGATTCCACTGACAGATTTTCCAGCTCCAGATCCCAAGTTGAATGATTGGCTGCGATATGCCCTATCATTGGCATATCAAAACGGTTGAAGCAGATATCTGTATAATAATAATGAAGATAAGGCACTTTACGTTCTTCGCTTTTTTTGCATCCATATTTTCCTATGTCGTGTCCGGCAGCCGCACCGGATATAAGGCCAAGATCCACAGGAACTTTCAGTGTCTCCAACTGATATGCCATATGCATGGCAACATAATGAACACCTGCAATATGACCCAGAGTATTGAATGGAGTTATCTCTATGCCTATGCGCATGAATTCATATATGTAATTTTCTTCTTCCAGCTGTATAAGGTGCAGATATTCTCTGTTGCAACCTTTTTCCTTTGCTTCAGAAGCAGGTAAAAACCGTATTTCAAGGCATGGATCAAAAGGAAGGATTTTTCTCTCGAATCTGTACAGAGCTCTGAGAAACTGAAGCAGAAATATTCTTCCCTTGGTATAATCCTCTGTCCCCGAAAGTTTCTTTTTCTCCGGAAAAAGTTCTCCCAGTACATATCCGTAAGCTTCCTTCAGCCATCCTTCTTCCGGAGTGTTTCCCAGCCTTCTGAGATACGGGTTTATGGCTGTTACCGTTTTTTCTGCGGTAAATCTTCCTTTTTCATCCATGGATGTGAAAAGGTTGCGGCAAAGCCTCTGCCTGCTTTCTCCGTCAAGAAAGAAGTTCATCTCCTCAGCGGACATATCTATTCTTTTAAGAAATGACTTCTCAGTCATGGCAGTACATATTGTTTCGTAAAGGATATTGTTCTTATCCATGGTGTTCTCCTGTGTTGCTGTTATTATAATGTTTATTATATTTTATCACATCGCCACCGCCTGTAAAATATCTTCGTGTTCAAAAAATAAAAAAAGATGTCCAAAGCTCATGGTTTGAAGCTTTAAGAACATCTTTTTCCAATCATTCCAAATTAGATGGCACGGTTCACTTTGTTTGATTTTAAGCACTTTGTACATACGTTGGCTTTTCTTACTGCGCCATTTTCTTCAGCGATTCTTACAGTCTGGATATTTGCATTCCATTTTCTTCTTGTGTGTCTGTTGGAGTGGGATACAGTGTTTCCTGATACCTGACCCTTACCGCAAATTTCGCACTTTCTTGACATCTACCGCACCTCCTCTTAGTATATTAAGCATGCTTTGCATATTCATCTCTTTTGAGTTATTCACACTCGAACGAATGTCATTATACCACAGGAACCATTGAGATTCAAGCACTTTTTATAAATCATTTCCACTTTACAATTCCTCGTCTGTAACTTCACCTTTAGCTACAATATTTGTCGGGCCTGTAAGGTATAGATTCTTTATCTTTTTACCTTCCCGTTCAGCATCTATAATCAGTTCGCCTCCTGCAACTTCCACCCGCACTTTTTTTCCGCTGACCGCTCCTCTGAGGGTGAGGATCGTTACTACTGAGCCTGTACCTGTGCCGCATGCATATGTAAAGTCCTCTACTCCACGTTCATATGTTCTCTCGTATATGCAATCAGGGCCTGTGATTTCATAAAAATTCACATTTGCCCCTTTTGTGAACTCCGGATGATTTCTTATTTTTCTTCCCAGTCTAAAAAGTTCTGCTTCATCATATTCACGGAGGTTTATTACAGGAACAGCAACATGAGGCAGCCCCGGATCTCCCAGTTCCACATAGGCACATTCGTATTCTCTGCCGTCCACATCGATTTTCATATGCGGAATTATTACAGACGGATCGTTGAGCCTTACACGGTACATTCTTTTGTCTATACGCTGTCCGTATATGATGCCGGCAGTTGTTTCGATTTTCTGCACTTCACCTGCCAGTCCGTTCTCATATCCGTATCTGGCAATGCATCGTGCTCCGTTTCCGCACATTTCGCCCATAGAACCATCTGAGTTAAAAAACATCATTCTGTAGTCGGCATCACCTGTGGATTCAGTTACGACCATCATGCCATCGGCGCCTATTGACATGTGCCTTTGGCAAAGAGTTCTTGCAATATAAGGCCATCTGTCTTCCGCAATACCTCTGTCCATATTGTTGATAATTATAAAGTCATTGCCGGCCCCGTTCATTTTCCAAAATTTCATTACAGTATTCCTTTAAATATACTTCTCGGCTAAAATCACTTTTCCTGCTGTTCTGGTCTTGTTCATGTCGATCACTCTCTGATTTCTGCTGCCCCTGAACAGTAATGTGAGATCTCTTTCTGCCGCAACATATCTGCCATCCACCAGCAGATCCAGCATGGAAAGCAGGTAATCCACTGCGGAATTTTTCATGGCTGTTAGTTCCTCATAAGTAAATCCGCTGTAGGCCATTATATTCAGGTTTCGTTTTTTAAGCTCTGCTGCAAGATTACAAAAGGCCTCCGGCTGACAGAAAGGTTCTCCTCCGCTGAAAGTTACTCCGTCCAGAAGAGGATCGGCGTCAATGGCCGATATAATTTTTGAGATTTCACAATCATATCCGCCTTTAAAATCATGAGTCTCCTGATTATGGCACCCAGGACAGCTGTGGGGGCATCCCTGACAGAATATCGCAAAACGCAGACCGGGGCCGTCCACGATAGACTCGCGAACAACCCCTGCCATTCTTATAGTATTAAATTTTTTCAAATCCTGTTGTGACATCGTGTTTTACCCTGTCTCTTTCTTCAGCGGATTTTGCATTATTCCACTGATCCATGGTTCCTACCAGATATCCGGTTATTCTGCGGATTCTTTCAAATCCTACGTCTCCTTCTTCTTCCTTTCTGTGGCACAAAGGGCATTCATTATCGATTATTCCGGTATAACCACAGCAAGGGTCTCTGTCTACCGGGTGGTTTATGGATCCGTAGCCGATACCTGACTCCTTCATGAATCTTACGACTTTTTCAAATGCGTCAAGGTTCTTTAAAGGATCTCCATCCAGCTCTATATATGAAATATGGCCGCCGTTGGTGAGTTCATGGTAAGGGGCCTCTATTCTGATTTTATCAAAGGCATTGATATCATAATATACAGGAACGTGGAAACTGTTGGTATAATAATCTCTATCGGTTACACCTTCGATTATTCCGTATTTTTCCTTATCTATCCTTACAAATCTTCCTGAAAGTCCCTCTGCCGGAGTTGCTATAAGAGACCAGTTGAGTCCTGTCTTTCTGGACATCTCATCCATTCTCTTTCGCATATATCCGATTATTTCAAGACCCAGAATCTGAGATTCTCTGGACTCGCCGTGATGCTTGCCCGTAAGAGCCTTCAGACATTCTGCAAGACCTATAAATCCTACTGTCAGAGTTCCGTGCTTGATTACTTCTTCTATGGTATCATCAGGGCCAAGTTTATCAGAGTCAAGCCATATACCTTGTCCCATAAGGAACGGGAAGTTTTTAACTTTTTTCTGTGACTGTATTTTAAATCTGTCATAAAGCTGAGCGCATGCCAGATCTATCATGTTGTCAAGACCTTCAAAGAACATATCCAGGTCGCCTTTAGCTTTTATTGCCAGCCTTGGAAGGTTTATGGAAGTAAAGCTCAGGTTTCCTCTGCCTGTTACTATTTCTCTTGAAGGATCGTAAGTGTTTCCTATAACTCTGGTTCTGCATCCCATATAAGCACACTCTGTATTTGGATCTCCCTCTACATAATACTGCTTGTTGAAAGGTGCATCCAGGAAAGAAAAGTTAGGGAACAGTCTTTTGGCTGAAACTCTGCACGCCAGTTTGAACAGATCATAGTTAGGATCTTCCGGATTGTAGCTTACTCCTTCTTTTACCTTGAAAATCTGTATAGGGAAGATAGGAGTTTCTCCGTTTCCAAGACCTGCTTCTGTTGCAAGCATTACCGATTCCATTACCAGTCTTCCCTCAGGACTGGTATCAGTTCCGTAATTTATTGAGCTGAAAGGCACCTGCGCACCTGCTCTTGAATGCATGGTATTCAGATTATGAATGAAAGCCTCCATTGCCTGATAAGTCTTTCTTCTGATTTCCTTGTCGGCAAATCGAGCAGCTCTTTCCTGCATTTTTACGGCTTTCTCTTCAGAAACAAGTTTCTTGAGTTCTTCAAGTTCCAGTTCTCTGTAGTTGTTATCCCAAGCCATGCATGGATATACACCATGTTCTTCTTCTATTTTTTTGCCCAGGGCTTTAATTCTGTCAACACCGTCATCTATATCTTCCAGGAAGTCCAGCATTTTTCCCAGATTGGTAAGATAAAGCTTTTTGTATGTTTTCTTTACACCGGGAGCCATTCCGTAATCAAAGTTAGGCACAGACTGACCTCCGTGCTGGTCATTCTGATTAGACTGTATCGCTATACAAGCAAGAGCAGCATAGCTTTCAATATCATTAGGTTCTCTCAGGTGACCGTGTCCGGTAGAAAATCCGCCTGAAAGGAGTTTAACCAGATCTATCTGACAGCATGTCATGGTCAGCGTATAGAAGTCCATGTCATGTATGTGAATATCACCGTTTTCGTGCGCCTTGCTGTGCTTAGGGTCGATTACATACATCTTGTAGAATTCTTTGGCACCTTCTGAACCATATTTAAGCATGGTGCCCATGGCGGTGTTTCCGTCGATATTGGCATTTTCACGCTTTATTTCGTTTTCCTTTGCTTCTTTAAATGTCAGATCCTCATAAATTTTCATGAGTTTTGTATTCATATCACGGACTCTGGTACGTTCGGCTCTGTAAAGAATGTATTCCTTTGCAGTGCGTGCATGTCCGTTTTCGATGAGGATTTTTTCTACGGCGTCCTGAATTTGTTCAACGGTAGGAACCTTGTTATGACATACTTCCAGCAAATACAGTTCTGTCTGCTTTGCCAGGTACATGGCCATTTCCTTATCTTTACCGCCCAGGACCTGGGCAGCTTTAAAGATGGCATCTGCGATTTTGTTTACATCGAAGTCCACCATGCGGCCATCTCTTTTTATTATTTTCTTAATGCTGTCCATTGTATTCTTCTTCCTCTCAGATAATTACAAAACACAATATATAGTATTTGCATAAAGAATGTACCACTATTTGCATTAAGTGTCAACATTTTTTAAATTAAAAGAAACTTAAAATTTTTTAATAAGATTTTTTAAAGTATTCCTCCTTCAGCATTGACATGAGGCAAAGGTCCACGTACTCTCCGTTTTTCTTTCCTCCATGGCGCATTGTACCCTCTCTCACAAATCCCACCTTTTCATATAAAGATGCAGCTATTTTATTGGCAGCGAAATGATCCAGCGTAACCCTTTCTGCCTTCATCTCTTCAAAGGACCATTTCAGAACCAGACACAGTGCCTCTTCGCCGTATCCCTTTCCTCTGTTTGCCTTGTCTGCTATGTATATCCTTGTTATGTCAAGAGAATCATAATGATGATTTATATTGCTGACATATATACGACCTATTGCCTCGCCCGTATCCTTCAGACACACGGTAAACTGATGCTGGCTGTCATCTCCTGCTCTTTCTACAAATTCTCTTGTCACTTCTTCATAGTCGCGTCCGTCATTTATTGTAAAAAACTCCGTTACTGCAGGATCACTTTCCCACTTTGCAAATTTTTCGCAGTCGTCAAATATACTTTCCCTCAGAAAAAGTCTGTCTTTTCCCATTTTTCTTTCTCCTTACAAATTTGTGAAGATTCTATGAATCGGTTTAAAACTGTCTCTGTTTATGTTATTATATTATATATTTTTTTAGGAAAGATTAAAATACTTAAAGGTGAATAAGAATGAAAAATAAGAAAAAACTTATCATAATAATTTCAGTTGCTGCAGTGGTCCTCATCTGTGCCGCTGCAGGAATATATCTGGGCTTTATAAAAGGCGGCAAGGAACCCAGCCTTCAGGAAACCATAGACAGCCGCATATCCGCCTATGAAACTGACCTCCGGGATTCTCTTGCCTCCATGACGGATCAGGAATCAGCTGCCAAATACATCGCAACTTGGGCAGAAAACAAAGGTATAGATACAAAAATAGATAGAAACAACAATGTTATCCTGACTTTGGATGCGACATCCGGCTTTGAAAACCGCTCTCCTGTAGTGATAATATGCGGTTATGACTATGCTTCAATGGAAACATATATCAACAGCATCGTATGTGCCATGACTGTAGCCAAGAATGACCGGCCTCACGGTGCTTATCGTATCATATTCCTTTCTCAGGAGGGCGGAAACACACAAAGCGTAAAAGAACTGTCGGCCGGATATTTTCCTGACAATGCCGAAATATTCTATCTGGGAAACGCCTCCTCTTCGCGTATCGTTACTGCTACCGGAGGATACGAGCAATACGAAGTTACTCGCAGCCTCAATCGCACTGAATCTACATACAACAAGGCCTACAAGATAACCATCAGCGGACTGCCGGCTCAGAAGACCGGAGTCAAATCCGCTTATGAGCCTAATCCGGTCAAAACCCTGGGGAATCTGCTGGCTAATTTTAAATCCACTTCAATTGTGTTTGAACTGGCTTCCTTCGGCGGAGGAATCTCATGTGATTCAACGCCGTCTTCCGCGGCCGTAACGGTTGTTATAAATGAAGACGCATCCGAAAAGCTTGAGAAAAAGCTTGACAGCGCCATCGAAAAATTCTATGACAAGTATCAGGATAAATATCCTGACGCATCCTATACTTACGAGATAGTTGAAACACCTTCTTCAGTTTTAAGCAGTGAAGATACAGAAGCTATAATAAGCCTCATGTACACATCCTTGAACGGAGCATATTATACTGATGATAACGATGATGTGGCTGCTCTTACAAACATCGGTTATGCCGGCACCGACGGAGGCACCTTTAGCATGAAGGTATCAGCCTTAGGCTGTGATGCAGATCTCATGTCTGAGATACAGGAAGCATACGCAACCATCTGTGTGCTTTCCGGTATGGATTTTTCCGTAAAACAGCAATATCAACCATTTGTCATAAATGATGCGGGAAGTGCCCTGGGAAAAACTTTCACCGAAGCATACTCCATCTTCCGCAGCACCAAACTTTCTCAGGGAATTCTGACGGATTTCATTCCGGGTGAAATTCTCGCAGGCAAAAATTCCAACGCTGTCATGCTTGTACTGGGTGTAACTGAACGTACGAAGGATAACTTTGCAGGAGGCTTGGTAACATATCTGGAAATGGAAAAGATTTCTGAATAAAACTCATGCAAACTGCCCCGCAATCTTATGATATGCGGGGCAGTTGTCTTATCTCTTGTTATTTTTATTTTTCCAGCTCTCTGACGTCCTTTATCAGGTACAGTATAACTGCTGAAAACGTCAGCAAGGCTCCGGCAATCATAATGATTGCTCCGCTGCCCCTACCTACACTTATTCCTATCACTTGGGTAATTTCATCCGCACATATCCCGGATACACTGTATGATATCACATAACCTATCTGAGAGATAAACCCTATCACTTCCCATGCTCTTCCCTGAAGTTCATTGGAAATATTTGTTCTTACAAGATATCCAATACTGCTGTTGGCAACAGGAATCATTGTAAAGAAAAAAATCCGGAAGCAATGATTAAAATCAGGTTCTCCCTGAATCCGAAACCCATCATGCAGATTCCTGCAACTCCCAGAGAAATACACAACGCTTTGAGTATTTCTTTTTTCATGCCTCTGGCACCAAGTATGACACTGGTTACCAGCATTCCTGAAGCACAAAGAGTTTCGACAATGCCCAGAGTTTTTCTGCTTTCAAAATCCAGAATCATAGGTTCTGACAAAATCTATACTGCCCCCATGCAAAATGTCATCAGAGCTGCCATGACCACTAAAGTAAGCAGACCCTTATTACAGGCAACCGCTTTCCATCCCTTTTTCAGATCATCTGCAAAGGAAGCCTCTTTTTTATCTTTCTTTTTGCCGATTCCCTGTCGCACTACTGCAGTTGTGACGACAGTAAAAATAAATCGGAATAATTTACTGCTTCATATTCAGTGAAGACTCTCCACACAAGGGCAGTGCTTCTTCCACTTCTTTTCTGTTCATCTTTTTGATCACCATCGCAGCACCTCGCTAAAATAATTCTTTTTATTCTATGAACAGTTCGGGTTCTTTTCTCACCCTGCAATTTAACTTCAGATAACTATGTATTCTTTTTGCTGTAATATCATCAAGCGCTCTTGCTCCTTCAGGGCATACTTTTATGCATCGCATGCAGGAAATGCACTTTTGCGGATTTCCAATCATCTGTATATCTATTGCGTCAGCCGGACACTCTTGTCTGCATATGTCGCATTTAGTGCATCCTTCTCCCGGTTCAGGACAATTTGACCCTCCCTGCAGTTCCTTATACGGCATATGCCCCGGAACATAGCAAAGCGCTTTACAGTTTTTAAATTCACCGAGTATTTTTTTACCTATTTTCCTTAGTTTTTGCTTATCGTCGCTGTCAGGTCTTCCCGCTGCTGTTTCTCTGTCAATGGAATGCTCTGCTATCCCCGAAACTGCTGCAAAAGGTATAAATCCGCATGTTTTTGCAGCGTCTGACATTTCCAGCAGCGTATCTTCATAATCTCTGTTTCCATATGATACCACAAGAACACATGGTGCTCCGTTTCCGTCAATCATATTAAGTCGCTTCAATGCCATCTCCGGTGCTCTGCCTGAATATGACGGCATAGCAATTACAACCAGTTCATCATGTTCTAATTTTACTGATGAAAAATCGATATCTTTTGTAATAAGATTTATCTCTCTGTCTTCATATAACTGCCCATCAAAAAGAGACTCGACTATTCTCATAGTTCCGCCTGTAGGGCTGAAAACAATCTTTGTTATTTTCATTTTTCTTCCCCTCCGAAATATTCAGATGATGCAGATCTTCTTATATGGCATTTTTTTCAAATGATACGGTCTTATCTTTCATGGATATTTTTTTAACCGTATAGCCATACGCCAGCAGTTCTTTCTTGTATGTCAGAAAGGAATGGTCTATTGCAATACTTGTTATTTCTTCCATTTCAGCATATGTAAGTTTAAAACTGTCGCTGCCGTTTTCTTTTATCCATTTCCACAATGGCTCATATTTGCTCATGACAGATATCCCCTTTCATGTTTTCTCGTAAATCGATTCATTGACTGCAAGGGTGTCGCCGTATGTGGTTTTTCCTCACAGATTTTGTATTTTCGCTTTGTTTGCTTTTCCCTCCGGCAGCATATTGCATTTTCTTATTAATTAAGACGATTTTTCTCAGTTACAATAAGCATTTCAACCTTTAGCGGTAATGGTTTTTGAAAGCATGCAGATGCACTCGGTATGCTTTGTAAACGGAAAGTTGTCAAAAGGCTTAAGATACTCGCATCTGTAGCCGTAATATTCCATATATCTCAGGTTATCTGCCAGTGTCTTTGGGTTGCATGATATGTAGACTATCTGCTGAACTCCGTAACTTAAGATTTTATCCAGCGCCTTAGGCTGAATTCCCACTCTCGGCGGATCAACCACGATTACATCCGGCTTTTCATCCACCCTTTCCAGAGCTTCAAATACGTCACCAGCTATAAAACGGCAGTTATCAAGGCCGTTGAGCCTTGCATTCTCTCCGGCAGCCGCGACGGCTTCTGTCACAAGTTCTATTCCCAGAACTTCTTTTGCCTTAAGCGCCATTATCTGGCTTATGGTGCCTGTTCCGCAATAAAGGTCAAACACCCTTTTTCCTTCGAGTCCGTCGATGAGGGCTAGGGCTTCTGAATAAAGCCTCTCTATAGCTTCAACATTGGTCTGAAAGAAAGAGAAGGCACTAACCTTGAAATCAAGACCCATAAGCTTTTCCATGTAATAATCTCTTCCCCATAGAATTTTAAGACTGTTGCAGACCACCGCATCAGCCATATTATCGTTGAAAGTGCGCAGAATTCCCACAGTTTTGTTTTTAAGTTTAAGTCCCAGTATTCCCTCCACAAAGGCTTCTTCTTCAAACCCTTCTTCAGAGGTGGTGACAATATTTATAAGGAGCTCCTCTGTGCGAACGCCCTTTCTGATTATAAGGTTACGCATGAGCCCTCTATGCGTTCGTTTATGATAAAAGGCATAATTTCTTTCTCTGACAAATTCCAGAGTGAAACTGAGTATTGAATTGAAATCCTCATCAACTATCTGGCAATGATCCACAGTTGCAATGGACATAAAATTCCCCTTGCGATGCATGCCGAGAGTAATTTCACCATCCTTTACAAAATCTCCGAAAGTATACTCCATCTTGTTTCTGTAGCCGTAGCGACAGGTACAACCCTCTATTCTGTCAACAAAGGCAGGCTTTACATCCTTTGCGGACAAAAGCGCTGCCACTTCATTTTCCTTTATTTTAAGCTGTTCTTCGTAGGAAATACCCTGATATATGCACCCTCCGCAGAACTCGTCGTGTTTACAAACATCCATTACGGTAAACCTCCTTGTTTTTTCTTTCAAGTTATCCGTGAAAGTTAAAACTCTCCATATTTATCGTAAAATTCTTTTTTATACTGGGTGAATCTGTCCTCTTCAATGGATTTTCTTATATTTTCCATCATATTGAGAAGGAAATGCAGATTATGATTGGACAGAAGCATTGCAGAAAGCATTTCCCCTGACTTAAACATATGTCTGAGATAAGCCTTGGAATAATTCCTGCAGGTGTAACAGTCACATTCACTGTCCAGTGGCTCGAAATCTCTTTCGTATCTGGCATTTTTGATGTTTACCCGTCCATGGGAGGTCATCGCAAGACCGTGACGTGCTATCCTGGTAGGAAGAACACAATCAAACATGTCTATGCCTCGCTCAACCCCCTCAAAAAGATAATCAGGACTGCCAACACCCATAAGGTATCTTGCTTTGTCTTGAGGCAGATAGTCTACACAATCATCCAGAATATCCAGCATCAGTTCTTTAGGTTCTCCGACAGAAAGTCCCCCTATGGCATATCCCGGAAGGTCAAGATCCACGATTTCATCGGCACTTTGTTTTCTGAGATCCTTGTACATTCCTCCCTGCATTATTCCGAACAGGGACTGTCTCTCCACATCCTTGTGATAATCCTTGCATCTTTTTAACCATCTGGTGGTTCTCTCCAGAGAATTTTTAACATAACTTCTGTCAGCCGGATACGGAGCACATTCATCAAAAGCCATCATGATATCCGAGCCCAGTGCATTCTGAATTTCTATGGACTTTTCGGGAGTTATCATGTGAGCAGAACCATCAATATGGGAGCGGAACTTTACCCCCTCTTCGCTTATTTTTCTCAGCGCTCCCAGGGAAAACACCTGAAACCCGCCGCTGTCCGTCAGTATGGCTCTGTCCCAGTTCATAAATTTATGCAGGCCTCCTGCCTCCCTGACAATGTCGTGACCCGGTCTCAGGTACAGATGGTATGTGTTGGAGAGGATTATGTCTGCTCCCATTTCTTTAACTTCTTCCGGGCGCATGGCCTTGACGGCAGCCTGTGTTCCCACCGGCATAAATACCGGCGTCTGTATATCACCATGAGGTGTATGAACAACGCCTCTTCTTGCTTTGGTCTTTGTGTCTTTTTTAAGCAGGTCATAAGTTACTGCATGTTTCATTTCTGTTCCTCGTTTTTTATATTATAAGCATGGCATCTCCGTAGCTGAAAAATCTGTATCTTTCTTCTACGGCTGTTTTATATGCCTTAAGTATCTCTTCTCTGTCATAAAGTGCGGATATGAGCATCAGCAGCGTGGACTTGGGAAGATGAAAGTTGGTTACAAGTCCGTCTACCATCTTGAATTCATATCCGGGGTATATAAATATGTCCGTCCCTGAATTTCCCTCTCTTATAACATATCTTTCCATGGAATCATCAAATACGGCAGCACTCTCGAGAGTTCTGCAGGATGTGGTTCCCACCGAAATTATCCTTCCTCCTGAAGCTATAGTCTCATTTATGATATCTGCCGCTTCACGGCTCACCGAATACTCTTCAAAATGCATATGATGATCTTCCACATTTTCCGTCTTTACCGGTCTGAAAGTCCCGATACCCACATGAAGAGTAACACAGGCTGTCTTAACTCCCATTGCCCGAATCTGTTCCAGCAGTTCTTCGGTAAAATGAAGTCCGGCCGTAGGCGCTGCAACGGACCCTTCTTGTCTGGCATATACAGTCTGGTACATATCCTTGTCGTCTTCGTCTCCCGGTCTTTCTATATACGGAGGCAGTGGCATCTGTCCCAGTTCCTCCAGTCTTTCCAGAAATATCCCCTCATATTGGAACTTTGCATAGCGTGTTCCGTCTTCTCCGTAACCGGTAATTTCAGCTTTGAAATCATCTGCAAAGGATACTCTGTCTCCCGGCTTTAGTCTTTTGCCGGGTCTCACCATTGTCTCCCATGTATCACCCTCAATGCGTTTTATAAGAAGGAATTCAATTTTTGCGCCTGTCTCTTCTTTGGTACCGAATATTCTGGCCGGTATGACTTTGGAGTCATTCATGACCAGACAATCACCCGGTCGCAGGTATTCTATTATATGGTGGAACGACCTGTTTTCAACAGTTCCTTTTTTTCTGTCGAGAACCATAAGCCTGCAGCTGTCCCTTTTTTCCAGCGGCCTTTGAGCAATAAGTTCTTTCGGAAGTTCGTAATCAAAATCACTTAAATGCATAATTTAAAAATCTACTCCTTCTCTTCCGGCGGTGTAAGCCCCAAATGTCTGTATGCCAAAGGTGTCACCATTCTGCCCTTCTGGGTTCTGCTAAGAAATCCTATCTGAAGCAGGTAAGGCTCGTATGCTTCTTCTATGGTAACTCTCTCTTCACCGATGGAAGCAGCTATGGTGTCTATTCCAACCGGTCCGCCGTTAAATCTTTCTATTATAGCCTGCAATATCTCTCTATCAAGCCTTTCCAGTCCCATGGAATCTATCTGCAGTGCCTCCAGACCTTCTCTTGTTATTTCTCCTGTTATAACTCCCTGTCCCTTGACCTGAGAAAAGTCCCGGATTCTTTTTAATATTCTGTTGGCTACACGAGGGGTTCCTCTTGAACGCCGTGCCATCTCGGTAATGGACTCTTCGTCTGCTTCTATTCCCAGTATGCCTGCTGAACGCCTGATTATCTGCTCAAGTTCATCTGTGGTGTAGAGTTCAAATTTACTCAGGACTCCAAATCTGTCTCTGAGAGGCGCAGACAGGCTTCCCGCTCTTGTGGTGGCACCTATCAGAGTAAATTTCGAAAGATCGAGTCTTATTGACCGTGCTGACGGTCCCTTTCCTATGATTATATCCAGGGCAAAGTCTTCCATAGCAGAATAAAGCACTTCTTCAACAGACCGATTCAGTCTGTGTATCTCATCAATGAAAAGCACGTCGTTTTCATTGAGATTTGTCAGTATTGCCGCAAGATCTCCTGCTCTTTCAATGGCAGGTCCTGAAGTTATCTTTATATCTACCCCCAGTTCATTGGCTATAATTCCTGCCATCGTGGTTTTTCCCAGACCCGGAGGCCCATAAAACAGCACATGATCAAGAGGTTCGCCTCTGAGCCTGGCTGCCTCAATAAATATTTTGAGATTGTCTTTTGCGTTCTGCTGTCCTATATAATCGTCCAGTTTCTGAGGTCGCAGTCCTGTTTCCTGCCTCAGCTCGCCCGGACTTATGTTGGCTGATGTAATTCTTTCATTATCCATGGTATGCCTTTCGTCTGATTAAAACAGATTTTTAAGAGCTTTTTTAATGTATTCTTCGCTGGAGAGTCCCTCATCATTGATGGATGCCACAGCATTAAATGCCTCTGCCTTGGTGTATCCCAAGGCAACCAGAGCAGTTATCGCCTCGCTTCTGCTGTCGGATGAGACATCTGCAGTATCTGCCGGCGGAACATAAGCAGGTATATCTGTCTTTGCCAGCTTGTCTTTGAGCTCAAGGATTATTCTTTCTGCGGTTTTTTTGCCGATTCCGTTTGCCCTGCTTATCTCCTTGGCATCTTCAAAAGCGATAGCCCGTTTAAGCTCCGCTGCTTCCAGTGTGCTGAGAATTGACATTGCTCCTTTGGCTCCTACTCCGCTTACGGTAATGAGCCTTTCAAAGATTTCCAGATTGTCTCTGTTATGAAAGCCATACAGGCTTATATCATCTTCTTTGACTATCATTGAAGTGTATACCATTATGGTCTCCCCTTCGCCGTACCTGTATATAGGTGAGTTGGCGGGCAGAAAAATTTCAAGTCCCAGTCCCGACTGGGTCTCCACAACTATGCCGCCGTTTATATTCATGCTGTAAATGCCTTTGACATATCTTATCATTTAAAACTGCCTGCCTTTCATAATATCGCGCCGACCTGCTGAATGAGCATGGCATATTGCTGCAGCCAGCGCATCTGCCGTGTCGTCGGGTTTTGGCACTGCATCGAGATTTAACATGGTTTTCACCATGTACTGAACCTGTTTCTTGTCAGCCCGGCCGTATCCCACCAGCGCCTGCTTGATCTGCAGAGGTGTATATTCGCTAATCTTAAGATTTCCTTTGGCGCAGGCCAGAACTGCTACACCTCTTGCTTCTCCCACCAGTATTGCCGTCTTTGCGTTGTTATTAAAAAAGAGCTCCTCTATAGAAGCCTCCTGAGGCTCGTATTTATAAATGAGCTCTGTAAGTCCGTCATATAGCGTTTGCAGTCTGTCGGGCATGCTCATGGAAGCATCGGTTGTTATGGCGCCGTAATCCACCACCGTAAAGCGGTTTCCTCTGACATCTATTATTCCGTATCCAAGTATGGCATATCCCGGGTCAATCCCCAAAATCCGCATTTTTCAACCTCTCATATGCAATTTGCTTCGAAAATTATATCATACAAACATTCGTTTGTCTACTTGCAAAGAAAAAGTGGGTATGTTAAAATTTTTACATAAATAAAAATAAGCAAAGGAGCTTCTTATGCGTTATTCAAGACAAAACAAGATACTCGAACTTATCAATAATTACGAAATAGATACTCAGGAGAATCTGGCAGCCATGCTGAAGGAAAACGGATACAATGTTACCCAAGCCACAGTTTCCAGAGACATCAAGGAACTTCAGCTTGTCAAAGTGCTCTCTTCCAGCGGCAAATATAAATATGCATCCAACCGCTCAGGCGATGCGCCTGCCTCGGACAGATTCACAAAGATATTCCGTGAGACGGTAACATCTTTTGATTCTTCCGGCAACATTGTGGTGGTAAAAACTCTTTCCGGATGTGCCAATGCCGCAGGTGAAGCCATTGACAACAGTGGAATGACACATATAATAGGCAGCATTGCCGGCGACAACACTCTGTTTCTTTTGGCTGATTCCGAAGAAAGTGTTCCTCTGATTCTTGAAAAATTCAGGAGCATGCTTTATACGAGGCCGAAAAATGATTAACCATATAAGCATAAAAAATTTTGCCATCATTGAAAATACGGAAATAGATTTTCATGATGGCTTAAATATAATTACAGGGGAAACCGGTGCCGGTAAATCTATTGTAATAGAAGCCGTCAGCCTGGCTCTTGGCAGCCGTGCCGACTCTTCTTATGTTCGTACCGGCACGGAAAAGGCTGTAATTCAGCTGGCAGGTTCACTTGACGATGAGGATTTTGTAATTACAAGAGAGATTTCAGCTGCCGGCAAAAATCTATGCAGAATAAACGGAGAACTGGTCACTTTGGCTCAGGTCAACAGACTTTCTTCAAGGCTTGCCGACGTTCACGGGCAATATGACAATCAGTCACTTCTTGACCCCGATTACCACATTGTACTTCTGGATTCATATCGGCACAGTGACACTGACCTGCTGATATCTGCCGTAAAAGAAGATTTTCATCGCTACACCGCATGCCGCACCAGGCTTTCCCGCCTTCTTGCCAGCGAAAAAGAAAACGCCAGACAACTTGATTTTTACAGATTCGAATCTGAAGAGATAGATAAAGCATGCCTCACTGCCGGTGAAGATCACCAGTTGGAGCAACGCGTCATGATTCTCCAGAACAGTGAAAAGATTTATGACTGCCTGAACAGGTCATATGCATCCATGTCAGAAAATTCGCCTTCAGTATTGGACAGCCTTTCTATGTGCAGCAGTTCCCTTGCAGAGATATCCGAATTTTCAAAGGACATCTCATCTCTCAGCGAGGAAGTCAGAGATCTGTACTACAGGGTTGAAGATGTGTGCAGCAGCCTGCGTTCACTTAAGGAGGATATCTCTTTTTCTCCTGCAGAACTGGATGAGGCTATCATGAGGCTTAACACCATAGACGGACTGAAGAAAAAATACGGAAGCACTATTGAAGAAATACTTGAATATCGCAATAACCTCTCCGTCAAGCTTAATGATGCTGAAAACTTTGATGAAGTAAAGCTGTCTCTGATGAAGCAGCTGAAAGAATACAAAACTGCTCTCAGCACCTCTTGCGCAGCTCTGACTCAGGCAAGAAAATCTAAAGCTGAGGAACTGGAATCAGCCATACAGAAAGAGCTGGAAGACCTTAACTTCAAAGATGCCAAGGTTAAAATCGCCGTTGAGCCTCTTGATGATATGACAGAAAATGGTGCGGATAAAGTTGAAATACTCATAACCACCAACAGAGGCGAACCATTGAAGCCATTATACAAAATCGTTTCCGGGGGTGAAATGTCCAGAATTATGCTGGCCTTTAAAAATATCGTAAGTTCCTATGATAATATTCCTACTCTTATCTTTGACGAGATTGATAACGGAATCAGCGGAATCACCGCCAGTATAGTAGGTAAAAAACTCAGAGAGATTTCAAAGATTCACCAGATTATATGTATTACGCATCTTCCGCAGATAGCTGCCTGTGGCGAACATAACTACAGAATTCACAAGGAAACTCACGGGGACAGCACCTGCACCGGAGTTGAAGAACTGAATTCCGACGAGAAAGTAAGAGAAATAGCTCGGCTTCTCGGTGGAACCGTCATAACCGACACTACACTTCACAGTGCAGTCGAGCTTATAGAGGCAAGCAGTACATAGCAATCTGATCACATGAATAGCAGAAGCAAAAGGAGGATGCATCTCCGCGGAATTTTCCGCCGGATCAGCATCCTCCTTTTTATCATATTTTCTTTTCTAAAAGTACAAGTTCTACGCCGGGAATACCGTTGAATTCACATGGAAGTATATCAACTTCCTCATACCCCAGTTTCTTGTAGAAACCGCGAGCATCCCTATTCCTTACATTGGTGTCTATGCGCAGGTATCTGCATCCGTTTTTAATAGCATACTGCCGGTAATACTCCTCAAATTTGCGGCCGTATCCACAGCCTTTTACATTGGTATCAATGGCCAATGTATGAAGAACCATGACCTGACTGTCAGGGACATCATATCTCCATGATGCATCCTTATATACATCCACCTGTACCTGATTCAGTATGGCAGTTCCGACAACAGTTTCTTTGCCCTGTATTTCATCTGTCTGCACGAATAAATCACCTCGCGACAATGCTGCTGACGCAGTCTCTCTCTCAGGATATATCCCTCTTATCCATCCTGTAGTTATGGCGCCTGATTCTTCCGCGCTGTGAATATGATCGTAAACAGATGCTACGGCGTCCAGATCCCGGATTGTTGCTTTTCTTATCATATGGCTTTCTCCCTTGTACTATCCGGATTTTGTCCGGAATCAGGTATCCTCTCTGACCATTTCAATATCCCAGCCTTTAAGGTCAGTATGCAGCAGATGATGCGCCTTTTCAGACATTGGTTCGCCCAGATATTCCTGGTATGTAAGCTGAACTGCCGAATTTTCATGGGAGAACCTTATTTCGTTCTTTCTGTCCAGTTCATAAAGCTGTCTGCTTCTGTCTTCCGCCAGTTCAAGACCATCTTTAAATGGCTGTCCGCCTCCGCCTACGCAGCCTCCCGGGCATGCCATAATTTCAACAAAATCATATTCTGCCTCACCGGCTCTGACTGCTTCAATGAGGTTTCTTGCATTTCCCAGTCCGCTGGCTACTGCAACCCTCAGCTCCGTTCCGTCAAGATCAAAGGTTTTTTCTCTCCAGCCCTTGTTTCCTCTGACATCTTTAAAGGCATCAGGTTCCGGATTGTTTCCCGTTGCCAGGAAATATGCGCTTCTCAAAGCTGCTTCCATTACACCGCCTGTGGTTCCGAATATCACTGCAGCACCTGATCCTTCGCCGAAAATATCGTCAAAAGGCATGTCTATCAGGTCTTCAGGGCGAATTTTATCACTCCTTACGAATCTGTCCAGTTCTCTGGTGGTAAGTACCAGATCAACATCAAATCCTTCATCATTGTAGTTGACCTGAGGAACCGTTCTCTCGTATTTCTTTGATACGCACGGCATTATTGATACCGAAAAGACTTTATCAGGATCAATACCCAGCTTGTGAGCGATATATGTTTTAGCCACCGCTCCAAACATCTGCTGAGGTGACTTGGCCGTAGAAAGGTTTTCAATCATGTCAGGGTACTGAGTCTTTGCAAATCTTACCCATCCCGGACAGCATGATGTGAACATCGGCCACTTGTGTTCATCCTTATGTGCAAGCCTGTACAGGAACTCGCTTCCCTCTTCCATTATAGTCAGGTCAGCAGAATAATTTGTATCAAACACATAGTCGATACCTATTTTTTTGAGAGCACAAACCAGCTTTCCGATGGTATTTTCTTCTTCAGGAAGTCCAAGCTGTTCTCCCCAGGCCGTTCTAACGGCCGGCGCAACCTGCGCTATTACCACCTTTTCAGGATCACCTATGGCATCATTAAGGACATCTCTGTCATCTCTTTCTCTCAATGCTCCTACCGGGCAATGTGTAATACACTGACCGCAGAGAGCACAGTCAGCCTCCTGGAAATCCAGATTATCTCTTGTTCCCACGGTGGTTCTGTGGCCTGTACCCCTCAGATCCCATACACCCAGGCTCTGAACTTTTTCGCATATCTGTATGCATCTCATGCACTTTATACATTTGGATGCATCTCTTATAAGAGGAAGCTTTGTATCCCAGCGACTCTTTTCCGCTGTGTTTTCAACAAATGGGCTTCTTATTATGCCCAGGTCATTGGCCAGTGCCTGCAGCGAGCAGTTACCGCTTTTTACGCAGCTGGTGCATTCAGACTTGTGGTCAGAGAGAATAAGCTCAACATTTATTCTCCTGATTTTTCTTAGTCTGGGACTGTTGGTCACCACTTCCATGCCTTCTCTGCACTCGGTATCGCATGCAGGGACCAGTTTATCCATTCCTTCTACTTCCACCAGACAGACACGGCATGCGCCTATCTCATTGATATCCTTAAGGAAGCAAAGATGCGGAATGTGAATGCCTATTTTTTCGGCTGCTTCCATGATTGTAGTCTTTTCAGGTACGCTGACCTGCTGTCCGTTTATGTTAAGTGTTACCATTTTGTGTCTCTACCTCCTCTGAATGAGCCGAAGCCGTGGTAATCACAGCGCAGACATCTTGATGCTTCCTGCATTGCCTCCTGGAGAGTCATTCCGTATTCTATCTCGTTAAAGTCGGTTCCTCTTACTTTTGCATAGCGCTCTTTCATTTCAACTCTTCCGCAAGGAAGTTTATCCATTATTTCAGGAAGAGGAATGTCCACATCCACCTCAATTTCATGATTGAAGCCCAGATATGAGTCTATATTGGCTGCTGCAACCTTTCCGGCTGCCACAGCGTTTATTACTGTGGAAGGTCCTGTTACACAGTCGCCTCCGGCATATGTGCCGTTTACCTTATCTACTATACTGCTCTTTCCTGCTCTGATGTTTCCTCTGAATACAGGTATTCCATACTCTTCGAAAAATCTTATATCTGTGGACTGTCCTATGGCAGATATTATTATATCACAAGGAATCTTTTCTTCCGGCTCTGAAGAGTCAACCGGCTTCGGTCTTCCGGAGCTGTCAGCCTGTCCTGCTATCTGAGGCTTTACCCATAAAGCCTTTACTTTTCCCTGCTTATCAGTCTCTATTCTTGACGGAGCCTTCAGCTGGAGCAGGCTGCATCCTTCGGCAATGGCACCGCCTATCTCATCAGGCAATGCTGTCATGTCGTCACGGCGTCTTCTGTACACTATGCTTACTTCCGATGCTCCGAGTCTTTTGGCCGTTCTGGCAACATCCATGGCCACATTTCCGCCTCCGATTACGACAACGGATTTTTTCTTAAAGTTAGGCATGGCATCATCGCCTATACCTCTGAGCATCTCAACAGCAGGGATTACCCCTTTGGCGTATTCTCCCGGTATCCCTATGCTTTTAGCATTATGTGATCCTATGGAAATATATGTAGCATCATAATTATCTCTTATTTCAGCAATGGCCTCCGGAGTAGAAACATCGTAATTGAGTTTGCACTCTACGCCTGTGGAGAGTATAGCATCTATATCCCACTGAAGTCTCTCTCTCGGAAGTCTGTAATTTGGAATTCCGTAGCGGAGCATTCCTCCAAGCTGTGCTCTCTTTTCAAATACAGTTACATCATGTCCCATGATAGACAGAAAATATGCCGCAGAAAGTCCGGATGGCCCTCCTCCTATAACTGCGATTTTCTTGCCTGTTTTATCCATTTTTTCCGGAACAGGAACGTCCCCGCAGTTATCAACAGCAAATCTTTTCAGTCCTCGGATATTGATAGGCGAATCCACCAGGGTTCTCCTGCACCTTTCTTCACATGGATGCTCGCATATCAATGCACATACTGTAGGGAAAGGATTATCCTTTCTTATAAGTCTTACCGCATCATCATACCTGCCGGCATTAAGCAGCGCTATATATCCCGGAACATCTACTCCTGCAGGGCATCTTGCAACGCATGGCACAGGCTGAGCCTGGCTTCTGATTCTTTCCGTGCAGGTGTGTTTCTTTATGTGAGATTCAAAATCATCTCTGTATCCTTTTATTCCTCTTAGTACCATATTTGCGGCCTCTGTGCCGATGGCGCAATCAGCAGACACGCTTATGGCTTCCGCAGTACTTTCCAGAAGCTCAAGATCTTCCATGGTTGATTCGGTATCCATATTAAGGATTCCGTCGATAATAAGCTGCAGCTGCCCCAGTCCTACACGACAAGGCGTGCACTTGCCACAGCTTTGAGAATGACACAGTCTCAGAAATGATGCCGTAAGGTCTACAGGACATTGTCCCGGAGGGCTTGCTATAATTCTTCTTTCAAGATCTTTGTAAAGTCCCTCTACTGTTTTCTGGGCGACGTCCTGCGACTTGATAAAAAGTCTGTTCACTTGATTTCCTCCCTGTTTTTCTTTTTGATTGTCAGTGCTTTAAAATCTATTTCCATCACGAAGATGCTTGCCAGCATAAGCAATGCGCCTATATACGCTTTTACAGACAACACTTCGTGTGCAAAAACAAGTGCCACTATGGCTGCAAACACCGGCTCAAGAGTAAATATAACTCCCACATGAGATGCGGTGGTGTACTGCTGAGCCACAGGCTGAAGCACAAAGGCTATTCCCGTACAGAATACGGACAGAAAGATTACCGATCCCCATACACCGGCAGTTTCCGGAAAGTGAGGGGTTTCAAATATAAATGCCAGCATGAAATTTAATATGCCTGTAACCCCCAACTGGAAAACGCCCAGAAGATATGCATCTACCTCCTCGTGGCTGACAGCTCGCTCTGTCAGAATAAGATCTACGGCATATGCCACAGCACACATGAGACAGAGCATATCACCTCTGAGGTTTTCGGTATTTATAGAAAAATCGTCTTTTAAAGTCATAAGAGCAATTCCGACAAAACACATGATTACTACCAGTGTGAGCTTGGCTCCTGCTTTTTTTCTGAAAACAAGTCTATTGATTATAGGTGTGAATATCACCGTCAGCGCGCAAAGGAATCCGGAATTGGAAAGAGAAGTATATTTGACGCCGAAAGTTGCACCCATATAAACGAACACCAGCGCCACTCCCACAAGCAGACTGTATTTAAGAGTGGTTCTGTTTACCGTAAGCACCTTCTTCCACGAAAAGATTCCTGCTATCACAAAGGCTCCAAGAAATCTGTGAGCATTAAGTGTAAAAGGATCCAGTTCTGCCAGGCTTATGTCCATTAGATAATATGAAACTCCCCAGCACATTGTCACCAGTACAAGTATGAGATCGGCTTTCACTTGTTTAGACATATTTATATCCTCCCCATGAGCAGCTCTAATGCGAGATTTTGTTCTATGAGACCTGTTTTGATATTTCTGTCCGTTTCGTAAAGCTGTACCAGAATCTCTTTTAATTTCTTTATACTGAATTTATCTGCAAATGACAGTGCCTTTTTCACTCTGTAAGGGTTCACTTTAAGAACTTCAGCCGCCTGCTGACGGCTTCCTGTCATTTCGCTTATTTCCTTAGCTTCAAGCATGAGCTCAAACTGATTTATAAGAAGTCCCAGAAGCGAATAAACTTCTCCGCCTCCTCCCAGGATATTCCCCAGCATTGACAGTGCCTTGTCTTTTTTGCCCGAAACTGCGGCATCAAGGAAATCAAACACGAATCTGTCCATATCTCCTTTGACGGTGGAGTCAATGTCCTCTTCTGTTATCGGATTTCCCCAGCAGTAGTCACACACTTTTCGGATATCATTTTCAAGATTGAAAAGCCTGTACTCCGTATCTCTGTTAAAATATCCTGTCTCATCTATAAGGTATCTGATGGTACTGCGGTCTATGTCTGCTCCGGCAGCCCTGAACCGCTTGGCTGCAAAGGCCTCCAGCTGAGTTCTGTCAAGCTTGTCGAAGGTATATGTCCTGCATCTGCTTTTCAGTTCTTTGACAAGGGGACTTCCTTCCTCCGGCTGCGCGCATGAGAATACAAGTATGGTCTGTGGATTAGGATTAGTTATGTATTCTGATATTGCTGCCAGTTCTCTTTCTCCGAACCCTTTGGCGGTCTTCTTGAGAAGAGGCTGAAAATTTCGGGCCCAGACTATTCTTTTCTCAGAAAAAACAGAAAATGTATCGCAGGCCGCAAGCAGCCCCTCAACATTTTCCTCATCTGCAGTCTTTATGAAATCCACGTCTCTCATTGTTTTTTCAACGTATTTGTCTGCCAGAGAATTGCATGCCCACTCTATAAGATATTCCTCTTCTCCACGCATGAAAACAACAGGCTCAAAGTCATCCTCTCTGAGCTGTCTGCTGAAAACCTGAAAAGCGTGTTCTTTTTTAACCTCTCTGTAAGCCATAACTACCTTTTGCTGCCTTGCGGGTGGTGTGAAAAATTATTTCATCTTCTTTGAAACTAAACCCGACAGCACCGTCTAAATCATTTCTGAATATCATTATACCTTTTTTAGAACATATTTCAATAATTTTCGAGTGAGGATGCCCGTAAATATTTTTTCCTACTTGTACAACGCAGTATTCGGGCTCCACAATATTTAAGAATTCTTCTGACGAACTGTACCTGCTCCCATGATGCCCCACTTTCAAAATATCTGCTTTGAGCTTTTCTTTTTCCTTTCCCTTATAATATTTCATCATTCTTTTTTCTCCCTCCTGATCCAGGTCTCCTGTTACAAGAATTCTGAAACGGTCGTAATACACCATGAATACCGAACTGTTTTCATTCCTGTTCTGCTGCGGATCATCATCAATATTCACCGGCCAAAGTACCTCTATTTTTAAATTTTCTGAAACTTCAAACATTTTTCCTGAAGTCAGGCTTTTTCGTATCTCACCACACATGCCTTCTGCTTTCAGTTCTTTCAGACCCTTCAGATGATCAGTATGGCTGTGAGTGGCCATAGCCATGTCGACATATGAAGTTCCGTTTTTTAAAAGATATGGCTTAAGAACTTTTTTACCTACATTATAATCTGCTCTGCCGCCACCATCTATAAAAATATCCGTCGAGCCATCTCTTATATGAATGCAGTCGCCTTGTCCCACATCCACGAACACCACAGCGTCTCCTGCGGTTTCGTCACGAAAAATAACTCCCGCTGCAATGGATGCTATAAGTAAAACAGATAAAACCGCAATGATTCTTTTTTTGTGTTTTCTGAGTCGCATGATCGTAAACTGCTCCGACATAAGAAAAAAAGCTCCCGTGTAAAACAGCAGTATGCACCATAGCGGAGGGCTTGCCACATCTTTCCCTCCGATGCCGTTCATAGTCAGAATGTCGTTTATTTTAACTGTGAAATTCAGAAGTGCCTCAGCTGCATATTCTGCCGGCATAAAGCGTATTCCAGCGCTGAAAAAAATAAAAACAAGCATTGATAAAGGTAATAAAATACTGCTGAGAAATATGACAGGAACATTAACTGCAGGCGCTGTGACAGAAATATAATTGAAGCTGTACCACTGATATGGCATAAGCCCCAGGCTGACGCTGAGAGTAACAGCGATGCCTTCCGGAATTTTGCACGGTATATGAGGCATTATGAAAGCGATGGAAGCTGCGGCAAGAAAAGACATCTGGAATCCACTTCCGAAAATTACATAAGGGTTCACCGCTATAAGAACAATCGCCATAAAACTCATAGCTGACAGTGTATCATATCTTCTGTCAGTATAGAGACTGAGCGTCTTCAGTATAAGCATTCCTCCTGCTCTTACAGCCGACGGGCTCCACATTGCCATTGCCTGATATGTGATTACAGGCATTACAGAGAATAAAAAAGAATATGCTGACTGGCGCTTTCCTGATATTTTACGTATAATACCATAAAGTATAGCTACATGCAGCCCGCTTACAGCCAGAATATGTGCAGTGCCGTTGACCCTGAAATCTTCATAGACATCTTCATCTATCAGGCTTGTATCACCGAAAAGAATTCCTGACATAATGCCCCGGAGCTCCCCGGAGAGCGATTCCGCAAAGCAGTATTTCTTTTCCTCCAAAAAACGTCCGGCCTTTGCCCATATGTTCTGAGGTTCCTCGATTATATCCGGACTGTCAGCAGTGACAATTCCTTCTATACCTTTGCTTAAAAGATATTTTCTATAATCGAAACATCCCGGATTTCCATGGGCAGGTGCAAGAGATATCTCCCCTCTGAATCTTATAATACAGCCTTGATATTTCCATGACTCATATTCAGAATTCCGGCAGGTTATAAGTACACGCCTTCCCCGGCAATCTCCATCTGAAATTTCTGCAACAAGCCGTATTTTTTCTTTTCCGGTTTCTGTACGTATCACCGATGCGATATAGTCCTGCTCTCCGGGCCATTGATCATTTATTCCTTTGCGCAGCGGCAGTCCTGCTCCGTCAATGATATACAGCAGGGCGATTAGAATTACGGTAACAAAAAAGAGCTTCCGCCTCATATCTTTCCTTTCTGAGTTTGCAGAGCCCGTGTCGCTTATTTCCATTATATTCCATTTTGCTTTTTCTTTCAATATTTCATTGCCATTTTATGCTGATTTTGCTTAACTTTAATATTCATGTATGATATAATAAAAACAATTATGGCAGAAAGCGGGTGAAAATTTGAGCAATTATAAAGAACCAGACCATTTGAACAAATCAGCAAGTAATGAAACACCACATAGATCAAGGATCAAAAACAAAAAAGAGAAAATGAAAAGAAGTGAAAAAAGTGCAGCAAAGGCAGCAGCAGCAGCGGCAGGCACATCTTCTGACACAGCTGCAGCATCAGGATCCCCTTTGAAAAATATCGATAAGAAAAAAGCCTTGAAAATTGCCGTTATTGCGATCCTGGCAATAGCGCTTGCTGTAATACTTTATACCGCCGTTGTAATAATAAAAGCTCCTGACATTGAGACCGACAATATTTACAGTCTCCTGTCACAGAGTTCTGTTTTATACGACGACGATGGGAATATAATGGATACTGCTTACGGCGATCAGAACCGGACAATTGTAGAGATAGACAAAATTCCGGATCACGTAAAATATGCATTCATTGCTCTTGAAGACAAAACCTTTGAAACCCATCACGGCTTCAACATTATCAGAATTTTCGGTGCCATTAAAGATGCTCTTTTCAGTGGAGGCGGCATAAGCGGAACAAGTACGATTACACAGCAGCTGGCCAGAAATCTGTATCTTGAGGACAAAATGTATGAGCGCTCTCTGAGCCGTAAAATTACAGAAGCATATTATGCTATTATTCTGGAAAAAAAACTTAACAAGGACGAGATACTTGAAGCTTATCTCAATACAATATTTTTCGGATGCGGTTTTGGTATTCAGACTGCTTCACAGGCGTATTTTTCCAAGGATATAGAGGATGTGACACTGGCCGAAGCGGCTGCTCTGGCCTCTATGCCTCAGATGCCTTCAGAGTTTGCTCTCGTGGTCTCTGCCGATGCCAACGAAGTTTCTGATGATGACCCGAAGCTTATAATGAAAAGCGGCGATACCGCCTACCTGTGGAATGACGCATGTAAAGACAGAATGGAAACATGCCTTTATCTGATGAACCAGCAGGGTTATATTACTGACGAAGAATATGAAGAAGCACTTAAAGTTGAAATAAAGGATATAGTGAATCCTAATCTGGATGCGCTTAACACTCTTTCCAACTATTTTGCCGACTTTGCTATTGAGACTGTAATTGAAGACCTGCAGTCACAGCTGGGATACAGTGAGGAAGAAGCAATCCAGATGGTATACAACGGAGGCCTTCAGATTTATACAACTATGGATTCACAGGCTCAATCTATAATAGAGGAGGAATTCAGAAATGATGATAATTTTCCTGTTGCCACAGGTTATTCCACCGACGGATCAGGAAACATTATAGGTGACGGAGGTAATGTGCTTCTTTATGCCTATTCCTATTATATAAACTCCGATGGAAAATTTGTTCTTTCTTCCGACGAATACAAAAAGAACGATGACGGCTCCGTTACTATATATGACGGCAAACGTCTCAATATTTATGACACCATCGTCCAAGACAACAAGACTGACTACAGCGTAGAGTTCAAGAGCATGTATGTCATTGAAGACGGGCTTATTTATTCCATGGATGGCGGATATGTAAATATTCCTCAGGAGTACAAATCCAGAGACAAAGACGATAATCTTGTCATTTCAGCTGATTTCTTTAAAGACTACCCTACTTTCTTTACTGAAGAAGACGGTAAACTGTACACAGACCAGTTTACACTGAAACAGAAAGTTGTACAGCCTCAGGCTGCCATGACTATCGTAGACAACAGTACAGGACAGGTAAAGGCCATGATAGGAGGACGCAAAACTTCCGGAAGAATGCTTTTCAACCGCGCTACAACACCTCAGCAGCCGGGTTCATCTCTAAAACCGATTTCTGTATATTCAGCCGCACTTCAAAAAAGCTTTGAACTCAGCCAGAACGGCGAGAAATTCACTTTCGTTGATAACGGATTCGACAAACAGGGCGCAAAAGGATGGGGAACCTACCTGACTGCAGCCTCCATCGTAGATGATGAACCAACCACCATTAACGGAAATCGCTGGCCGGTAAACTCATACTCAGGATATGCCGGTCTATACACTTTGAGAACCGCACTTCAGCAGTCAGTAAACGTATGCGCAGTAAAGATTCTGGCTCAGGTTGGAGTTGATTACTCAGCCAACCTGGTTGAAAAGTTTGGAATCTCTACACTTTCAAGAGACAGCTCCGCTAATGACCTTAATCTGGCAGCTCTTGCAATGGGCGGCATGACCAAAGGTGTATCCACTCTGGAAATGGCCAGTGCCTACACCACTTTCGTAAATCTGGGAGTGCACAAAAGCTACAGCATATACACCAAGGTTACTACAAGATCCGGAGATCTGCTCCTTGAACCTGAAGTCAAAGAGACAAAGGTTTTGGATCCGGGTGTCGCATGGATAATGACAGATATACTTAAAACCGTTGTTTCAGAAGGCATAGGAAGTCCTGCTGCCATTTCGGGATTATCTGTGGGAGGTAAAACAGGTACTACCGATGACCAGTATGACATATGGTTCTGCGGATTTACAGCCAGCTACAGTGCTGCTTTGTGGATAGGTAATGATGTCAATATACCACTTTCATCCTATTCCAATATGGCCGCTCGGCTTTGGGGCAGAATCATGAGTCAGGTGGACGCAGCTTACGGAGGCAGTTACCCATCTGCGCCGTCCAATGTTGTACAGGTTGCTATAGATACCAAAAGTGGATTGCTTGCTACTGATGCCAGCGGAAGCCATGTAAGAAAGGAATATTTCACATCCGGTACACAGCCTACAGAAAGTGATACGGCACATAAAACTGTTGATATATGCACTGCCAGCGGATATCTGGCCACACCTTCTTGTACAAGTGTAACAACAAAATCAGGAATAATGAGGCCATATGTGCCAAGCAGCAGCGTAGGCGATATAGGCAGCGAACTGCCTCACTATTATTGCAATCTCCACAATCCGGACCCTGATACTTATCCGGCAGAGCCAGGAAAGAATGTTACGATAGTAGCACCACCTGCAACACCTCCTGATGACGATGAACATGAAGGTGAGGAAGATGATAATCCTTCGTCAGACAGCGGAAACGGTAAACAGAAGAAAAAAGACCAGTAAAACAATATTAAAGGGGCCTTGCAGTACAAGGTCCCTTCTTTTTACAATGATATATACTCCTTATTCTCAATTAAAGAGATTTAAAAGTTTTTACCCTTTTCGTTATATCGGAAGCTCCGAAAACTGCAGATCCGGCAACGAGTATGTCCGCACCTGCCTCTGCCAGCATACATGCATTTTCAGTTGTCACTCCTCCGTCCACTTCTATTTGGAAATCCAGTCCTCTCTCACGCCTTATTTCAGAAAGCTTTTTTATTTTCCTTAACGAAGAATTGATAAACTTCTGTCCTCCGAATCCGGGATTAACAGACATTATAAGTACCAGATCCAATTCATCAAGGATTTCTTCAAGAGTGCTCACAGGGGTTGCCGGGTTAAGTGAAACTCCCGCTTTCGCACCGAGGTTTTTGATATGTCCTATGGTTCTGTGAAGATGAGTGCAGGCTTCCTGATGCACAGTGATAAATTCTGTCCTTAATGTCATAAAATCTTCTATGTAGTCATCGGGATTTTCTATCATAAGATGTACATCAAAGTTAAGCGAAACACATTTTTCCACAGATTTCATTACAGCAGCGCCAAAGCTTATGTTGGGAACAAAATGTCCGTCCATAACATCTACATGTATCAGATCGGCTCCGCCCCTTTCAATGAGTTCCACCTGTTTCCCCAGTTGCGAAAAATCAGCTGACAAAATTGATGGTGCTAGTTTAAACATATATTTTCCTTTCTACGGCAAAAGCTTTAGTACCTGCTTCTGCTCTTCAGTTCTTCCATGTTGTACACATATGATTGGTATCGCCTATGGTTTATCTTACCTGACTTCACTGCCGCTTTTACTGCGCAATCCGGTTCTTTAAGATGATTGCAGTCATCATATCTGCAGCGGCCATCAAGTCTTTCAAACTCCGGGTAAAAATGCTTCAGTTCCGATGGTTCCATGTCGCCTATTTCAAAAGATGTGAATCCCGGTGTGTCAAATATCATTCCACCTTGCTCTATCTCAAAAATTTCAACATGTCTGGTGGTATGTTTTCCTCTCATTGTTTTTCTGCTTACATCCCCGGTCTCCATATTAGCTTCGGGATGCAGCATGTTAAGGATAGATGATTTCCCCACGCCTGAAGGACCTGCAAGGGCAGTTTTCTTGTCCTTGATAAGGGTCAAGAGATCTTCCACTCCTTCCCCTGTCTTGGTGCTCATCTGGATAACCTTATAAGCGCCATCATACACCGCCTTAAGCTCCTCCAGCTCCTTGCTACTTACCAGGTCCATTTTATTTATGCAGATGACCGTGTCAACGTTATGACGTTCCGCATTGACGAGGAATCTGTCTATAACAGGAAAGTTGGGGGCGGGTGCCTTTGCTGCAAATACCACGGCAAATACATCAATGTTAGCAATTGGCGGTCTTATGAAGCAGTTTTTTCTTGGCATAATTCTGTTTATAACACCTTTTTTATCTTCCGGTGAAATTATATCCACTTCCACCAGATCTCCTACACAGAGAGTAGTGCCGTCCTTTTTAAAAATGCCTCTCCCTTTAGCTTCTATCAGACCTTCTTCGGTTTTTACATAATAGAATCCGCCTATTCCCTTTATAATAAGGCCTTCCATAAATAAGCCCCTATCCTTCCGAAGGAGTGGTTTCTCCTCCTTCTTCGCTTTCTGATGAACTTCCTTTGCTTACAACAATATCTATAGCCGTTCCTTCTTCCAGTTCCTCTCCGGATTTGTACTGCTGGCTGGTTATGGTGTTTTTAGGATGGCTTAGTGGGTTCCGTTGTATACGAAAAAAATATTCATCCATAGGACCATTTTGTCTGACATATTTGT
>OLSB01000977.1_pt1 | contig 30861 bp, 27 predicted proteins | sample 1672071 | NCBI WGS metagenome assembly OLSB01 (sample SAMEA3136642, study PRJEB25190) | human gut metagenome | biome: human gut; feature: human-associated habitat; material: faeces | place: Austria | collected 2013 | reverse complement strand
ATAACGACCGCAGTCACGCACCCCGACGCCCAAATTGACTTTTTCGTCGCGGTTTTTCCAAGCCTTATCATCACGCCCATCGACAACATAACGTTCATTGCGGCGTACGTTATCCCGTTAAAAAAGTTGTATGCGCCGCTTGCTTTTTCTTTGTCGGAATATACGAAAATCACCACCGTGAGAAGAAGTATCACGGGCACCGCGACAGAGTTCAGCCCCTTCATAAACCTTAACCCGTTTGCAGCGATGAAACCCGCCGCGACAACCCACGCCACGCTTGTGTATTTAATATCGAATATTTTCACAAAAAGGGTTTCAACACCCGAAAACATTGCTATAAAAGTGATATATGCGCAAATGAACATACATACATCATAAAGTGCTTTTGCCTTATTCTGCAATATATGTTCATTGATTCTATCGTTGAATTTTGCGCCGATTGCCAAAAAATACGCATTGAAAAGTCCCAGTAAAATCCCCGAAAAAATCGGCACGGCAATGCTTGATCTTCCGAAATACAACAATACTTCCTGCCCCGTTGCAAACCCCGCGCCGATGACCGTCCCGATAAACACGGCGGCGCATTTCAATCCTTCTTTCATAAAATAACCCTATGCCTTGCGACACAGGGTTATGAATAAATAACATTATGAATATTCAGTTTTTCGTTTCGGCGGTTTCGGGATTTTCGCCGTTATCTCCGATATGATTTATGTACTTGTAATACGGATCGTCAGAAAAATCTTTTTCTTCCGTCATCTCCCCGCCGAGTTCTTCGACGGCGTTTCTTATCTCGACAAATTCCACGTAATTTATATCGACCTCGCTTGCGAAACTTTTGAGAATATCGATTGCGGCGGTATCGCCGTATCTTCCGAGAAGCCCCGCGTACGTCGGCACGTCTTCGGCGCGCTGCAACATTGTAACGAGCCAGTAAAACACGTCCTTTCTCCCTTTGAAGTTGGAAAGCACCTCAACGAGAATTCCCTGATTTTTTTCGGGCACGGAGTTTATGATTTCCAATATTTTCTCGGGCACGCAGTCGTCGCCGTCGGACAGATATTCGAAAGCGACCGTTTTCACTTCGTCGGGCATTTCGTCGTTTGTAAGGACGGAAATGAAAATATCTTCGACTTCTTCGTCGTCGATTTCTTTAAGTAACAGCGCGGCGAGAAGTTTTGCGTCCTTGTTGTTTTCGTACAAAAGCCCGTTCAGGTATTCGGTCGCGCCTTCCGCGCGCACGACCTCGTCGCAAATGGTGTCGGTAACTTCGATATTGTTTTCAAGGCATTTCGAAACGTAGTCGAAAATTTCGCCGTCTTCGCGAAGTTCCGCCGCGTACTCTTTCGGCGTTTTGCCGTCAAGGGTTTTGATCCTGACGTTTTCAAACCTGTTGAAAAGCATGCCGAGATCGTCTTCGAGAGCCTCGTGCGAGGAATACTTTTCCTTATTTTTCCTTACGGCTTCCTGCACGTAAAGTTCAAACAATTTGTCAAGATTTTCAAATTTCATATTTTTCGTCAACCTCTTTCAATAATTCGACGTATCTCAGATACTTTTCGTCGATGACGGTCATGGGCGTCGAGCGTCTGACGCGATGCGTGGACAAGTCGCACAAGGCGTCTTTCATCGCAACCATACTGTCAATCGAATTCAACTCTTTCACAAGGTCTTTCGGGCTTAAGTCGCTCATTAAAAACCCCGATATTCTTTTCAACCTTTCGCTCAGCGCGTCCACGGCGGATTTCGGCTTTTGTTCCCGCATAATCACCTGCGAAAAGGCAAAATACGCGGCGGCTTTCACGACGTCGTTTATTCCTTTTTCCCAGCCGTAATCGGCCATTTTCACGATTTTCAGTTTTTCGTCGATATTCGCGACGGCAACCTCGCCCGGCATTGCGTCCGAAAGATAAACCGTCAGCGCAAGGGTTTTGAGATACGGCGACGCGTACGGCGAAATAAGCAGTTTTTCATACATATCGAACATTTGCTTGGAAACGTACGTGGTAAGCCCCGTCATCAGGACGTACACGTTCTGCTCGTTCTCGTTAAGTAACACGTATTCGATATTTCTGTAAGCGTCCTTGTCGTATTTCAGGTAATTCATAAACCCGATGTTGTCCTGCATCTTCATTTTGAGATCGGACAAAATCCGCACGCGTTTAAGCATCACTTCCATATCGCCGTACGGTATAAGACCGTCTTCGCCGTCGTTGATTTTGTCAAGCAACAGACGGGCTTCGAAATTGTCGGGATACAGTCGGACGATTTCCAGAAAAGTCGCGCGGGCGGGCTTGATATATCCGCAGTTGTACTGCGCTTTTCCGTACAGAATCAAAAACTGCGGCTGATACGGAAAGTCGGGCAAAACGTTTTCGACGGCGTCAAGCACTCCTTCGTGGTCGAGCGCAAGACGGCATGCGTCAAGTTTCACCATATATTCCATCGTGTTTTTGGGCTTTTCGGTTTTGATTTCCGAAAACACTTTTTCGGCGTCCGCCTTTTCGTCAAGGAGTTTTAAGGCAATGTAATAATAGCACTTCAACGAAAAGTCGTCGGGCAAGCCTTTAAGCGCGGTTTCGGCGGCGATTTTCATCGACTGCAACCGGTCAAGCGCAAGATAACACATCGCCTTGTTTTTCTCGGCAATGTAATAATATTTCCCGTTTTTCTCGTTTATGTTTTTGAGAAGGTCAAGTGACTCCTGCGGTTTCCCCGTCGAAAACAGTTTGAACGCGTCGGAAATAATCTGCTCGCACTCCGCCGACGGACGGGGATAAACCTGCTTGAATCCGATTTCGGTACGGCGTTTTTCGGGTTTGTCGTCTTCTTCGCCGTCGTCGAAGTTCAGAAGTTTTTCCATAAGTTCCGAAAACTTCATAAAGTCGGGATTCCCGCCAAGTCCTTCCAGGTCGTTTATCGTAAGGTTTTTCAGATTTTTCAGGTCTTTTTCTTTGACAAGGTTTTCGCCGCCCTTTTCTTTTCTCGATACGACAAGCCTTAGGTGTCTTTCAAACTCCTGCTCTTCTTCGTCGTCGGGGAAAAGGGTTTCGCCGTCTTCGGTCTGCACCGTCAGAAACTCCGAAAAGTCGTAATCGACGCCGTAAGTATCCTTGTAGTATTTTGCAAGGCGGAACTTGCCGTTAACGAGCGCGTTCGAAATAATGCCCTTGATCGCGTCTTTCGACTTTGTTTTTGCATAGGCGGTCATATATGCGACGTTGCTTTCGTTGAAGGCGTTCATATCGGCGTAAATCCGTCCGATGAGAATGAGCGCATCCTTGTTTTTTTCGTCGCGTTTCACGACTTCGAACAATAAGGTAAGCGCGTCGGCGAAGTTCTCGTCGGCGTAAAGATCGTTTGCGCGGTCTATCTTATATTCGATTGTGTCGTCAAACTTAATAACTTTTGCCATAGTACAAAATAACGGTTTTAAGCCTTTGAAAACAACGTATCAACGTCGTTTTTGGTGAAAACATACTTTTTGTTGCAGAATTGACAAGTAAGCTCCAACTTCCCGTTTTCATGCAGAATGTCGTACGACTCGTCGCGCCCCAAAGACACGACGACTTGTTCAAGCCGCTCCCTATTGCACGTGCATTCGTACGTCGGATACACGTCGGGAAGATAAAAAATATCGAAATGCGAAAAGTATCTGTCGATAATATCTTCGGGCGTCATTTCCTTGAACAGGTCGCTGACGCGCGTGAAATTCGTCAATATATCTTCCATCACCGTGATTGCGTTGTCGTCCGCCCCGGGAAGCGCGCTTACGAATATTCCGCCCGCCGACACGCACTCGTTATCCGCCGCAAGCACGCCAAGTGCCACCGCCGACGGCTGTTGTTCGGACACCGTGAAATAATACGCAAAATCGTTTGCGATTTCCCCGTCGACAATCGGGCATCTTCCCGAATACGGTTCTTTCAGCCCAAGGTCTTTTATGACGCTGATATAGCCGTTTTTGCCGACGCCGCCGCCCACGTCGAGTTTTCCTTTTCCGTTCAGCGGAAGTTCGACCGCGGGGTTTTCGACGTAGCCCCTGACCTTCGCGCCGTAATCGGACAGCACGACGATTCTTCCAAGCGGGCCGCCGCCGTTAATCGTAATCGACAATTTTTGTTTGTCGTCTTTAAGTTCCGTCCCCATATACGCGCCGACGATAAGCGTCCTGCCGAGCGCAGCCGCCGCGGTACGGGAAAGAGAGTGAATTTTTATCGCTTTGTCGACAAGTTCCTTTGCGGAAATCACGCTGACGAGAATCGTCTTGTCGAACAGCATAAATCTTTTTATAACGTCCATTATTTTTTCGCAACGACGATAAGTCTGTTGCAACGCTCCGTAAATTTTTTGAATTTTTCGTTAAAAAACCGATAAGAAAAGCCCGCCGCCGTCAATGCGGATTCGACGTCTTTCGTTTTGTGTATATATTGCGATTCGCTTTCGTCAAAGCGGCGATACACGTCGCCGTCCCGCTCGAAAAAGGTCAGATCCATTTTTATTTTTTCGCCCTTTTTCGTGTTTTGCCAAAGGTACGTCAAGTTTTCGTCGTCCTCGTAAAAAAGGTTGTTTCCGAGCACGTTTTCAAGTTTATTGGCGGAACTCACGTCAAAAATAAAAATACCGCCGTCGTTCAACGCGGAGTAAATTTCATTAAACGCCGCCGCCAGGTTTTTCCCTTTGACGTAATTGAATCCGTCGCAGACAGCCGTCACGAAATCGCACTTTTTTTCAAGGTGTAAATCGTTCAGGTCGGAAAAAACAAACGGCACGTCAAGGCGTGCTTTTCTTGCTTTTTCGGTCGCTTTTTCAAGCATTTCGGGCGAAACGTCGCCGCCGACGACCTTGAACCCGTTGCGTTTAAGGCGGATTGCCATTTCGCCGCTGCCGGACGCCAGATCGTATCCGAACCCGCCCCAAACGTCTTTCAGATTTTCAAGGGCGAACTTTTCGTACGCGTCGTAGTCAAAGTCGCCCATCAGATCGTCATAATACTTTGCAAGTATCTCGTACAATTATTTTTTTCCGCCTTTTGCCTTTTTTCCGTTCCGGTTTTCCGCGGGAGTGCCGTTTGCGTTTGCGACGGGTTTTTCGGTTTCCGCCGTTACGGGTGCCGTGACCGCGTTTTGTTTCGCTTTTTTATCTTTCTTCGACGACGGTTTTTGCTGCGTCATCATGTAAAGCGGGGTAAGCACGTTATCGAGCGCCCATTGCGAAAACGCCGTGAACGTAAGCCCGTACAAAGTCGTGCCGAACATCATCATCACGACAAGCCAGATTATCGAGAAGAAGCTGCTCTTGACAAAGAACAACGCAATCGGCACAAGGCATACAAGGAACAACGGCAGACCTATCGGCGCAAGTTTCACGCTGAAAAGGATTGAGTTTTTGACCTGTTTTAGGAGTGGCAAGTCGACTTCCGCAATCATCGGCAGAAGTTGCATGTTGACGTAAAGCAGCAAAAACTCAACAAGACACACGACGATTATCATCACCCAGTGTCCGGCGTTGAGCGCACCCATCACCTTCAATTTCAGGAAGAATACGAACGCGCTGCCGAGCGCAAGCACGAGAAGCGAATCGACAAGCATAACGATAAGGTATTTCCACCAATATTTTTTGACGCCTTTGAAGAAGGTTTTCGTGATTTTTTCAACCTTTTCGCCCCACATAAAGGCTTTCAGACAGTTGAACGCGCCCGCCATACCGATAAACGTAATCGTGATTGCGGGGACAAGCAGATAAAACACGATCTGCCACGCGTCGTATACGGCAATCTGCGCCTGTTGCAGGGTGTCCGCCCCGCCCGGGAACGCCATGCCGACGTTGCCCATAAAATCGAACTTCGACGTCGCAAGGCTCGTGAAATAATTACTGCACCAATAAAGCACGAAAAAGAGCGGGATCGCAAACAGCAAAAACCACGCGTTCACTCTCATAAGCGAGTTCATCTCGCCGCTCATCACCGCAAAAACCTGCTTCACGCGGCCCTTAGGATATACCCCCTTCGGTTCTTCCGCGCGGATTTCGGGCCCGAGCGAAAGTTTTTTATACAAAGGGCTTAATTCTTCCTTTTTGTTTTTATTGTTCGTTTTATTAGTTTTGTTCATTTTTTGCTCCGACATTTGTTGTCTTTCTATTTTACACTATAAAAAGAAATATATCAAGAATTTATCGCGGAGTTTTGTCGGCTTTTGACACGAATCGACGAAAAATAATACTATGTATATATCAGCATTTGACAAAGTCTCTTTCGTGTGTTACCATATTAAACTATTAAAGAGGTTATTCGGAACCTTTCCGATTTTGGAGGTATCTATGAAAAAATATAACGTGGCGGTTGTCGGCGCAACGGGTATGGTCGGCAATAAATTCCTGGAAGTTTTAGCGGAAAGAAACCTTCCCGTCGAAAACTATTACCTTTACGCAAGCGCGAAAAGCGCCGGTAAGGTGATTGATTTCATGGGAAAACCGCACACCGTTATCGAACTTACGAAAGAAAACGTCGTCAATAAAAAAATCGACATCGCGTTGTTTTCCGCGGGCGCAAGCGTTTCGAAAGAATTCGCTCCGATTTTTGCAAGTATCGGCGCAACCGTCGTCGACAACAGCAGCTGCTGGCGTATGGACGAAAACGTTCCCCTTGTCGTGCCCGAGGTCAACCCCGAAGACGTCAGGTGGAACAAAGGCATCATCGCCAACCCGAATTGCAGCACGATTCAGGCTATGGTGGCATTAAAACCCCTGCACGACAAATATACTATTAAAAGAGTGGTTTACAGCACCTATCAGGCGGTTTCCGGCGCGGGCGTTCAGGGCTACAACGACCTTAAAGACGGCATAAACGGCGTACCGCCCAAAAAGTTCAATCACCAGATCTTCGCAAACTGCCTGCCGCAAATCGACGTGTTCTGCGACAACCACTACACCAAAGAAGAAATGAAAATGGTCAACGAAACGCGCAAAATTCTGCACGCGCCCGATATGCGAATTACCGCAACCACCGTCCGCGTCCCCGTTTTCCACGGCCATTCCGAAAGCATAAATATCGAGTTTGAGAAACCTTGCGACCTTAAAGGCGTGTTCGAATGCCTTGAAAACGCCCCGGGACTCGTCGTCATCGACGATATAGAAAACTGCAAGTACCCGATGCCCGTCGATATCGAGAATACCGACCCCGTTTACGTCGGTCGTATCCGCATCGACGACAGCGTCGACAGCGGCGTCAATATCTGGTGCGTCGCCGATAACATAAGAAAAGGCGCCGCAACCAACACGGTTCAGATTGCCGAATTGCTTATAAAGGAAAATCTCGTTTAATTCACGATTTCACAAAAGTTTAATAACCCGAATCGGTAATAATCTTTTAAGAAGGTCAAGGCGAAAATGTCAATTTTCAAAGGCTGCGCTACCGCGCTTGTTACCCCGTTTTCCGATTCGGGCGTCGATTACGATTCTCTCGGGCGCCTCATCGATTTTCAGATTGAAAACGACGTGGGCGCTCTTGTTATACTCGGCACCACGGGCGAAGCCGCAACCATGTCGGAAGACGAAAAAATCGACGTCGTGAAGTTTTCGGTAAAAGCCGCGGACGGGCGCGTTCCCGTCATCGTCGGCAGCGGCTCGAACGACACGAAATCGGCTGTGCGACTTAGCCGACTTTTCTCGTCGCTCGGCGCGGACGCCCTGCTTGTCGTTACGCCGTTTTACAACAAATGCACGCAAAGCGGACTTGTCGCGCATTACTCGGAAATCTCAAATTCCGTCGATAAACCCGTTATCGTTTACAACGTTCCGGCGCGCACCGGCGTCAACGTTCTGCCGGAAACTTTCCGAAAACTTGCAAAAATTAAAAACGTCGTCGCCATCAAAGAAGCGGCGGGGGATCTTTCGCAAATGTCCGACACGATAATGCTGTCGGGCGACGCGGACGTCTTTTCGGGCGACGACAACCTTACCGTCCCCGCAATGTGTATGGGGGCATCGGGAGTTATCTCCGTCGCGGCGAATCTGTTCCCGAAATTCGTGTCCGCGATGACAAAAGCCGCCCTTCTCGGCAACTACGACAAAGCGGCGAAAATGCAGTTGAAACTCAACCCACTGATACACGGATTATTTTCGGAAGTCAACCCCATCCCCATAAAATACGCGCTCAATAAATTCGGGCTTTGCAAGAATATTCTGCGCTTGCCGCTCACGAAAATGTCAAAAGCGAATTCCGACAAATTAGACGTTTTACTTGACAATTTTTTAAGTTAAAGTATGATAAACGTCATATTAAACGGCGCGTGCGGCAGGCTCGGCACAACGTTTCAAAAGGTTGCAAAAGAAACGACGGACGTAAATATCGTTGCCGGCGTCGACGTAAACCGCACGGGAATTTCAACGGGTTTTCCGCTGTATAAAAACATTAAAAACGTTGCCGTTCCCGCGGACGCAGTGGTCGATTTTTCAACGCCCGCCGCACTTGACTACGTGCTTGATTTTTGTGTAAAAAACAATACGAAACTCCTTGTCGCAACGACGGGACACTCCGAAATCCAAAACGAAAAAATCGCGGCTGCCGCCAAAAAAATAGCCGTTTTCAAGACGGCGAATTTAAGCCACGGCGTGTACGTTTTGTCGCGCCTTGTCGCGCTCGCGGCGTCACTACTTGACGGCTTCGACGTCAATGTCACGGAAACCCACCACAAGAAAAAACTCGACGCCCCGTCCGGCACAGCAAAAATGCTCGCGGACGTTATAAAGTCGTCTTGCGTTGACGAAAACACGCCGGACGTTTCGATAAATTCGATTCGCGGCGGCACGGCAGTCGGTAAACACGAAATCTCGTTTTTCGGCAATTACGAAACCCTGACTCTCACCCACGAAGCTTGCTGCAAGGACGTTTATGCCGTCGGTGCTCTCCGCGCCCTTCGCTTCCTTATGACAAAAAAAGTCGGACTTTTTTCATCGTCCGACCTGTAAAATCCCCGTTTCCTTATCCCATTATGCTTTTCGGATAGTCGCTTCTTTACAAAGTATTTGCCGCGCATTACTTTTTTATTTCTTGCGGCTGTCGGAATTAAAGGATTTTTGCAAAATTGCCGCAATATGGTTGCCAAATCCGGCGAAATGTTGTATATTACACACGTTGGGCATTTCCCCGACGTAATCAGATTGGAGAGATATCGAAGAGGTCATAACGAGCCGCACTCGAAATGCGGTCGTCAGGAAACTGGCGCAAGGGTTCGAATCCCTTTCTCTCCGCCATCAAGACACACACGAAAGGAGCGTTAAAGCTCTACCGTGTGTGTCTTTTTCTTTGTCTTTTATTCGTTTTAAGGGGTTTTCATACCCCTTTTTCTTTTTAATACAATACAGCTGTCGCTTTCTCCCAACTCATTATCTTACCCAAGAATTGTCCAACTATCGAACGATAAGTAATTTTTATAACCTTTGCACGAAAAGTAGCGTACGCGCGTGTAGACACAAAAAATCATTGCATCCTTGACGACTAAATCCCTTATACGTCCTAGCCTTTTTAAGTTTTCAAGGGTGCAAAGTCAATAATTTCTTGCATCCTTAAGAATTCATGAGTTTATAACAAACCAACCAATTTATAATAAAACTATTTACGGAGTCCCCAACATTAGAAAGTATTAAAAATCCTTTAAAGAAGTGCAGCTTTTTAGCTGCATTGTGATTGATTTTTTTCAATATTTATGCTATTATATTATTATGAAAAATAATTTGGGCGAAATAATCCAATTAAATCGAGAAAAAGCAGGATTATCGGTTAGAGATTTAGCTAAACTTAGCGGTATTAATCATACCGATGTTAGCAAATTAGAAAAAAATAAAATACAAAAGCCTTCAATAAAGACTCTTGTATCTCTATCTAATGTCTTAAATATTAACTTACTGGCTATATATTTAGAGGACAGTGAGCGTTACTTATATTATCAGCCCATTATAGAAAATTGCTCTGATTTAAGCAAAACACAACAAGAAGCAGTATTAGAATACATTCAGCAAATAAAAAATCGAGGTACACTATGAAATTTCGTTTAGGAGAATTGTTTTGTGGTCCAGGAGGCATCGCATGGGGAGCTCTCACAGCCGCCCCTGCGTTTCACGAAGAAAAAGAATATTCTATTGAACACGCTTGGGCTAATGACTATGATTATGACACTTGTTGTACCTATTCACACAATATTTGTAACACGCCCATAAACCAACAAGGAAAACTTGACAATTTAGATCCGACAGTATACCACGAGGATGTGCGTCAATTTGATTTAGCAAAACTTACACCAATTGATGCTTTAGCTTTTGGTTTCCCTTGTAATGATTATAGTGATGTTGGAGAAAAAAAGGGATTAAACGGAACATATGGCCCACTTTATACTTATGGCATAAAAGCTTTAACGCGTTTTCAGCCTCAATGGTTTATTGCAGAAAATGTGGGCGGCCTTAAAAATGACAACGAAGGAAAAACATTAACAAAAATTTTACATGAAATGCAAAATGCAGGGTATCGACTCTATCCTCATCTTTATCAATTTGAAGATTACGGTATCCCGCAAGCAAGACACCGCATTATTATAGTCGGCATCCGAAATGATCTAAACATTGAGTTTAGGGTTCCTTCTCCTGCACCATATCAAAACGTTGATAACACTTGCCGTAACGCCATAGAAAATCCACCGATTGCTTTAGACGCTTATAACAATGAGCGCACTAAACAATCTGAGGCAGTTGTTGCTAGATTAACTCATATCCGTCCAGGGGAAAACGCTTTCACGGCAGACTTACCAGAGCATTTACGCTTAAATGTTGCAGGAGCAAAAATCAGTCAAGTTTATAAACGTCTTGACCCAACAAAACCCGCTTATACTGTAACAGGTAGTGGCGGTGGCGGCACACATATTTACCATTGGGAAGAACCTCGCGCATTAACAAACCGTGAACGCGCGCGTTTACAAACCTTCCCTGATACCTATCGTTTTATAGGCTCAAAGGAAGGGGTACGCCGACAAATCGGCATGGCCGTTCCATGCCAAGGCGCAAAAATTATTTTTGAATCAATTTTAAAATGTTTTGCCGGAATCTCCTATCCGTCAATCGAATGTAACTCTTTGGAATTTTTATATGCCAAAGACTCTGATATGAAATATCAATTCGATACTGATCTCGAAAATAAAGTCTTACTAAAACCCGCGTTGGAAGGCGCAGATGAATTAAGAATTGTTTCTGCTTATGCTTCTCCAAGCATGGCTGCCTATCACATTAATAAGCTAAAAGAAAGTGATTCAATACCTATAAAAATTAAGTTGATTATCGGCATGTGTCCTTATGACGGTTTAAGCCTTGGTGTTCATAAAGGATTTAAGGAATTGCAAAAGCAATATGCTGAAAATCCTGAGTATTCCACAATCTCTTGTCAATATAACTATATAATGCCACCCATTCATTCAAAAATTTATATTTGGCTAAAACATGGAAAACCTTTTAAAGCATTTAGTGGTTCTGCCAATTATATGCAAAGCGCATTCAGTAAAGATTGTGGAGAAAGCCTTATGGAATGCTCTGCAGAAGAAGCTAATGAATATTTCTTAAGCGTTGAGCGAAATTCAATTATCAATACAGATAATGAAGTCGAGAACTATATTCGCATTTATAAAAATCAACCTCGTTTCGATTATGAAACCCGCGAATTTTATTCAAGCGACAAACCATTAATGCAAGAAATAAATTTGGTTTCTAAAAATGGTGAGGTTGGTAAATCTTCAGGATTAAACTGGGGGCAACGTCCAGGTCGCAACCCTGATCAAGCTTATATTCCTTTGCCTAGGGCAATTGCAACCACTGGCTTTTTCCCTTTGAATAAACGCTATTTCACTGTAATTACCGATGATGATTATTGTATGCAAATGCGCGTGGAGCAGGATGGAGATAAAGCAATTACCTGCCCTGACGATAACGCTTTGCTCGGTCGCTATTTCCGAGAACGCATAGGTGTAGAAAGCGGAAAAGCTATTACTGCAGCAGATTTGTACAATTACGGAAAAACATCTGTAGTATTCACAAAATTAAACGATGAGTTGTTTTATATGGACTTTTCAAATGGTCGAGAACAACATGATTAAAGTAAAAGAGAGCGTTAAACGCCCTCTTTTATCGTATATACTCCATCTTTGAATTCAATTAATTGGGATTCCTTCAATTCATTCGGAATAGAATTTTTAATAACTCCTGAAAGAACTAACATTGTATACATTTCACTTTCGGTCAAAGATTTAACATCGCTATTTCTCATTACTTTAAGAACCACTTCATCAAATGTCGTTAATTCACTATCAAAAGGAACGTACAACCCTCTTTCTGTTTTATTGCTACCAAAACTCGGGGTTATTATTTTTAACTCTCTTATGTAGCAAGAAACCACCGCCTCTAATAAATGTGCAGTCCATTCATAGCCGATATTCGGAAAACGATTAAATTTTATTTCCCAAACTCCGACATATTCCTTATCAGAAAGGTACATTTTTAAAATGTCTACTATCTGCATTATATCTTCACGCGATATAATAAGCTCTTCCTTGCGTAAGTATTCTGTCCTTGATATTCTATAATAATTATCCTTAGTGAGACTCTCAAAGATAATAACTGCCGTACTTTGCCCCCAGCCATAACGCTCCGACATGGTAGAAAATTCATCCCATTTTAGTGTTTTAGGATTTTGCACAAACATTCTAGCAATATCCTCAGTTGTAGAAAGAAGGCTGTCTTGGGGTAAAATATGCGGAATTCTATACTTATATTTATCGCCCATTAAAGTAGCCACCAAATAAAAAAGGTTGGTAGCATTCTTTATGCAATTACGTTCCAACAATTCTGGCATTAATTTTTGACAATATTCAAACACCATTTTGGCGCTACAGTAATTCTGATTTTCTGCAAACATCTCCGTTATAATTTCATTCAAAAACTCCTCTTCGATTTTTTGAATATCAACATTGCCCAAACAATTATAGTAATTAAATTCCCATTGAAAAATATTTCTGCTACCAGCAATAACATTGGAAATCATTATATCAGAACTAATTTTTAAATGCTCTTTTAATTCTTTCCTACTGACCGCCTCTCCTTTACTACTAATATATTCATAAATACGGCTCTCTAGATTTCCAGTTTTAACTCCAGTTTCTTTTTGCAAATAATCCCTATTAAATGAATATTCGCTTCCATAGTAATACTTCAGAACTCCATGCAAATAGTGATAATTAAACACATCACTTGTCATAGAAAGCAGTCCTTCAAATTGATTAAATAAAGCTTGATAATATATAATATTTTGCTCTGATTCATCAATGAAAGCTTTTACTGTTTCAAGCGTTGAAATATCAATAAATACTCGATTGGGTGATATCCATCTCCCTCTATCGCAAAGCACCAACAAGTCGATAACTCTAGCAGAAAGCGGTCTGTCCTCTTTGGGCAAATTTAATTCGCCAAACTTTACATAAGCTCGCTCACGCAATAAAGCAACCTCACTTTCATCTGAAAAAGAAATGCCATTGGGAAAATCCTCGTCAATGATAATTGCCAACAAATTACCATAAGGCACTGTATGCGGTACAACATACTCTCCATACACCTTATACCCTTGACTCAGCATATAAAACCATACGTCGCTCAAATCAACAAATGAAAGTTTTTTTTCTTGCAGTATTTCTACTAGCGTAGCAATCTCACGTTTCCAAAATACCCCTTCGCCAACATACTCAGCAATCGCTTGAGAAAGAATTGCATTATAAGAAACGTTATCCTTTATGAAGTATAGTCCTAACGAGTCTATTGTTTCTATTTCTTCTGATTCATGTAACGCATACGAAATTATTGCATCATAATCATCATTATCATATACATCATAAATGTCTTGCAACGTCAAATATTTGACTTGCATTTTTTTAATCAATGTTTTTGCTAAACAAACAGCAATGGGCTTAATAAACTTTAAGGGTTTTTCGATGTTTTGTCTTACTCCCTCTCTAGTAAGCCCCCTTTTATCGCCAAGTTCTTGCAACGTGGCCCCACGGCTACGTCCAACAATAAAACTTAAATCCTCTTCTTGGCTGATATTATCTAAAAATAATTTTGTTGCAGCAACGCATCCATTAGAAAACTCGCTTAATGTGAAATGCAACAGCTTATTCCAATCCGAGTCCATTGCAACACGAATTGTAGCATAATCCATTTTTTTAAGTTGCCCCAACTTATAAATACCCTGTCCTTGTAATTTTTTGATTAGTGACGGTGGCATGCCAAAATAAGACAATACCGTTACTGGAATATTCTCACACTCGACACTTATTTCAAAATATGGATATTTAATCGATTCGCCATTCCTCTCACTGTCCCCAATTGAGTTGTCCGCCAGTGTTTGTTTTAAGGTAATAGAAAATAGTAGTATTTCTTCAACCGTATTTGCCCCAACTTTTGGGAGTTCACATAATTCTGGTTCGGTTAAATCTAAAATATCACCTACGACCTGATACCCACCATTCTGCAACGCATTTTTTGCGCGTGTACTTAAATTAGTTGATTTTATGGATTGCAAGAGAACACTTGTTTCCCCTTCATCTTCACTCGTTTCCAATTTATTCGCATAACGCGAGTTTCTCACAAATTCAAGTATTTCTTGAACAGTCAAATGCCCCACACTACGAAATGAATACAATTGTTCTTCCGTAATGGCTATAATATCCCCAACAACCTTATACCCTTCACGCCTTAAAACGTTTTTTGCACGAACACTTAACCTTGTATTTTCTAATGGACTATTCAAATCCATCTCATCTATTTTGATGGTTTCTTCGACCAATGCCGGTTCGTCATATATCAATTTGCCATTATTATAATCCGCAATCAAGCCCAGTATTTCTTCTACAGACTTTTGTCCCATATTTCTAATATGATACAAATCTTCCGCCCTTAAAAAAATTATGTCCTGAACTGTCATATAACCACTACGCATTAAACAATGTTTAGAACGTACACTTAAACGCGTTTTATCGATAGGAATTATTTTTGTCGCTTTGTCATTTATTGATTCGTTTGTCGCCTCGGATTTACAACTACTATCTTCTGACAGTCCCTCACCTGAACGCACATCCCCTTCATTGGCTTGTATTTCTCCACCATATTTTGAATAATACAAATCCAATTTTTTGTCTATTAGAGCAAGCAAATTGTCACATTCACTTTGGTTTAAATCCCCAACAATGTCATCAGGTAATACAAAAATCAACTCTCCTCGACTATTTTTTTCGAGAAACAAAAAGCCTTGATTATTAATAACGTTATAAGGATTCGCCTTAAAAACAGCCCAAATATCATAAATTGTTGTATTTTCTGTTATGTTTTTAATTCGCGCGTCTACATCATAATCTGCCGATAACCCATTATGTATTCTATTCAAGTAAAACTCCTTGATTTTACACATAATTTTATCAACGGATAATTCTTCACCAGCTTGTATACATTTGAAAATATTTTTTAATAAAATTAGTTTGTAGGATTTTTGATATCCTACAAGGCTGTCCGCATCACCTAAATACTTGATAAATCTAAGCTTTTCAGTATTATATTTTGCACTACAAAAGGGACAACTTTCTACGTTGTCCATAATCTTTTGCTGACAGCCTAAACAAATCATCGTAACACTCCTTTATTAAAAAATTTCTTTTACCTTCGCATATACTTCCGCTCTAGTTAATGTATCAATTAAATACATACTTCCAAGCGAATTAATATATCTTGAAACGGAACGAATTTCCTCACGCCCTACCGTTTTTCCGTCTTTTTCTATATCACGCAACGCTTCAATCACAGCAAGTATAAGTTCTTTATTCCCATTAAACCCAATATCCAAAAGTTGGTTGATAATATCTTGCTTATTAATAACATATGCAGTCAATTCAAACGGATCAGTTCGATTGGCATCATAAGTACATCTACCAATCCACCATAAACGCGCTATGCCATGTCTAAATAATGAACGTTTAGCTGTATAGCCAAAAAGCCATCTATTATTCACCGTACTTTCTTCTTTTGCTGGCCAACGATAGTTCATATAATTCTTGCACACGTCAAAAGAATATGCTAGCCAAATTCGTTCATCAGACGCCTGCGAATTACTCAAACCCATCATTGCCTTATAAACTCGTTTAACATTTTCAAAATCCGTTGACACTGCATCCTCGTCAGACATATCTAAAGTAAATTCTTCAACTGGAATATTGGTATCAAGTACTACTTTTTCTTTACTTAAATACTCATCCAAGGTCTTACCCGAAATTACTACCTGCTTATGTAATTCACTAATATTAGCATATAATTTTGCAACATCTTCTTGCATTATAAATTTAGCATTCATGTCAATTACTCCTATATACTTCAAACGCATCATTCATAGGATTTTTTAAGAACATTTGAGATAATTCAAGCGGCTCCTTCGCCAATAACAACTCCTCTAAAGTTTTGTCAAAACGTTTTTTAGCCACCTTTTCCAAAGCACGTATCCATTGATAGTCAGAAAAATCAGCAAAATTACCCGTGCTTTCTAAACGTTTTCTTAATTCTTCAAAAACAGACATAAGCACAGGCACGAAAATCATAGCATGCATTGCTTTTTGTGTTGCTTTGCTTTTACTTACGCTACCATAAATACCATGCTGCTCCTGCGGTAATACGACACAAATTTTTTTCTCTCTGATTTCCACACTCATATTTTCCGCATTAGCCGCTGGATTAGGAATTACAAGGAATATAGACGACGCATTATTTAAATCCTGCAAATCCTTACTTATGGTGTGCTCGCTTTGATCTCCAATAGCAAGGATACCACCTTTGTCTATATCAAAACGTATTCCCATATAATCCGAGCTAAAATTTTCACTAGAAAATGCTTTAATGTCGTTTTTAGCGATTACAAACGGACAAACTTCTACCAATCCATTCAAATCGTCTTCTTTAACAACTCTTTGAGCTACGTTTTCAGATGTTTCAAATGCCGCCCTATAACAAGTTTGTGCACACTGTATATGATAAGCAAACACAGCTTTACCTTCCTTGATTAGCTTGGAAATTTGTTCATCAGCAATTTCGGCAGTGAACTCAAATACAATATTGTACCCCTCTCTTTTCACAGACGTCGTGACATTGAATAAAAACTCTTTGTAAGAACGCCCAACCCGTTCCATTACAGGATAAGGATAATATTTTTGTCTAATCCGCATACGCACTTACCTCCAACGCACAATAGTCTTTACTATCCAGTTCAACTGAAATACGAACTTGCTTTCCTTTTTCAAATTGGAGTCCCTTTATACGATTACCATCAACCTCAAGCACTTCTCCTCCCAACTTAACCGCGCTTTTAATAGTTGCAGGAAAACTAAACACCTCGCCAGAAACAGCTAATTCAATCGCACCGTTATCAGTATTTTCAGCAGGTACAATATTTAGCATATATTTCCCTTGTTTTCTATTTGGTGAAATGAAAATGAATTTCTCAATACCAATTTCCTTTGACTGCTGTACTCTTGTGTTTCCTCCAGGTACAATATCAATTGGTTTAGGCGGATGAGGATGAGGAGGATTTGGCTTCGGATTTTTCGGTAACCATCCAGGAACGTCATCACCTTCTACTGGAGTTCCTTCTACAGTTTTAGGCTTAGCCTTTTTCGCTATCGGTTTTCTTTCTTTTTGAATAATAACTTTACTCTCGATGATATTCGTAGCATTATTCACATTTTCTTCTTTTGCCTTTTCCGTATCTTCATCAGTAACTTCGGGAATTAACTCACTTAACCCAACCGCGTCCAATTCAAGCACATCACCTTGCGCAGCAAAATCGGAAACCTTTTTTCGCATAAAATCGTTTAAAGCTTTTAATAATTCTCGTGCTTGTTGTTCATTCGCAGAACGTTGAGGTTCCCATTCTGTATGTTGAGGGTTTTCAATAAGACGCAGTCTTTCATTAATTTCATCTCCTTCAATGAGCATTACCGCCATAAAAGGAATATATCCAGATATGCCACCTTGATCCTTTATTTTCATGCCCGTTTTTCTAACCATGGCAACACGACGGCTTGCATCATCGTCCATAAGAAGAACTCCAAATTTAATTACTCCCAACCCATAGAAATTTTCTTCGATCCATTTGGTTTCTGTAGAAGTTAAAACTTTATAATAATTATATACATAGCTATTAACGCTATCCTTGTACTCCTCCATCAAATCCGCAAGAGTATCAACGCTAATTTCCACATTGTCAACCAAAACTTTAAGCTTATTCTTCCAAAAGGCAACAAAAAAACTGTCCAGGATTGACAAAATAATTTCTCGTTTCCAATCTGACTGCGCTTGCGCATACGCCATTACATATATATCAGTACCATATTGTTCCAACTTTCTCGAAAAATTAGGATCAAGATTAAGCTGTTCATATACAGGTTTATTTCTGTCCTCTCCATAAAAGCCCAACCCTGTTGTATCTTCCCCATCAGCTCTCGTAAACGTTACTATACGAGAAACGCCTTGATACGCCTGCTCATTATTGATATCATAAGTACTATAAAAAACAGTAGAAAACTTTGAACAAGCAAATGTAGCGTATTTACCAATACCATAAGAGCCTCCCGCTGTACCATGCTTATCAGAAACACCTGACGATTTAGTAAGATTAGTCCAGTCAGTATCTCTTATTTCACGCGAACCTCGTAACCCTTTCGTATTAAAGTCGCTAATACGTAATACGGAAATTGTTTCTTTATCATACTCTTTTAACGCGGTTTCAAAAAAATCTCGCGTTTGAGAAGTTTTTTGTCCACCCCAATAATCTTTCGAACGCACAAAAGCATCCTTTAATTCTTCTGCTCCTGGCATCTTTTCCACTGGGATATCAAATGCATGAAACTCAACAATAACTGGCGTTTCATCAACAAAGGCATCCAAAGAGTTTTGGCAAATTTCTCTCGCCAACGACTTTAATGGTGTCCCTCTAAATGTTGCAACCCCAGAATCGTTTATACCCTTGATTTCCCCATCTTGGTTAGAAATAAAAGACCATTTAATCGCCATATCACACCTCAAAGTTTAAATTTCGAATTATTTGTTGTCACTGTATCAAACTTCGTTTTTGTCGCTTTTAATTCTTCATCAATCGCCGTAAAAATCTTTTTAACGTCTTCTTTCGTATATTCATAAGTTGCCGTATTGGAACAATTACCCAATAAGCGCAACATATCTATTATTTTATTGGTTCTCGCCTCTGCAATACGAACAAAACAATCTCTTTTGCTTTCATTTTGTTTTTTCATAATAATATACTCCTTTATTATTTCACCATAAGAATACACCATTATTCGACAAATGTCAAGCATATTTTCAAAATATTTTTATTATATTTCGATTTTAACAAATATAAATCACTAGGTATATTGTTAATATTTTCAAAATATTTTCAAAATATTTATTATTCTAATCTGTGGGAGCCATTATTATATTAAATTCAACAATCAAGACCGACGGTTTTTTACGCCGTCGGTCTTATCCGTTGTTTATAGAGTTTCTTTTACCGTTATACCGCACTTGAAGTCTATTTGGATTTCCTTTTGGGATAGGACTATTATTCGCTGTACTAACCCCTTGAACACGTTTTTATCGAATTCTTCCAGGATACGCCCATTGCCCAGTAGGTCTTCAACTTCGGCTATGCGATATTCTAGTAGTTGCATTTCGCCGTTTTCGAAGATTATTTCTTCCTTATCCAGGTTAAGCACATCTATTTTACGCTTATAGCCGTCAACTAGCGTTTTATATTCTTCCACGGTAATCTCGGCTTTTTGCATATGTTCTAGTGCAACCGTTATATCATTTTGCAGTTCGGCTATTTCCGTGTCTATTCTTACGATAGGGTCGTTGCTATCGTCTAGCATAACTTCTAGAACCGTTGCTTTTAGTTCGGTAAGGAATTGCTCCTTGTTGTCGAGCAGTTTATTTATCGCGCGAACGACGGCATCTTCGAGTGCTTTTTCTTTTATTGGCTTTGCCGTACAATGTTTTGCGCCAGTATTTTCATGAACCTTACACGCCCAGGTTGGATAGACCTTGTATTGGTTATATTGCTGATGCCGTCTATACGTTTCACCACATTCACCACAGACTATCATTCCGCTAAACGCATACTTGCCAGAGAATTTACCGTTACCCGTTTCCGTTGACGCTCTTAAACTTTTTCGCCGTTTGAACTCTTCTTGTACTAGCGTGAATTGCTCTCTCGTGATGATGGCCGCATGACTGTCTTCTACATACCAACTATCAGCTTGCCCAACGTTTTCTACACGCCTAGGCGATAGGAAGTCAGGCAAGTAGGTCTTTTGTAGATGGCAATCTCCTTGATATTTTTCGTTGGTAAGTATAGACCTTATCGTGCTGACGTGCCATTTGCTTTGCCCACTTGGGGACGGTATGGAATCTCGTTCCAGTGCGTCGGCGATGTCTTTTAGGCTAGCACCCGCTAGGAATTCTCTATAAATTCGTCTTACCGTTATCGCCTCTTCGGGTACGATTTCCAGTATGTTGCTATTCTTTTCGCGCTTGTACCCCAAGAACCTTGCCGTGTTTAGGATTACTTTGCCTTGCTCGAACTTTTTACGCACGCTCCAGCGTATATTGTTGGACATGCTACGGCTTTCTTCTTCAGCAAGGCTAGCCATTATAGTGAGAACGAACTCGCTGTTTTCATGTAGAGTATCCAGGTTTTCCTTTTCAAAGTACACGCCTATACCCATATTCCTTAACTTTCTTACCGATTCAACGCAGTCTATCGTATTACGCGCAAATCTACTTACCGACTTGGTTATTATCTTGTCTACTAAACCGTCTTCGCGCGCTTTCATCAGTTTTAGGAACTCTGGGCGTTTTATGTTTTTACCGCTTAATCCAGGGTCGGCATATATTTTTACCATTTCCCAATCTTGCCGTTCAGCGATTAATTTGGTGAAGTGTTTTACTTGCGCCTCGTAACTACTTTCTTGCTCTTCGTGTTCGGTAGACACTCTCGCATACGCAGCCACGCGTAATTTTTCTTGTCTTTTACCTACGCTAGTGCTAACGAGTTCTTGTCTTGTTTTAGCAGGTATAACCCTAATTTTCGGTTTTGTGCTTGCAAAGTTTTCCATTGATATTTCCAGCCCTCCCGTTTGTATATGTTTTCGTTATTTGCATTTTTCCTCCTTATAGTTCTTCTCGTATTTTCGTTACGGCATCATAAACGGCGTTATATACAACCGCGTCGAAAGGGATTTCCAACTCTTTGCCGTACACGGTTATTTTTACCGTCGTTTGATACGCTTTTTCTAATTCCTTATCGCTTAAATGATTTATCCTATCCAGGTGCTGAATGAAACCGTCAACGCGCTCTATTAAGTTTTTCATCATTTTGCTAACTCCTTAATTTTCTTTTGTACGGCTTTGTTACCGCTTGCGATAGTGTTTATTGCTTTTAGGTCTATAATCTCAACCACACCTAGTCCGTTTACCACCAATCGGTAACGGTATTCGCCGTACTTTCTAAAGATTTTTTCTTCGTTTTCACGCCATACCAGGCGAGTTGTTTCGGTAATGCTTTTCAGTAGTTTTTCCATAGGGAATCTCCTTATAATTACTAAACAAACAATACCGTAAACAACTATATAAGTCCAGTGTAAACGATAAGAAAGACGGTAGAAATCTACCGTCTTTCCAATTTAATCCTCATTTAGTTTTACACCTTCAAATTTAATGCACCTTTAATGTACGGCTTAAAATCTGCCGAAAGTCTTTGTTCTATTTCAGAACTTGGCAATCTAATCTCCACGCCGTTATGCTTTTTAATTTCATTTAAGCATTCGTCATATTCCGCTTCGATTATATGTCCGTATGCATATAGCCTATCCAATATGCCTAACGTACCAATAACGGTAACAAATTCTTTTTTTGCTGCCTCACGCAATCTCCTATCGCCTGTTAATAAGGTGATTTTGCGATTTTTTGCTGTAGCAAGAGCGATTCTATCGTATATTGAAAGTTGCTTATATTTTAAGGCGTATCCTGCAGCCAAAGAATACTCAGTTAAATCAAGTTCAACCTTTTTAAGCCCTAGACTTAAAAGATTTTGTTTCAAGCTAGCAGGATTTAAAAGTTCGTCCTCAATAGCATCGCTATTCATTATGTAAGTGTATGGCAAGCGAAAAGGCAACGCCATCTTATTTATTGTTAAAAAATCAATCCAAACATTCGTATCACTGCTGATATATTCCATATTACCCCTCATTGAAGCAACACTTGCTTGCTACTTGTTCATATGGAATTTTTAACAATTCAGCACCACGTTGAATGCTGATTTCATCTTCATTAATTGCTCTATAAACAAACTGTTCAAACAACAATGGCTTTTCTGGAGCAATACGAGAAGGCTCGTTTTTTCTCCATCCAAGCTGCGACGCCAACACATAAAAATGCTTTAAAGCAAAAGATGAAATGACACTAGAAATTTCAGCTCGCTTTGCAAGCATCATCATAGAAATGCCGTATTCCTTAGCAACCATAATCATATCACGAGTAATGCCACTACGACGAATTCCAAGTTCTCTAATCACATCTACTTTAGGGAATAAAAATGCACCACCTATTGCAGTAGCATATTCTTCAATTTTATTCTCATCGTAATTTGAACTAGTCCAATCAAACATTAAATGGGCTAATTCATGAACCAAAGTAGAACGACTGCGTTCCACGGACATTTTTTCATTTAGCATAATGTATGGTCTATCATTAACAAAACCATTTATACCAGAAAACTTATCATCTTCAATTTCATGAAGAAATATTAAAAAGCCTTTATTTTCCAATTTTCCAATTAAATCTTCGATTGGTCCATCTAGAGCAAAATTTAAATGGTTTCTTAAGGCTAATGCATCTTTTTCCGCATCACCACTAATTTTCAAAGTATGGCACTGAGGGACATTAGGCAAAACATCTCCACCTAAAATCTCTACCGAATCCATAAAACGACTGAAATATTCTTCAACACTTTCATAAACAAGTTCCTGTTTTTCTTTACTTAAAGTCGCACCTTTACGGAACTCGTTATGACAAAATTTAATACCTTCATTTCTGACCACAAGAAAGTCTGCAATACGGACATCTAATACTTCTGCAATTTTTTTCATGATATCCATTTCAGGTATTCTATTGCCGCTTTCATAATTAGAAATTGCCATAGGAGTCACATCTACTTTATTTGCTAATTCTTTTTTACTCATTGATTTCATTAATCTATAATATTTCAAATTCTTACTAAACATTTTAAATACCTCCTACTGTTTATATTATAGCATATTTTTCAAAAAAGTAAACACCTTTTATAATATTTTGTGAAAATAATTAGAAATTCTTACAACTTTTTTGCCGTTGTAATGCTTTGCCCCATCATTCCCGAATTGATAAAGTACTCGTTACCGCCTTGTTCTTCTGGAATAGGAGGTAAGTCTTCAAGTTCACGAATATCGTTTGCAGACAACCATCCGTTTTGACGACCTATGCCATATCCTTCCATTCTGCTTTGATAATCCCCACGGAGCAAGCCGTCTACGTTAAATCGCGCATAGTACACGCCACATTCTTCTTCATTCAATAAACAGCGTGTAATTGCTTGTTCCCAACGAACCAACCAAGGGCGTACCATATGTACGACAAACTGAATACTCTGATGCTCGATATTAGAAAACGTTGCTCTATCTAAATCCCCAACATATGCGGAGGGATACGGAATATCCTACAAATTTCTTCGACTTGATATTTTCTTGTTTTTAAGAACTGTGCTGCGTTAGGCGATATTCCTATTGACTTATATTTCATACCTTCTTCCAGCACGGCTATTTTATGTGCGTTAGCCGAGCCTTGGTAAACGGCATTCCACGATTCTCTAATCTTCGTCGGGTCTTTAACGACGCCAGGGTGTTCTAGCACTCCGCCGGGATTAGCACCGTTGCCGAAAAACTTTGCGCCATACTGTTCAGCTGCAAGCGCTAGTCCGATTGCGCTACTTGCTTGCTCGATAGGGCTCATACCACGAAGACCGTCAATAGGCGTTGTTCTCAAATGGAATATTTGTTTAGGCGTATAGGTGTACGTTTCATTCGTAGTGTCATCGGTATACGTATAAACTATTTCGCCAGTACGCATATCCCTATCCACGACCATGTACTGCGGTTTTAGAAACCATAATTCCGTTACTTGTCCTAACTTATTGCGAATAATACGCGCGTAAGCGTTTCCCCATAATAGAACTGACGCCATCATGGATTCTCTAAACTGAAAACTGGTCATTTCTTCGTTTACTGCCGAGTATAAACATTCGGCAAGTGGATGGTCTTCTACTTTTTCAGGACTACCGTTGCCGTTCCTGCGATATAGGTGCAAGGGAAGGCTTGCCACCGTTTCAGATAATATCCGCACGCACGCGTTAACGGCAGACATTTGCATTGCGCTGAATTCGTCCACCTTAACCCCGCTTGACGTGAGACTTCCATCTTCGTCAATACCCTTAATAAAGTCCTGCAACTGTTTACTGGGTACATTCTTTTTTTCTTTCTCTTGTTTTAACTTTTTCATTCTAATTACTCCTTATAACTTGATTTTAGTCGTTCCTAACGGCGATAGTGTTGTTCGCTGAAAATATCTCATGCTAGGCGCTACCGTCCGTTATTTTGAATTTATTTGATTTCTACGAATTTTTGATTGTTTTTGATTTTTCTACGCTTGAAATTCAAAAATCAAAAGTGGGGTTTTTCTATGCTTTTCGACTATTTTTAACGGTTTTTGTACCGTTTTTAACCGTTTTGAAAAGCAATTTTGATTTTGCGCTTTGATTTTTGATTTTGCGAAAATTTGCGCGCGACTGGGGCCCCGCTTATTAGCGTTTCGCTCTAGAGATTTGATACCCCCTGGGGTCAAACGCAAACGAAAAATCTTACAATCATACCATCTAGCGTCACTCTTGCTTGCTTTGATACTCTTCCTTAAAAGTATAGAAGTCGCTTGCCCAAGCAGGTGGTTGAAGGAACGCGAATTGATTATCGGTTGAATCATACAACTCGGCAACGAACTTTTCTCCCGCCACGCGCTTTTGTTTTGCTCTCGTAATACGCATTACGGCATCACTGTTAAACTCGAATTGATAGGGACACATTTCCATTAAACGCTGAACCACGCGCTCTTCGTAGTTTTGTTCTTTTACTAGGTTTGCTCTTGAACTGTTGGAACTACAAATTACAGGTTTTTCGTGTTCGTAGCGGTAGTTAATGATTTCGTATATGATGCCTTGATACCACTCGGAGTCTTTCTTGATATGTTCCGCGCCAATATCGTCTAGGAATAGAATTTCCACTTTTTTGAGTTTGTCTTTTAATTCTTCCTGGGCATTAATATCCGTAAAATTTTTACGGAGTAAGTCGAACAGTTCCACAAAACTTGTATAGTAAATTTCACAAATATCATGTTTAACAAACTCGTTAGCAAGCGTATAGAGAGCATGCGTTTTCCCTGTACCAGGTGTTCCCCAAATATATATACCAAAACCCAAACTGACATTTTTATAACTGTTGTCAAAATAATCTTGTAACATTTTCAACAACGTTTTGTTTTGCTCGGTTACCACATAATTGTTAAACGCTGCGAACTGATACTTTTTCGCCTTTAAGTTGCTTTCACGCCTGCGTTTAAGAATTTCTTTTCTGTGCTCGTTGAAGTAATTTAAGTTCATAATCACCCCATCAATTTCGTCCAACTTTTTCTTTCGGTAGATTTTGTCCATGCGCATTTTTAAGTACTCCGTGTACACGTCTTCACTATGCAGAGAAAAGAACAGTTCTTCCTCTACGATAGGGATAAAAAACGAATCGTTAGTATTAAAATAATCCGTTAAAATGGTCTTGTTTTCTTCCATAATTTCCTCCTAATCTAAATATGAATAATCTTTTTTCTTGGGCGTGGTCGGTTCAACCGTATCCACGCTTTCCATCTTTTGTAGCGGGGTGATATAGCGTAGCCTACACCCGTACTCGTTAATCTTGATTTCTACTTTTATAAGCCCACGCTCTTGTAGTGCTTTTACGTTACGGCTTATGGTTCTACGACTGACGCTGTATTCCTTGGCAAAATACTCGTTAGTGGCAAAGCAAACGCCGTGCTTTTTGGCAAGCGTGCATATATCCCCGTAAAGTAGCTTTGCAAGTGATGGTAACGTTTTGTCGTTCTTTATCTCCCTAGTAAGGGAAATATAATAGTTCTTATCTTCCTTTTGCATGTTTTCCTCCTGTTTTTATTTTTTGTGATTTGCTTTGGATTTTGTTTACATTGGTAACACCTCCTGAAAATGAAAAAACCGCAAAGACGGTTCTTTACGGTTTCTCTTGTTTTATTATTTATAAGGGGGGAATAAAATAAGGCTGTCGGTAATGCTAGGCTCTGCATTACACGCCAACCTTTTCTAAATCCCCAAAATAAATTTTTTTATAAAATATAAATTTTTTATATTATTTCTTTTATATTATTCTAGCAACTTTTGTCTATACCAAACGCATAAAATTGTCTATACCCACTTGACAAATTTGTCAATACTTTTGACACGAAAAAAACAGAGACGTAAATCTCTGCTTGAAGTCTTTTTATTCTATTTGTCATACGCTTGCGCCTACACTTATATTATACACCCGTACAGTGCATTTTTCGGTCTTACTGCGTCTATTTTTGTAAGACATTGTAAGGACTTTGTTCACGCTTGTATGCATATACGGTGTTAATTGCTCTCCTCAATATTATCATATCACATATTTTGGTTCGTTTTGGCTCTATATGGTTCGCTTTTGTAAGGGATTATATTTCATCTTGCGAGCAAATATACATAAGGTCTATAGCGTGTTTTATAATATTGTTTAATTTTGTACGGCTAAATTGCCACTTACGCGCTATTTTACGAAGCGATTTTAACTCACAATAATGTTCCGTAACCACAATTTTTTCATAAAGAGGTAAGCATTCAATCATATCGTCTATTTGTTGCATTTTTAGAACAAGTTCATCTTCTTCCAACCCGTCATTAAGACGTTTTTCTGTTATAACGTAATACTGGCGATAGTTATCTAAAAAATCTTTAATCTCTTCTTTAGTCATTTTAATCATATATCGCCTCTAAATCCTTCATGCAAATTTCTATATACTCAAGAGCCTTATTTATTCGCTTGTATAATGTACCTTTTGCCATCCATGGATACAGCCTTTTTGGTGTTTGGTGGATATATTTATACTTTATTACTTCGTTCAAATAATCAGGCAAGCAATCTATGCAAAGCATTAAGCGTTCAAACTGTATCACAAAGGGATCGTCCTCTTTGCCTTGCATAGTTCTTAAACTTGCGCGCATTCGATTTTCATCATAGTTTTCAAGGTATACTTTTATTTCTTCTCTAGACATATCAGCCACCTATTTTATCAGAATAACACGCCACCAAATATTTTACGGCTAATTGAATTTTATCGTTTACCGTTGTATGCGCTAAATTTACTTCCTTACCAACTTCACGCAACGACTTCTTTTGAAAAAAATGCATCTTAATAATTTTATTTAATTCAGGAGGCAAAGCGGCAACGAATTTTTCAAGTTCAAATACGCGCTGATACCAAGAACCGTCACCACGACGTTGCATAAAATTATCTATTTGCGCGCGCATTTTATATAACTCGTAATTCTTGAGCATTTCTAATATTTCGTCTTTTGTCATACGCGCTCCTATGTTTTTGCATTATACTTTTGAGTTAAAAGTGGTTGCAATTAGTCTAATTTTGTAAGGTATAATAATTATATTCATTTTTAATAAAAAAGTCAATGCCATAATGTCGCCGTTTCACAACATCTTCTCACAAATATTCAACTCCACCGAACGGGTGCTATCTCTTTTGCAAAAGACTACGCTACTTATCATTCGTTATGGACACAAGGGAATAATACGAACACCGAGGACAATTCGGAGTTCGTATTATTCTTTATAATGACTATTTTGGCGTAAAGGTAAGCCGATGAAAACGAAAAGAAACGGAAATCCTGGCAAGCGATTGCCCGGATTTTTTCATATATTGAATCTTCTTCCCGTTGCCCAGATGGAGAATACTTTTTGGGTAGAGATGGAATCCCTCCGATTTATTCGCCTTTCGTCTCCACGTTGTAGCACAGTAAAAATCGGAAGTAAACGGGATAAATTGTTACTGAAAACATATAGATAGCAGAGAGTCGGACTTAACAAAAAGTTCGGCTCTTTTTTCATTTACGCAACAATTTCTCCTTTTTCGTTGACTTCCGGTTTTGCGACTTTAACTACCCCTTTCCATTTGCTTTTTCCGGTGCTACCTATTTCCCGCCGAAAGGCAAGAGTCAAGTACCACCGGCTGAGCCGGTGGTACTTGACTATATATTGTATATAAATTGTATTATAGATTTTGATTTAATAATTATTTGTTATAATATCCAATAAATGTTACTTTAAACATAGCATTACTTGGATTGGTAAATACCAATTTGATGTAGTTTGAACCATCTGATGCATTTTTAGATGTTTGATTGTTAGCAAACAAATCAAAATATTAGTATCTTTATCGGTGCTACCATTGTAAGAACCGATTGTGCTATAGTTGTGTAAATCAAATTCTTCAGTTTCACCACTTGCAGACAAGCTATTTCATATTTAACGGGCAATGCGACGGACAAAATTTGTCCGCCGCACTCCTTGATCATAGCATCCGGCAAGACGGAAATTTCATTGTCCGTCACACCCTGTACGTTTGACTTTTGCGGGCGAAAAAAGTCGTGTTTCGCCCACGTTCATCTTCGGTTTTCAGATAAAAACCGATTATGACCAATTATCCCTTTACTATGACGTTGCCCTTAACGAGATAGTCGCCTGCCGCAATGGTAGTGTCCGAAGCGACGCCTCTCAGCAACAAAGCGACAGTCCCTTTGGTTTCGGAGGTCACCGAATCAACATTTTTGCCATCCACAGTAATAGCTGTTACCATTACGGTTAAGCTTCCGCCCGACGCCCTAAAGAGAGTGAAATTATCGCCTACATTGATAATACCGCCGTCAACGGTTCCCTCTACCGCCATTCCTCTTCCGGAAATATATTGGCTGTTGGAGATGATGAATTTCGCATAATCGAGAATGTCGGCGGTTAAAGTCACGTCGTTTTCGGGTGCAAGGTAATTTGCGATATCCGCTCCGCCGATCAGGTAAGTCACGGTCACGGTAATATCGTTGCCCACTGCCGCACTTGCAAACGTGCCGCTTGCGCTAACGGTAACGTCTTCCCCTTCCACAACGCCGTTCAACGTGCCTACCGTGACGTTTGCCGTCGTATTGCCGTCATAGTTCTTATCGGCGACGGTCGTGCCCGTGACGGTCAGTTGTTTCTTGGCAATGGTGAATTCCTTTTCCGCGGTTGCTTCGGTGTAATCGTCCGTTTCCGCAATCTTTACCACAACCTTATAATCGCCTGCGTTGACAGGGGCTGCCGCAAGAGGCGTACTGCCGTAAACGCCGTCAACTTTCTGATACCATGCAATCGAGAACGCGCCTGCGGCGTTATTTGTGGTGCAGTCGGCAAGAACGGGAGCTGCAACAGGAGTCTTGTCATAGGTTTTGTCGGGGGCGTAAGATGAGTTGATGGAAACAGTACCAGCAGTCTTTTCCAAAACGGCAATCGGTTCGGTCTTGGTTTTATCGCAGACGGTGCAGGTATAGGTCTTTACACCGGGCGTCGTTGTTGTTGCCGGGGTGGTGATTACGCCCTCGTCCCAAACGTGCTCTGCTTCGTCCTTTTTAACGTCGTGCCCGCAAGTGGAAGCATGCCAGTGTTTTGTTTCGTCGTTCGTCCACGCTTCCGCAAAAGTATGCGTGTGGGCGAGTTTAGCAATCGGTTCGGTCTTTTGATAACCGCAGACGGTGCAAGAGATCGTTTTTACGCCTTCGGTTGTTTCGGTGGGTTGAGTGGTGATTACGCCCTCGTCCCAAACGTGCCCTGCTTCGTCCAACTTATCGTCGTGACCTTTGGTTGCGCACTCGTGCCAGTGTTGTGTGTCGTTGTACTTCCACTCAGACTTTGCTTCATGCTTGTTCTTGTTACAAGCAACAAGAGAAACGCTAAGCAATAAGCAAAGCATAAGAGAAAGCATACCGATAATTTTCTTTTTCATGTTCATAACTCCTTTAGTTTATGTTTTTTTATCTCAAATCGCCATAATGCGATGTGAAACCTGTTTTATTTTTTCTTGAACAACGCAATCAGGTCGGCGAATTTCTTCTTTTTGATAACAAACCAGAAGAGAGAGAAACCGCCTAGTCCTGCTACCGCTACCGAACCAACGGCAATACCGGCGATAGCACCGCCGGAAAGCCCGGTCTTTTCAGGTTGCTCGCCGCCGGGTTGCTCACCACCGGGCACCGCGTTTTTATAACGTGCTTCAAGCGCAATGCCCTCGGCTACGGTGAAGGTGTAAGATGCATCGGACGAAACCTTTACGCCGTTTACATACCAACCAAGAATAAAACCGACGTATTGACCAAAACATTTACTCGGCTTTCCCCATAAAATAACTATTATATTATACTTTTTTTCTCGCCTTTTGTCAAGATAGCGAAACAGTGCATCCTCGTCGCTTTCGTGCCACATCTGTATGCCTGCTTCATTGTTTAAATTCAAAGCGGGGGAGCGTTCA